>WNFA01008234.1_pt1 | contig 14718 bp, 16 predicted proteins | sample 5400481 | NCBI WGS metagenome assembly WNFA01 (sample SAMN13153340, study PRJNA577476) | soil metagenome | isolation source: 120 cm saprolite under Douglas fir tree site 2 hole 1 replicate 2 | place: USA:California | collected 2015-04-18 | reverse complement strand
GTGACAGCAGGTCCAACAATCGAACACATAGATCCTGTCCGCATAGTTACCAACCGGAGCTCTGGAAAAATGGGCCTAGCGATCGCCGAGGAGGCTTCATCGCGGGGCGCGGACACGACATTGATACTTGGTCCCGGATTGCTAAGTCCTCCCTCAGGCATTAGGACGATCAGGGTTGAGAGCACTAGCGAGCTTCTGGACGTGGTTCTCGGCGAACTTAAACATAGTCCACCAGACTTGGTTTTCGCCGCAGGAGCTCCAACCGACTACAAGCCCGTAACAGTCGCTCCGAAGAAGATCAAGACCCGCGAGAAACCGCAGATCAACCTAGAGCTTCGAGCGACACCCAAAATATTGTCGGAGATCCGAAGAGCCAGCCCGAAGACATTCCTCGTCGCCTTCAAGACCGAACATAACGTGTCCAATGGAGAGTTGATCGATGAAGCCTTCAGAGTAATACACGATAAGAACGCCGATTTAGTAGCAGCGAATGACGTGGGACACGAGGGCGTAGGCTTCCAAGCTGACACGAACGAACTCTATGTTGTGGATGGCCGAAAGAAAGTGGTGCATATTCCTCTCGCTGAGAAGCGGGAAGTTGCGCGACAACTTGTCGACCTCGCCATCAAGCAAATGCGAGACTAAGTTAGGACTGCTCCTCTAATGGCGAAGAAGATAATCCGAGCCGCAGCGGTGCAGGTCAAACCAATCGAGACATCCGTTGAAAAAACAATCTTTTACGCGGTCAAGCTTGCAAAGAAAGCTGCGGAAAAAGAGGTGGACATCATTTGTCTACCGGAGCATTGGTTACCGGAGAAGGTGATCCCAGCGCCAATGAGTCCTCTGCCAGGCTTACAGTCTTTGGCTGAGGAGTACGGAGTTGCTGTCGTGGGAGGAGCGTTCTATGAAAGAGTCAAAGGCGTGGTGCGGCTTAGCAGTCCTGTCATAGCAGACGATGGGGAAATTATTGGAAGACAGTTCAAGGTCCACTTGTTCCGTTTTGAACGGAAGCACGCTAAGCCTGGGAGTTCCTACCCGGTCTTCCAGCTGAAGGGCTACAAGATCGGAATACTCGTATGCTACGATGTCGATTTTCCCGAACCCTCACGCATCTACGCACTGAACGGCGTCGAACTGATACTCTGCCCGTCGAGAATAGTGAAACCTGGAATTACGCCATGGCAACAATATGTTACTGTTCGCTGCTTGGAGAATCGTATGCCAATAGTCGCCTCGAACGTGTACGCGCCACCCTGGTTTGACGGCCACAGTATCATCATTAGCTTGAGAGAGAACCCTAAGACGAAGATCTCTTTTCCAAAGATCGCGTCCGTTTCCAGAAAGGGAGAGGGAATTGCTATCCAAGAAATCGACCTCGCTCTGCATAACCGTCTCAGAAGAGAGCGGTTTGCCGACAGAAGGCCAGAGACCTACAACTAGAAGGCAGTAGCTATTCCGGCCCGAGAGATCGACGCGGTCGTCTTCGACCTAGACAACACCCTGCTCAGATCGCCGATCGGGGCCAGACGGGCACTGCTCACTGTCGCGAAACTGGTCTCAGTGCGACTGAAGAGAAGTGGCTACTCTTTGGGTTACGCCCGAATATTCGAGCATCTGCGAAGGATCGACCATGAAATGTTAGGGCGAAAATTCCGATACAATAGAGACGTATGGTGGAAGACACTGTTCAAGGAACGGGGATTGAAGAGGATGGACCCCAAATGGATCCACAATCTCACTCTTCAGTACTGGAAGGTCTACGCGGCGAATAGTCCTCCTTTTCGAGACGCGGAGCCGACGGTGCATAAGCTCAAACGGGCTGGCTACAAGCTTGGGATGGTCTCGGACAGCGATGGAACACCGGGGATGAAGAGAAAGAGGATACGACAGGTCCCTTTTCACAATCTATTCGAAGCAATTGTGGTCTCGGGTGAGGACACTCCGAGGGTCAAGCCCGGGCACGAGTCATTCAGTCTTGTCGCGAAAAAACTTGGAGTGCAACCGAAGTCTTGCATCTACGTGGGCGATAATCCCAGGACCGATATCGAGGGAGCAAAGGCTGTCGGAATGATTACCGTCATCGTCAATCGTAGAGGAAATCGGGGAGGAGATCCCGATTATCGGATTCCCAATCTACGAGCACTGCCTCAAACAATTGGCATAGTGCCAGCGATTTGAGAATGAGAATGAGCGTAATTGAACAGTCAGCTTTGAATCGTGTGTTTCTTCCCGTCGTATTTCAGGTAGAGATACTTGGAAGCGGTTATTCCGTCCCGGGTTTCCACCTCTGCGATGCGTAGACCTTCAGCCTTGAGATCGTGCAGACTACGATAGAGGAGCATTGATCCTATCCCGCGTTTTCTCTCTGTTGATCTCACTACAACACCTGTAAAGAGTCTACCAACCCCAGACCGTTTCTCAATAATTATGCCGTTCATTCCAACCACCGTCTTCTCCTTCTCTGCAACCAGAAATCTTGCTCCGAGCCTCTTCTGAGAGTCCAGGAACCATTTTGATGCGGAATCGGGTGTCCACCTCGTTAGATAGTCAGCCCAAGGAGACCCCGGCTCATCTTTCAACCCCTCATACCAGACTTGAGCCACAGACCCAATTTCCTCAGCATCAGTGTATCTGAGCAGAGTTTCTGTTACGCTCGGAGACTCCGAGTACACGAAGCTACTCAAATCCCATCTGAAAACACAATAGAACGGCCCGAAAGGAGACAGTCAGCCTCGGCCTTCTTCAAGCATCGAACTCGCATGATGCTGGGCTCAATCAGTCATATCTTCTTTTAGGAGCGAACTCAGGCGCCGGGTTCGCAGTAGACTTTGACTCGGTATTGCGAGGCAGTATCGTTGAGGACTGTGAAGGCGCAGCCGTCGAGTGTGCAGCCAGGCATAGACGGGGTGCAGTCGAAATGGTGGTAGACCGCGGTTCTATTGTCGAAATTCAGCCAGAGTATCTGTTTCCGTGCTTACTGGTCCATCACTGTACGAGGCTTGAGCTGGGTATGATTGCCGTTCTTGGTCAGGACATATTCTGTCCAGTGCGCCGTCGGGACGATCGGACCACCTTGGGGCCGCGGAAGACTCTGATACCAAGCGAAAACCGCGACTGCGACTAGTGCGACTAGAGAGATCACGAAAATTGCTGCGTACTTGTATCTCAAGACTTCTTCCGACTCGCAGAACCCTACATCTGATTCAGATTCTCGGGGGCCGTTTACAATCGCTTTGTTCTGAAGGCGCAATCAGAAACATTCTAAGCATTCCACAGCTATTCAATGTACAGGTCTCGTCTTGAGAAAGATCTTCATCATCGATATTGACGGGGTCATCTGCCAGCATGTGGACAATTAGCATCCTGAGATGATGCCAAGCGCGCAGCCAATTCCGGAGTCGATCGCAAAGATCAACCAGTGGTACGACCAGGGTCACTTCGTCTGCTTTTTCACGGCAAGAACAGAAGATCACAGAGAAGCTACTCTAACATGGCTAGAGAAACAAGGAGTGAAGTATCACAAGCTGATCCTCGGAAAGCCTAGGCGCAAAGAAGGAGACGAGTATCATTACATCGACGACACTCCGATCCGAGCCACCCGATACAAGGGAGTCTTCGGCGACATGGTGAAGAAGACAAAGGACGTGATGGTCTTCGAGGATGAGTCCTAGTTTAGGTCAAGGTCGCCAGTCTTCGTCAAGACCCTGTAGGCATTCAGGGTGATCCATTTGCTGGGTTTTCCGACCTCTTCAACCGCCACGGGTGCCTTTCGGCCTTTGCCGCTTGGGTAGAAGTAATCGCCTTCCCGGAACCAGTCGCCCTCGAGATTCCAGGTTCCATCAGGTCTACGTTTTGACAGTAATAGTTGAACTGCGCTCTGGATTCGATCATCGTCCTCGTAGCCAAGCTTGGTCAACACACGCAGGGCGTGGAGGATGTCGTAGAAGTAGTACATTGGAAAGTGGAGTTTGGTGAAGAATGGATAGGTCTCCTGCCAGTGATGGTTGTCTGACTTGTAGAGGTGGTGTATGAGAAGAAACTCGGCCCCTTCATCAATAGACCGTTTCATTTTCCGGGTCCATCTCGGCCTTGGAATCTCAGAGTAGGCCCATAACGGCTCAATGGTAGACATGAAGCTACTATGCTTCACCTTCTTCTCAGGGTAGTCGCAGTTCCAACCACCATCCTCTAACTGACCCTTCGGCAGCCAGTCGATCGCCTTGCGGACCCGCCGATCATTGGAATAGCCAAACTTGACCAAGGTCCTAATCATATTCCCGGTGAGACACGGCTCGTCCCACCTCTTGCCTGGCTCCTCGATCTTGCTCGGACAGACGAAAGAACCGCTCTCCGCCTGGTGCAAGTCGAGAAATCTCTCGCACTCCGACATGATTCTAGGATCGGGAGGAGCGTCCATTTCCCCGAGAAGGGCGAGCGGCCAGACCGCTGAAGTCCATTTTGGACGATAACATGTCTCCTTGGGAGACCAGATACCTTTGCTTGTCTGGGTGGCGATGATCTTTTTGACGGTTCGGTAGCTCGGAATCTTGTCACTTGCCGCCAAGACGTCTTTGGCATCCTTTGGTCTATGAAGTAGATCGATGAGAGCCTGATGCCTAACTGAGGGGTCCTTGGGATCAAGCAGCCAGGTAAGGGCGGAGTCTTTCATGGTTGGTCACGCGTAGGGAGTCTTTACTATGTTTTCATGTTTCTCTTGAGACAACGATTTCTTTGATGAAGCGGCCGGGTTCGAGAAACTCGACCCGTCCATGATTTGACCCAACCTTTCGCCTGATTATGTCAATCAGTTGCGGGAGTTTTTCGTAGCCGACGAATTTGCGGCCGAGGTCCATAGCTACCTTGAGGGTCGTCCCGGACCCGAGGAACGGATCCAGAATCACGTCTCCTAGAATCGAGAACATTCTGATCAATCTTCTAGGAATCTCTTCTGGAAAGGCTGCCACTCGCCTTACAAAACCATCCAAGTCTTGCCTAGCACCTGGGACGCTCCAGACCTGCGAGAACCATTCGTCCCGTTCTTTCTTTGTGAATTTGCTGTCATAACGTCGTGGATCCTTAGGTGGAAAGCTGCGCGGTGAGCCTTTGCGAAAGATGAGGACGTACTCCATGTCGAGAGTTACGTAGGCGTTGGGTGGAAGGAATCCTGATCCCAGGAAGGCTCCCTTGCCCTTGTAATGAGGCCGGTTGGTGGGCTTCTTCCACAGCACGTAAGGTAGAGTTACGAAGCCGAGCTTCTCGAAGTTCTCGATGATTCTAGAATGGTTAGGGTAGAGGTGGAAGACGCCGTTCGACGTCCGGGTCGCGTCTCCGATGTTGATGCAGGCAATGCCGCCGGGGATGAGAACTCTTCGGATTTCTCGCCAGGTCTCGTTGAGATATTCGTGCATACCGTCGTACGATGGGACTGAGGCGCCTGCGAAGAAGTCGTCCCAGATCGATACCATAGGGTATGGCGGCGAGGTCACGGTGAGATGGACTGATTCGTCTGTGACTTCGCTCATTCGACGACTGTCGCCGATGATTACTCGATAATCAGTGTTCATCCGGTAGCGTGAACTGCCTAGCGTGTATAATAGCTCGGATCTCGAGCCGGCCGCAATTTCTTCCTAATCAGACAGATTATCGTAATTTGCTGTCGAGGAACTCTAGGGTCCTCTTCCAAGCAAGGTCGGATGCTTCCCGATTGTATTCTACAGGCCGATTCTCTTCGACGAACCAGTGTTTTGTTCCAGGATAGAAGTGAAACGCGACATCGCGTCCGGCTCCGCGAATCTTCTCCTCCGTAGCGCGTACGTCCGCGACGGGCTCCCACTCATCATCCGGTGCGTAATGTCCTAGATAGGATGCTTGAGACTTGGAGAAATCTATGGGGTAGCTGCCGTAGAAGACAACGACTGCTCCAACAATATCGGGCTTCACCACGGACGTTGCCAGAGGACCATCATAGAGGTCCGGCGCTAGTGCGAGGAATCCCTGAGATGCTAGCCTATTGGCAAAGCCTTTGAAGAAATCGTTGAGTCCCCACCAGGCATGCAGAATGAGGACTCCACCACGCAGTTTTTCGGGTGATGCTAGGTATCCCTTTCCCGGTCCGCCTTCTGCTTTGAATTCGACCATGCGACTCTTCAATGCCATCATCGAAACTGAACCACAGGGGACTCTCGTGACGAACAGTCATTTATCTTTGGCTATGCGAAACTAATTGGCGCCAATTGATAAGGCAGAGGTGGAAAAATGCCGTACTTCGTCGTGATCGAGGAGCAGGGATCGGCATGGGATGACAAGCGGTCGATGCGAGATCAGACGGGGTGGGACGAACATGCCGTGTTCATGGACGCTCTCACCGACGAACACTTTGTGATTCTGGGCGGTCCACTGAAATACTCGAGGCATAGGGCCATGCTCATCCTCGATGCGCCAAACGAAATGGTGCTCCGAAAGAGACTCGCCGAAGACCCTTGGATGCGCACCGGTGTGCTTCGTACTCTCGAAATCTATCCTTGGGAAGTTCTCATTGGAAAACTAACTTGAAAGGCAGGAGCGTTTAGCACGCGTTAATCGACGCTTTAGCTAACTTGTGTTCGAATGATGCCCAAGCGTAGCGTCGCTCGTGATCGAGAAGCCATTTTTTCCGCCATAATCCTCCCCCGTACCCGACAAGCGAGCCATTTGCACCAATCACCCTATGGCACGGCACAACAATCGATATTTTGTTGGCGCCGTTTGCCTGTCCAACCTCGCGGGATTTTTCAGGCTGTCCGAGCACTTCGGCAATGTCACCATAACTGCGTGTCTGTCCAGGAAGAATCTGTTTCAAGGCCTGCCAGACGGCTTCTTCAAACGCTGTGCCATGCTGAATTGCAGGTATTTGGAAAGCTGCAGACTCGCCGGCGAAATAATCTTCGAGCTCAACCACGAGTCCCTTTAGGACAGTGTTGCTTCCTACTCCGATCAATCCAAAGTCGCGCTCTAAACGACGAAGCTCGCCGGTCAATGCCACGCGATTCTCAAATTCGAGAAGGCGCAATGCTACTTCATCTGCAACGGCGATCATCGACCCCAGAGGCGTGCTAATCGTGGTACGAACAAGACTCCCGTCAGTCACAGACTTTAGTCGATTTGCAACTGCTGCCTCTTGATTTGAAAGCATAGGTTGATCACGGAGGGTAACGAAAATAAATGGTTTAACTCCGAATCTTGCGGTCAAAATAGGCGTAAAGTTGCAATAACCTGTGACAGAACTATGTTGAATGAGTATAGGCGCTGTCCGCAGATTCAGCTCGACCCTTTTTCCAGTCCTGGCTAGTCATAAGCGGCCTTCTATCTCTTGCACGGCATCTTCCATTCTCGGGAAACGAAACTGGAAGCCCGCTGCCAGCAACCGACCTGGCACAACGCGGCGGCTCTTGATTATCAGTTCAGCTTCGGTTCTATGAGCAAATGTTGCGAACTCGAGCATCTTTCGCGTTACAGGCAATCCAAAGGGCACGCCGCACTCCCGGCGTATGATTCTCATCATCTCGCGATTCGGAATCGGGTTCGGAGAAGCGAGGTTGACTGCCCCGCTGAAATCGTTCCGTTGGATCAACCATTCGACGGCCCGGCAAAGATCGACTTCGTGAATCCAGGAAATGAACTGGCGCCCACCGGCGACAGCACCCCCGAGTCCCCACCGTGTGAGTCCTTGCAGGACCCGGTAAGCGCCACCCTTACTCGCTGCGAAGACCATTGCCGTGCGCATCGCGACCTTCCTTGTATCAGGAGTGGGAGCGTTGTCAAGGGCTTCTTCCCAGGCGCGTGCGACTTTGATGGAGAATTCATCCTTGGCCTCCCTCGTCGCGCCAATTATGCCGGTGGCCTCGTCCATTGGCTGATCGAAGGTGTGTTTGTAAATGGTGGCGGTGCTCGCGTTAAGCCAGACCGGAGGAGGTGTGCTGCACCGAGCGACTGCCTCGCCCAGCACTCGCGTCGAATCCACACGCGACTCCAGGATCTCCCGCCGGTTCCGCTCGTTGTACCTGCAATTCACTGATCTCCCGGAGAGATTGATTAGGGCTCGCGCACCGTCGAGTTCTCTCGCCCAGTCGCCCAGCGTACGCCCATCCCATCCGACTTGACGGATCGACTGCGCCGTTGGTCCCGGCGATCGGGTAAGGACTACGATATCGTTGTTTCCAGAGACAAGCGACTCGGTGAGCAAGCGGCCAATGAAGCCATTGCCCCCGGCAATTATGATGCGGTTCTTCATCTTCCGATCCAGCTCGAAAGAGGTGTCTCTTTAGTCGCTAACGGAGTTTTCTATTAGACTGTAAGGCTTGGAAAAGACTCTACCTTACGTACTCTGCCGTGCGTGTTTCGGTGGGCGGGGGCTTTGTCAACGCGATGGGCGCCTATTACATGTGACTTACTGAGGCTTAGGAAAGCGTCTTATTGACGCAGGAATATGATTAGAGACAATCAATCCCTCTTGAAGTGCTGCGATCATGAGTCTCGACCTTGCGAACTCTAACGTCAACCGGAACATCACTCTGGCAGGAACAAGTGTCGCGATCTTCACCTTCCTGCTCTTCTTCCTCTACCCCCGCTATTTTTCTGGCGACATCGACCCTGTTCTCTTTCAGTTTACGCTTGCGATAATTGTCTCAGTAATCTTCTCACTGGTCATCTCAGCCACGTACTATTACGGGACCACTCTTACACTGTCTCTTCCAGATGGACAGGGAACGGTCATTTTTGGAAAGGCGGAAGCGTTCTGGCTTATCGGCTACAGCCTACTATTGCTGGAGCCGAACCTGATCCTGCTCACAGTGAACCTCTCAGCAGTTGCGCTATATGCACTGGTCCTATGGTTCTCATACCTCTACCTCACATGGCTCCAGTTCAAGAAACTAACCAAGAAAATGAAAATTACACGATAATGAGACGATTGTGAAGAGTCTCCGTCGGCAGCTAAACTAGCCTACGTACTTTGCCTTGCCCGGCTGGGCCGCTGCAGAATCCTTGTCGGCGCCCTGCTTCAACGCATCATCAATCTCCTTTGCCTGATCCTCCAATTCCTTCATCTCAATCTGAAGTCCAAGCTTACGGATAAGAACCCGGAGAATTATCATAGCGGCTCTTGGGTCTACCATGAAGCCAGAGGTCTCGCCTGAGAGGAACAGCCCCTTCAGGTTTCGAACCTTCGCAAGACCCGGGATTAACCCGTTCATCCAAGTTACAGCACCGCTGTCGATAATCTGGACGTCGAGAGATTTGAGTTCCTTGACGAGATCTGTTTCACTGGCGGCCCCGTAGACTTTGGGGTTGTCGGAGATTCTTCCAGTGATGAAAGCGCCGACCGTGATGAGTGTACCAACTCCTAGTCGTTCGGCAAGATCTACAACGGCCTCTGACAATCGGAAGGCTCCTTCGGGAAGTATGGGTTGAGCGTCTCCAGTGTAGAGAACTAGATCGTTGCTAGTTTGATCGCCGTTGACCCAGTAGTAGAATTCATGTTTCATCAATTCTGGCGTCCCGTCAGGTTTCAAGAGAACACGCGGAGGAAGATAGTCGGAGTGTAGATATCCAAGGGGAGATGCTTTGAGGGTCTTGATAAGATGATCGAGGACAATCTTCGCAACACGTCCACTGTCCGGTAGCCCGGCGATGAGGATTGGACTGTGGAGCTTCGGAGCTTCATTGAGGTGAAGTTCTATTGGGTCTCGCATGGCAGGCGCGGTCGAAGGGACGCTTGTATCCTCAAGATAGAAGAATCAAGCACGGACTGATAGGTATTCCTTCGTATGTTTTTACTCTCTTGAGAGAGAATCTTCCGTACTTTTTTTCGGAATGTTTATATGAACTGCCGCCGTCGAACAACTCCCCATCTATTAGGTGACTCTTTGGCAAAATTCATGTTATCCCTCCGCGACGAGAACTTCAAACTCCTAACAACAGAAGCAGAAGACCGTGGAATAACAGTCCAAGAATTGATCCGGGCCGTGATTATCCCAGACTGGGTCAAACTCAACCCTTCAGCGAAAATAAACGGCAACGGAAACGCAGGCAAGATTCGCCCATTCCAACAAGTCAGCAGCCGAGAACCAATAATCCAGGCAATGGGCAGACTACGAGACTAACTAGCCACGCGGAACTAGACTCCCCTCAACCCTTTCTATTTTTCAGGCGCGTACTAGGGTACCGTGCGCTACTGGTGAATCTCACCAAGTGGTTTTCGGAAAACTAAAGCAATGTTGTTGTTTCAACAACCAAAGGCAGAGGCTTCGGAGCACTGATCGAGGACTTTTTGCTCCGTCTAATTATTTCGCTACTAGGGAGTTCCTTCAGGCACACTCGCACACATCTACCTTACATGGACATTGCTTCGTACACTCTCATGCCGGTGATTATCGGGCATGTCTTGGCGAGTTTTACAGCCTCTTCCATACTCTCCGCCTTGATGATTGTGTAGCCCGCTATTGCGCCTTTGTCATGCGGAAGTGTTCTGACTCCAGCTGACGTGATCTCCATTCCAGGCCCAAATGGACTGCCACCATCAACTATGCGATCTTTAATTGAGGCGAACCACTTCATCCACGCGTCCCCGATATCTCTGGTTGGTGTTTGGTATCCCACGGAGAGGAATACAAATTTCTTCATGAGGGTTCTAGAAGAAAATAACGGCCAAATAAATGTGATATGCTGTCTGGAAACCGGGACTGGTGGGTCTTGATATTACGTCGTGGATTTTGTACCAACCCCCCTTGTGAGAATCGGAACCGGGCCGACACAACATTTTATGGTAATTTTCATACGAACTCGCCGGATCAACCGAGCGTTTGACGCTGACCGGTTGCCGCGGCCGTCTCGATCGCGTCCAGCATGCGATGGCGTGTGACCGCGTCGTCGAACGTAGGGCACAAATGCGTTCCCTCTCGATAGTCGCGGGCGAAAAGCGCATACGCCTGGGCGACGTTGGTGGAAGCACCTTGCGGGGGCGACCACCTATACTTCTCTGGCACGGGCAGCACCTCGAGCGAGGACTGCGCGCCTTTGCCGCCGCGTACGGTCATCTCGAAGATCTGGGCCTGGCCGCCGGCGGCGGTGAGCTGCAGATCGCCCTCGGTGCCGTTGATCTCCCAGAGCAGGTTCGTGCCGCGCGAAACGCCGCCGCGATAGTGGATCGAGAACGCGGCCCCGCCCTCGAGCAGTCCGCTAACCAGCACCTGATCATCCGCGTTCATGTGCTTGCTTTCGCCCGTCCCTTTGATCATGAAGGACTTTCGGCGCATAGTCATGGTGGCCGAGAGCTCTTGGACCTCGCCTAGGCAGTGACACAGCGCGTCCGCCGCGTGGCCGAGCGCGATCGAGAGCATCGTCGCGCCGTTTTTCTTGTAATTGGTGTAGGCGTTGAAGGGCTCCACCGTCGGCCCCCAGCCCATTCCCGAACCGATCAGCGAGGTCGAGAGCACCCCACCGACGTAACCTTGCTTGATCAGATCATGAACGTAAGCCACCGACGGGGCAGAGCGGGCCTGCAGCCCTGCCACGGCCAGGACGCCCTTTTTCTTCGCCAATGCTGCCAAGGTCTCCGCCTCTTTCAAGCCGTTGCCTAGCGGCCATTCGCAATAGACGGCCTTTCCCGCGTTGAGCGCTGCCGTGGCAAGTTCGAGGTGATAGGGCACTTTTACCGTGATGGCGACGACGTCCACGTCGGCCCTGTTCACTAGGTCTTGGTAATTGTCGAACGCGACGGGCACCCCAAAGAGCTTCCTGGCAGCGTCGGCAGATTCGCGTCGGCTGGTGGACAACGCCGTGATCTCGAAGTCATCCGAGAGCGACTTCAAAGCAGGGATGTGCGCCTCAGCCGCCCATCCGCGATCCGGATTGGCACCGATTATGCCCACACGAATCTTCTTGTCTCCGCTCTTGTTCATGGTGGTCGTACCTTGTCCTTGAAGACTACACCTGGGTTGCAGATCTTTACAAAAGCATATTATCAAACATTTGAAAAAAGAGGGTGATTGAGAATTTTGGCGACCACCGAGCTGGTAAAGAGAAAGCCCATACCCGAGCCCATAAGAGAAGCTGATCGATCTGGCGGAACTAATCCCGGTCCACGCAACATAACACTGGATGAGCAGAATCCCGACATCCTTGTACCGCCCGTTACGGACCGCGGGACTATCCCGAACCTGAAATTTCCTTTCGCGCTTGCTCATATGCGTCTACAATCGGGAGGCTGGACTAGGCAAGTAACCGTCCGAGAGTTGCCTGTTTCGAAGAGTATGGCTGGGGTGAATATGCGTCTGAATCCGGGTGGGATTCGAGAGTTGCACTGGCACAAGGAAGCGGAGTGGGCGATCATGCTTGACGGTTTCGCCCGTATCAGCGCGGTCGACCAGGAGGGCCGCAACTTCGTGGACGATGTCGGTGTAGGCGATCTGTGGAATTTTCCTTCAGGCATTCCGCACTCGATACAGGGATTGAAGGAGGGCTGCGAGTTTCTCCTGGTATTCGACGATGGCGGCTTTTCTGAAGACTCAACCTTCCTAATTTCCGACTGGTTCGCTCACACGCCAAAACCGGTGCTCGCGAAGAATTTTGGGGTGTCCGAGAACGATTTTGACGACTTGCCGGAAGATATTGATCGCACGCGGTACATCTTCTCTGGCAAGGTGCCGGGTCCACTATCTTCCGACCGGGTAAGCAATCCTCTAGGCCAGGTTTCGTTCAGTCATCGTTTGATGAAGCAGCAGCCAATCAAGACTAGTGGTGGCACTGTGCGTATTGTCGATACGACTAACTTCCCTGCCGCAACAACGATCTCAGCCGGACTGGTAGAGGTCGAACCTGGAGCTATGCGAGAGCTGCACTGGCACCCAAACACCGACGAGTGGCAATACTACCTAGAGGGAAGCGGGCGCATGGGAGTCTTCGCGTCAGAAGGAAACGCACGCACCTTTGACTATCAGGCGGGCGACGTTGGCTATGTCCCGTTCGCGATGGGACATTACGTCGAGAACACTGGCAAGACGCCGCTACGCTTCTTGGAGATGTTCAAGAGCCCTAGGTTCCAAGACGTCTCGCTAAACCAGTGGATGGCCCTGACACCGCCAGAGCTGGTGCAGGCTCACCTCAACCTGAACAAGGCAATGATGGCTGCACTACGCAAGCAAAAATGGCCGATTGTCAAATAGTCGCGGACAAACCATCTATTGCGGTTGCTTTGAGGTAAGACCTCCCGAGTCAACGCGGTCCTAGAGGTTGAATGGTCAGTCTGTTAAGGTTCGAGATGTACTCGTAGCCGCACTTGCGTTTGCGTCAGGCTCCGTAGATGCTCTCTGCTTCCTTGCTCTCGGTGGTGTCTTCGCATCTTTGATGTCTGGAAACGCGATTATTCTCGGGCTTAGAATCGGCCAGGGAAATTTTGCTCTAGCCTCCCACTCGCTAGTCCCGATTCTGGCCTACATGGGAGGCGTTGCTCTGGGCGTGAACATTGCGAGCCCGACTAAGAATCCGGATGAAATATGGCCGCGGTCGGTTACGAAGATGTTCATCGCAGAGTTTGCGCTGCTCGCGGTTTTCGCTATCGGGGGATTTCTGTCAGGCAACCCGACGAGCCAGGTTGACCTTTACCTGCTGGTCGCGTTGGCCGCGATACCAATGGGCATGCAGAGCGCTGGAGTCCACGTTCTCGGCGTCTCTGGAGTGTCCACCACTTACATCACGGGAACCTTGACGAGCCTTGTGATAGGTCTCGTTAGCTTGAATCGATCACCCGCTTCCAAGAGAACAATCAAGCAGGAGCAGGACACACGTGTCCAACTAATTGTGTTACTTGTCTATATTTTGGGAGCAGCCGTAGGAGGATTGGCCGGAACAGAGTTTTCGCTAAAGGCTGCTGTCATTCCGGTTATTGTTGTCGGCCTAGTAGTTGTTGTCGCGACCCTGCGCATCAGATCATAAATCCAAACGGGTAGCATGCCTTTCTTAGGGGCCTCAACTCCCCTTTCGGTTTGCGGCAGACTATTTTTTCTGCAGCTGGTCTCTGTAGAGTATCACTAGGGCGAGAATCGAGATGAAGATCATTGTGTATATTGCTGAGATGGCCATTGTCTCGTATATGTCGCCTGTCTGCCACACATGTCCAACTGCATCAGATATCGCAGTATTCGCGGGCCTTAACAAGTAGCCTAGGACAAACCCGAATCCGGTCCAAAAGTAGACTACGATAGATTGGAGATAGTGGGTTGTTGGTAATGCTAGACTCAGGTCTTCGGACGCACGCCGTCGCTGGTAGAGTGCGAAGAGCTGGAAGAAGATCCAGACGGTGAAAGACCAGCCGAGGAAGTTGCTGATTGGGACGCCAAAGTATCCTCCTCCCTGCGTCCAGATCCAGGCGTGATTGATGGTGGAGGCAATCGGGTCGAGGGAAAAGTCCCAGTCAACCATTACGAACGACGCGACTAGTGAGACCGCGACTGTAGTGAGATTGGTCGAGTTCCGGCGGACTTCGCCTACAAGAATGGTCGAGAAGACCCAGGCTAGATAGCCGAAGGAGATGTAGGATAGAGAGATGAAGAAGGGTACGAGAGCAATCTTGGGTCCGAGCGAGTCGGTGTAGTAGTAGTGCCCGAACGGAAAGCCGGTCAGGATGCTACTGTTTTCCAGAATGTTGCTGACGATGAGCGTGATGACCATGAAGACAGCAATGCC
>WNFA01008957.1_pt1 | contig 14722 bp, 9 predicted proteins | sample 5400481 | NCBI WGS metagenome assembly WNFA01 (sample SAMN13153340, study PRJNA577476) | soil metagenome | isolation source: 120 cm saprolite under Douglas fir tree site 2 hole 1 replicate 2 | place: USA:California | collected 2015-04-18 | reverse complement strand
ATCGTATGGTGCGAAAAATCCGGCACAGGCTATGACCCCATGAAGGATAACCAGGGCGATGAGCCATTTCGTCAAAGGCCGCCGACGCGTCATTCTGCGCCCGCCTCGGTGCGAATTCTTGGATCGGCCCATAAGAGCAGCAGGTCCGCGAGAAAATTCCCGCCAACCAGAAAAATTGTCGAAAGGAGGACGCCCCCAATTACCACGTACAAATCACGGGCCAGGATGGCCTCGAGCAGAAGTGGGCCGAGCCCCGGCCAGCTCATCACGACTTCGACAAGCAGCGAGCCGCTCACCAACGTACCCAGACTGAAGCCCAAGAGTGAAATGAGCGGATTCGCGGCGGCCCGAAGCGCATATCGATAAAGGAGCCTGCGACGGGGGATACCATGGCCGGCGGCGGCTCTCAGAAAAGGTGCGTCGAGCACTTCCGCCACCGCCGCACGCACGTGCCTGACGAGCATCGGCAAAGCGGAAATGACAAGCGCAACGACCGGCAACGTCATGTGCGTGGCGATATCGCGCAGCTTGTTCAGCGGGGAAAGACTTTCAAACCCCACGGAGACCATGCCGCCGGTCGGAAACCATCCGCTGCGCACAGCCATGATCAGCAATCCGAGCGCAAGAACGAGATCCGGAATGACGAGCAGAGTTGCCGTGGTCCACGAGAGGGCGTGATCCGGCAAGCGTCCAAGAGATGCGGCGGACCAGATTCCGAGTGGCCAGATTCCGAGTGGCAAGGCCAGTGCCCAGGCAATGAGCGTCGCCGTCAGAGTCAGGAGCAGTTTGTTCCGTGCCCGCACCCAAAGAAGCGGGCCAACGGGGCTGTTGTACGCAAAGGAAAATCCCATCTGGCCGTGCGCGACCGAATTCACCCATCGGGCGTAGCGCACAGGCGGCGGCCGGTCCAACTGGTATTGCGCGCGCAGGGATGCGACAGTTTCTGGCGCGATCTGCGGATTCAATCGCATCTCATCGAAGTAATTCCCGGGCGCCAGAGTGGAAAAGAGAAATGTGAGGATCGAAACTCCAAAAAGAAGAAAAACGGCGTGCAGCATTCTTCGCAGGAGGTAGCGCATTAGAGTCCCTCCGGCAGATTCGCGGCGCCATGGAATCGCGGTGTCGCTGCGAGCAGGCAGCGGGTAGCTTCGTGTTCTGGCGAGCGCAACAGTTTCTCCGCAGCACCAAGTTCCACGATTCGGCCGTGATCCATGACGGCAATTTCGTCCGCTAGGTGCGCTGCCATTGCAAAATCGTGGGTGATAAATAGATAGGTCAAACGGAGAGAAGCCTGCAGTTCCAGAAGCAAGTTGGCAATTTGCGCTTGCACCGAACAGTCGAGGGCCGAGAGAGCTTCATCCAAAATGAGAAGTTTTGGCTCAAGCGCCAAAGCCCGCGCAATGGCCAGCCTTTGCCTTTGCCCGCCGCTGAATTCATCCGGCCGGCTGCCCGCTTTCTTTGCGGAGATGCCGACGCGTTCCAGCAGCGCGCACGCTCTCTTGGATCGTGTCTGCTTGTCGAATCGACGCTGGATGATCAACGGTTCAGCGACAATTTCCAGCGCGGTCAGTCGCGAATTCAGCGAATTCGCCGGATCCTGAAAGACGAGCTGGATTTGAGGGCGAACCACACGCTGCTGCTTCTCGCCGAGCGGGGCAACGTCGCGCCCGTCAAACCAGATGCTTCCGGACGTGGGGCGTTCCAAGCAGGCGACGCACAACGCCAGCGTGCTCTTCCCGGAGCCTGATTCGCCAACCAGAGCCAATGTTGTCGCGGTCTGAATCGAGAGAGATACGCCATCGAGTGCGGCGAGAAATTCCCTCGAGCCGAACGACTTTCCGGTCATATAACGCTTCATCAGATTTTCAACGTTCAGCAGTGCCTGCACGCCATCACTCCTAAAAAATTTGCTAGCCGGGAAACTTGAAACATGAAACGGTGTGCGCTTCGCTCAGTGGCACGGCCGCGGGATCGCAACTCTTGCAGACCTCCATTTTTTCCGGACACCGCGGTTCAAACGGGCATCCTCTCACAAGAACTGACAAATTGGGTGACTCCCCGGAGATTACCGGAAGCATGGCCTTGCGACTCGCCTGGCTCTTCTGGTCCAGTGGAGGCACACACCGCAACAAAGCGCGTGTGTAGGGATGCTGTGGCGATGCGAGCACACTCTCCGCCGGGCCCACTTCCACGGCGCGTCCCGCGTAAAGAACCAGCACGCGGTCCGCAAGACCCGCCAGGAGCCCCGGATTGTGCGTGATCAGAACCATAGAGAGCCCCAATTCCTGCCGAAGAGTCCGGAAGAGAGTAAGGATTTCCTGTTGGGTTGTGGGGTCAAGAGATGCCGTGGGCTCGTCGGCGAGCACTACGGAGGGACCGCAAGCGATTGCTTGCGCCACAAGCACGCGCTGCCGTTGACCGCCGCTCAATTGGTGGGGATAGGAGTTTGCGATGCGGTCGGCATCCGCGGGGAACAGCGACGCGAGCACTTGGCGCGTCCTGTTTCGGCGCGCTGCGAAATCCAAAGGTTCGTGTGCTCGCAAGACTTCCTCGACCTGATCACGCACACGCATCGCGGGATGAAGAGCAACGGAAGGCTCCTGAAATATGAGTGAAATACGCCGGCCACGGAGTTTCTCCATCTCCCGAGGACGCGCGTGGAGCACATCTTGCCCCTCAAAAAGAATTAGACCTCTTGTGATGATTCCGTTCGGAGGGAGGAGACGCAGAAGCGATGCAGCGAGTGTGCTCTTGCCGGAACCCGACTCGCCGAGTATCCCCAGAATCTCGCCGGGCCCTAGATCAAAGCTCAGTCCCGCAAGCGCATGGCACACCTCGCCTGTGCGCGAACGATACGCGACATGAAGGTCCTGAACTTGGAGAAGGGGCGTCATGCCAACTAGAGCAGGCCTTTTTCCTGCCTCTCCATGTTCTGTCAAGGCGGGGAGAGGTACAAGACAGGTGTGCACAACGGCGCAGGAATGGTAATGCCGAGCTGAGAATTGCGCTCTACGTGGGGTAGGAGACCCCCAGCCTGCGGTGGGGTCTTTACCGATGAGCAGGCCGGCGTGAGAAAGGAACGAGAACGGACGGCGGACGTGGAGCCTTTAGCGGTTTTGGTGTGCCGGCGTGACGCGGTTTTCCGCAACATCCGTTCGGGGCGTCATGGAAACAACGATGTACTCTCTCTCCTTATCGTCTGCCTCCGGGACACGGAGGAGAAGCTTATCCTTGTGAATGCGAAATTCTGCCCTCTCACCGATCTGAAGGAGGGTGGGATGCTTATCGTCTTTCGGCCGAATTCGGTAAGTGATCCGGTCTGAGCGCAGGAGATACTCCTGACAGAGAACTCCGAGAATCTGCCCAGCCAGAGTCTTTCCGTCCTTCTCGGCGTACCCGCAGGAAGTTGACTCCATCTGAACCAGCACGCCCTTCTCGTAGGCCGGCTTGTCTTTCCCCTGCAGAGATAGCGCCGTCAAGAGGAGTACGGCGCCTGAGAATATTTTCTTCATCGGGACTCCTTCAACGGATTCAATGAGCCTCACACAAACAAGGCAGTGAGTTTCTGCTCAGTCAAAAGCTCAAGATTAAAGGGCAACCTGGAGGCACAAAAATATAGCGTAGCCGCATCGTGCTCATAATTCTCGGAGCTCCCAAAGGTATCTCTTGCCGCCATGTTAGTCGGGGGTACCTGCAGTACGTCGAAAATCACCAGCAATTGAAATTCTTACCTTGGGTTGTGCGCAAGAAGAGAAACATAATCTTTAGAATGAATGGCTTATGTGGGCAGCCTGGGGAGAACTGTCTGCCTCTAAAATATCTGAGAGGCAATCATGTATCGCAACAAAGGCCACGGGATTGCTGGTTGATCGGCCCTCGTCGAGGAACTGGAGCAACACTCGTGCACCCGGCGGGTTGAATAGACAGGAGAGAAATTGGAGTGTCTAGACTCGGCTACAAACCTCATGACTTCGTATCGAGAGCGGCCTTAACCGACCGGACGGGCAACGTGTTTCTCTTTGCGCTGTGTCTGACTATCGCTTTCGCGTGCCTCGCCTGTCCTCCAGTTTACGGTGACGTGGGAATTGTGCTCAATGAGTCGTTGGACACCAGCGTCGACAGGATCACAGGGACAGGACACAGTGCCGTGTATTTTTCGCGCATCTGCCCGGAATCGCCTGTAAAACTCAGGTTGTGTCGAGTCGGTGAGCAAGGTTCCGTGATGAGCAATTACATCAACATCGGCGAGGATCGGCCGTTTGAATGGAACGTCGTGCCGCTCAATGTGTACCTCTACGGTGTCGAGGACGCTCGGCATCGCCCGCTCTTCGGCTCGTACAAAATCAAGCACCTGTTGGAGCAACGCTACCTGGCGAAATACCTGTCTGGGTATTGTGACCGGCCATCTTGCACGACGGGTGACAAGGCGGAATGGAGAGAATTGGTTGCGGCCACTCTTATTCGCAGCTTCTACATTTTCGTGATCGATACCACCGTTGAGCAAGACCGCGAATTCATCGCTGAATTCAATGCGTTGCCCAATCAGAACCATTTTAACGGAGTCACGCGGAATTGCGCCGATTTTACGCGACGCATAATTAACAGCTATTTTCCGCACGCGACCAATCCGGATTACATCAACGACTTTGGGATGACCACTCCGAAAGCTGTGGCGCGCTCGTTTACGCACTATGCGCTTCGGCATCCGGAAACAAATTTTCGTGTGTTGCACTTCGCTCAAGTGCCAGGCACCATCAAGCGAAGCACTGAGTGCCGGGCCGGAACCGAGCAGCTCTACCACTCCAAGAAATTTCTTGTCCCGATGATTGTTTTCGCGGATTACGGATTACCCGTTGCCGCCGCCTCCTATATCCTCACGGGGAGATTCAATCCGGTGCACGAATTCGAAGGGCATCCGGCCACAGAAAAGGGCCCTGCTCATGCCAAGCAGCCTGAGAAAATTGCGCCAGGGGAGCGGGCGCAGTTCGTTGGCACTTCCGATGAGTGGAAGGAATACCGGCGGGCACTGGATTCGATCGTCAAAGAATCTGTCCATGCGCGGATCATTCGCGACCGCGGATATCTTAACCACCTCTTCAGGCATTTCGACGAGGCAGGTACGCCTCTTGTCGACGAGGATGGCGACCTGTGGATGGAAATTTCGCAAAATGGCGAAACCTTTAAAGTAGGATTGAGTGCGCACAACATTCTTGCCCAGGGCTCCGACTCGCAGCTGGCGTACGAACTGCTTCTCGCGCGCACCAATTCTTTCTTAAAGAGTCCGAAGCACAGCCGCGAGACGATGTCGGAATTCAAGCAGGATTGGTCCCTCTTGCAGCATGCCTCTCGTCAGAGCGTCGTATCCGTCGCAGCTAATTTCATGCCCGGCAAGAGCATCCCCGGCACGAACAAGTCCGGCGCCGGCGATGATTGAGGCCCGATTGGACTTCACAACACGCTGTGATGCTGTGCAAAAAGCTCTCCCTTCAGATATGCGACCAGTACCTCGCATTTCCAGAGTCCGGGAAATTTTTACATCATCTTAAATTTTAGAGACACGCTATCCCCTTGAATCTGCGTGGATTCTTGGTTGGCATCCTGGGCATCGGCTTGCTCCCCATTCCCATAGCACGTTGATTGGTTCGCGGGACCTGAGCAAGCCTATCTCAGCCCGCCCACTCCTTTCGCAACAGTGGGCGATACTCAATCGCGGTTGTTAATTTGGGGGGCAGGAAATGATAGGTTACGATTGCAGTCGCGCACCGACACTTCGACAACGCACGGCCTTTTCCGCGCGTGAAGAACCCGGCAGGAGCGAATTGCCGGAGGCGGAGGCCGTCCGGCGTGCTCAGCACGGCGATGCCATAGCGTTCAAACAGCTCTATCAATTTCATAGCCGGCACATCTACAACCTGTTCTTGCGCATGGTGGCGAATCCAACGGAAGCCGAGGACTTGACTCAGGAAGCGTTCTTACGAGTCTTCCGCAAAATCAGCACGTTCCGCGGTGAATCGGCCTTCTCGACATGGTTGCACCGCGTAGCTCTCAACGTCGCGCTCATGCACTTGCGCAGAAAAAGCTTGGTGGAAACCTCGCTTGACGAAATGACGGCGCCGGATGCGGACCGCGGTGAGCCAGGAAAAGAGGTTGGCGGACCCGACTTGTCGCTGACTTGGCTGGTAGATCGCGTCAATCTGGAGCGTGCGGTCGCGCAGCTGCCTCCGACCTGCCGGATGGTTTTCGTTCTCCACGACATCCAGGGCTTCAAGCACCGCGAGATTGCCGGGATGATGGGTTGGTCCGTCGGTACTTCAAAAGTGCAACTTCATAGAGCCCACATGCGGTTGCGGGACCTCTTGCGGGAAACCCTCACCTCTGGCTCGGTGATTTCCAAAGCCACAGGTCAGAACAACCAATGCGCCCCTCTCTACTGAATGGATCGTTGTGGCAATCCGGTAGATTTTTGCGCAGGCACCTTCGCGCGAATGAGGGATTCGACCTGATTCCAAACGGTCGGATCACATTCGATTTCAGTGTGGGTCTTCGTAAAGACGCGATCGTACCAGGGATACGTGTCGCACCGGATGGGTTTTGACTTGTAGTCAAAGCGATAATTGCCGAGAATCCGTGTGCGTGATCCATCGGCGGCGCGAATTTGAGGCTGGCCGTGGAGCAGTCCGCTCGGCTGATAGAAATTGGCGGCCTCAGCGACGTTGGCGGGAATGACCGCGTCGTTCTGACGAATCTTGGAAATACTATCCACCTGGACGGTAAGGAGCACGGGGATCCCATCTCGCTCCAATTCTCGCGCAAGCGTTACCGTTTCCGAGGCACCCCAGCTCATCCCATAAATGATGATGCGGGCGTTCTGTTTCTCTTCGGCGGTCAATGTTCCGTCATGGTTCTTGCTCAGAAGTCTCAGGATCTCTTGGTGCGCCTTCTCCCTGCGGCGATTCTCAAACACCTCCACGTACACACCCGAGGCGTAGTCGTGCCGGAGATGCGTAGCAAGCTGGACGCCGCTATGCACCGCGTTGTCGTGCTTGACAAACCCGCCCATGAAGCCGATGACGATGACCGGCGAGATTGTAGAACTGTCACTGGACGTTGCAGGGCTCGCGGACCCAGACTGCCCCAGCGAGAAAACGCTCAAACAGAGAAGGGAAAATGCTTGAATGAAACCAGCCATCGACCGCACCGCGTTTTTGAGCAGCATGATAAAAAAGATGATCTTCGCGCGGACGTGGTTGCGCACCGATTCAGCCTTATGGACAGTAACAATTCCTGCCAAGCGTTAATCTTTCTTTCGAATCGCTTAAACCACACCGGCTAAGAAGTGCATGGAAGCCTTCCGACGATGGAGATGCTCCTGTACTCGTTTTGAGGAAAATTTTGCAGAAAGAAAGTCCAACGCGATAGTTCTCATGACACTGCGGCCTGTCCTGCGGAATGCAATGACGTTTGACGACGGGATTCGCCTGATTCGCGGCTTGTCCAGGTGTTGCGCAGCTCTTCGGCGCGGCGGACGACCCGGTCAATCAGGTCACTGGCTGCCTGCGTCTTGCCGGTTGCGTTCGCTTTAGCGCTCGCGGGAGAGATTTCGAGTAGTTGCAGTTTTTCGAAGACGGGCTTCAAAGCGCGATCCGGGTTGCGGAAAAACTCCGTGCTGCGCATACGCGTGAAGATCCAACCCATGCGCTCGAGGACGGATTGGCGTTCCATGTCTTCGGGGAGTTTTTCAAGCGCGTGATAGCGGTCGCCGTCGCACTCGATGGCAAGACGCTTGCCGCCACCTTCCACGACCAAGTCGATCCGGAAAGCGCCAATTCTCCATTGAGGAGCGACGCGATAACCGGCTGCCATGAGCCGCTTCATGACTTCACGCTCGAAGGTTGACTGGGTGCGCTTTTCTTTTTCTTCGAGCGCGCGCATAAGACGGCTGGGATCTTGCGCGTGTTCGATGAGCTGGCGGCGAAGATCGTCAGGCTTGAGGTCGTTGTGCGGGCTCAGCGAGTGGACGATCCACATCTGGTCGCGCGCGCGGCTCGCGGCCACGTTGAATCGCTGCTTGAACAATTCCTGGTCGCGGAGAGACAGTGGGCCTCGCTCGGCGGTGTCGACGAGAGAAATGAAAATGACGTCGCGCTCGTCGCCTTGGAACTGAGCAGCGTTGCCGCAAAGGAGCCGATGAAGCTCGTAGCGGTCGGGTGAGATGTGCTTGCGAAGGAGATTATCGATTTCGATGGCCTGTTCGTCGCCCACCAGTGAGACGACACCGAAGCTAAGCGGCTGTCCCATGTCATTTTTCTTGTACTCGGGCTGCTCAATCGCGGCGGCCAGGAGCGAGGCAACACCCAGCGCTTCCTGGCGATTGACCTTTCCGTCGCGGCTGGAGCCCGAGACGCGATAAGCAACGGTGTGCGGGTGGAGCTGGACGCGACTGGCATCGCGCAGCGGCTTGATGCGCCAATCATAAGAGATCATGTTGCTGAACTGAATTATCTCCGGCACACACCGGAAATGCTCGACGAGGCAGGTGGTGCCGCCAAAGGACTGGCGCGCCAGGTCGTAGATGGAGATTTGACCGTCGTACAGATCGGAGTTGGGGATGCCGGGCAGGTATTGGAAGATGAGGTTCTGAATGATGCCCAGGTCCTGGCCGACCGCAGAGGGGCTGACCTGTTCGTGGTCGCCGACCACGAGGACCGTTTTTCCGAGATAAAGTGCGACCAGGGCCATAACGTCACTCTGGCTGGCTTCATCGATAATCAAGACGTCAAAGCGCGTGACGCGGGGATCAAAATTTTCGACCACGCGGGAAAGCGGCATGACCCAGACGGGAACGGCGCCGCGGCACTCACTCATTTTTCTGGCGGCTTCCGCGCGCAGCAGAGCGACGCGCACGCCGTGCCCTTTGCCAATGCGGCGGATGGTGTCGAGCCAGCCGACGAGCGCTTGACGCTGACGAGGCGAGGTGCGCCTGGCTTGCGCCGACCACGCGCGCTTGTCGATAAGTTCGACGGTCACACGGCGCAACTGCTCGCGGAGTTTTTCGCTTTTGGTTTGCAGAGCCTCAAGAGAGACGCTCGCGCGGCGATCGAGTTCATCATTGAGCTGACGCCACGTCCACGCTGAGACAGGGTCGCGTGGCGGTTCTCCGCGCCCGTGAACGCCGGTACGATTGCGAATGGCTGCGGCCCAGGCGGGTGCGGCCGTCTCCAACCTGGCGATTAGCGCGCGGCGAAGATCAAGGTCTGCCTGGCGGCTTTTCAGTGCGAGGATGCGCTCGTAAGCGTTCCTGTAACTGCTCGAGTCCTCCTCCTTCACCGCCTCGAGGAGTTGTGCGATCACTTTTGACGATTTGGCCAAGCGCGCATCAAGCTTGAGTTTGCCTTTCAGGTCGCGGAGTTCTTCGTTCAACTGGACTAACTTCAACTTTTTGAAGCGGGAGTCCAGGATGGGAAGAAGGGAATCGGTCACCGCAATTCCGATCCGCACCAACTCCCCATCGGGGCCAACGACCGCGGGTTGTTCAGCAAGGAATTTCTCCCAGCGGAAGCCAAGGTCTTCAAGTTGCTGCTGAAGCGGCAGCCATGTGTGTTCATACCATCTCAGGCAATCTTCGATGGCATCGCAAAACTGCATCAATGTTTTTTCGATTTCCTCGCCCATTTCGTCCGAACGTGGAGTGCCCAAAGCCGCTACTTGGCGGTCCCAACGCGCGGCCAGATCCTTGCGGAGCGTCTTAAGCCGTGAGAGCTGGCGCAGAGCGTGAAAGTGTTCGGGATGGCGCGGACGCGCGCCATTTACTCTCGTTTGTTCCACGAACTGGCTCCATGACTTGTGTGTGAAGAGCGCGATGGAGCCGAGTTTGCCGCCGCTTTCAAGATGGGCTAGGATTTCGCCTGCAATACGTTCCTGATCTTCGAGTGCCAAGTTAGCCGAAAGCTGCGGGCCGTATTTGACAACCGATTCCTGCGCGTTCGCGGCTTCGCGGTGAACCAGGCGCACGTTGCTGACCAATTGGTCCCAGGGCTGGCGATATACGTCGCCGTATTTTCCAGCATAAACTGCGGTCAGCTTCCATTTCTCCTTCCCGGAAAGCGGCTCAACCGCTTGCGCCAGATTGGCGGCAAGAGTTTCCAATTCCTCCGGTGATTGTTGTGAAGCGCCTGATTGCCAGAGATCGGAACGCAGGTCCAAGTCCTCCATTCCCAGACGATTGCGCTCGCTGAGGGAGGCTTCGAAGTCTTCAGGGCTCGGCAGATCGTGAAGCTCCGGCAGGTGGCCCGAAAGTTCATTTTCGTCGTCGCGGGAGACGGAAGTATTCGTGCGGTAAAGGTCGGCCAATTCGCCGGGGGAAAGCGGCAAGCGGGCAACAGCAGCGACCGGCCCGGGAATCCAACTGTATCCGTCCTTTTCCTGTGCTACTTTGCGCGCCGCGTCAGCGGGGGCCCAGGCCTTTCCGGCGATGACGATATCGCGATATTCATCCGCTCGAGCCTCGGTGAGCTGGTTCCGAATTTCATCCAGCTTTTTGACGAGTTCACAGCGCTGGGCTTCCAGTTTCCTAGCTTCTGTTTCGAGCGAGCCGGCATCGGCGCGGGATAACCTTTCGGCGATCGATCCCACGGCGCTTTCCAACTGCTTGCGGCTGTCCAAATCACTCTCGAGAACGCTCACGCACAGGGGACGTAACTCCGGCACGATGTGATGCCGCACCATGCGCAGAGCTTTTGTCGTGTGGCTGGTGACCAGAACGCTCTTACCCTGGGCCAGCAAATGCCCGATCAAATTGCCGATGGTGTGGGTCTTTCCCGTCCCTGGAGGCCCTTGAACCAGAACTCCTCCGTGCTCTTCCAGTTGTCTTGCAATTCGGATTTGCTCGGGGTTTGCGGGCTTGCTCAGAAGAACGTCCGCCTCCGCCTGGCCACTGCCATTGACCGATGGATCTGCTTCCCGGGAATCAGGAATCGGGGACTCTTCTCCAATGATGTTCAGGAGAGACCAGGGCAGATCCTCTCTCGTCCGGAGGTCCGCAAGGATGCCTTCGATGGCTGCGGCGAAGCCGAGAGTGCGGGCGCGCAGAAACACAACGGGGTCGCGGCCGATACGCGGATCATTCTGCTCACGGGCAGGCGCTCCGTCCTCCATGAATTCTCCTCGCGGAGAAAGCTGCACGACCAGGCGCCTCAGGAATTCCGAAGTGGTTCCATCGAATAGAGGATGAAATCCACCCTGTTCCAATTCTTCGCGGCAGCGGCCGATCGCTCGTCCATCCACATCGGTCATCGATTGGAATAGGGCCGAGTAGAGCTCGACGGGATGATCGGCCTCGGACAGCGTGAACTCGGGTACCGACGCATTGAATTGCAGCTGGAGACGCTGGAGCAGAATGGGATGATAAATGCCTCCCTCGGGGCGGTACCAGCTCAGAATGCCGTCTCCTAGAACAAGCTCGACGCGTTCCGCCTCACGGTCGATTCGGCCATACAAGGCGTAAAGCGTCTCGAAGATCTTCATGGAAGCCCGAGCGGGTTTTTCCTTGCTTGCCCAGTCATCACGCACAGACTTCCAGCGCTGGAGCATCGTTGGTCTTGCCGGATTATCCGCAAATCGCGCCATGCGCGGTTCGGCATTCTCCTCGGACTCATGTGGAGCAGCGAGCGTCGGGCGTTGAACCTTCAAAACAAAGGTTACGTTACCACCCTCGGCGCTCTGGCCGTCGGCGGCCGCAGCTTTCGAGGGTCTCGATTTCGCCGCGCCGCGCTTAATCGAAGGATGCTCGGGAAGGTCGTGTAACCAAAGGTTCCAGAGCTGCTCGCGAATCTGCCGTTTGGGCGGATTGCGGTGTTCGTTCAGTGCTTCTAAGTAGCGGAAGACGCGCGTGAGTTTGTCACGGGCGATCCGGAGTTTCTCGGCGTCCATATTTGGCTGCCTTTTTAGAGACACACGCGGAGGCTGGGGTTGGCTGGTGGAGGTCCCAGAATATCAGTGTTCGGTCGACTTTCTCAACGTCTCAGAATTAGAACACGGAGAGCTTTGCTTTAGTTGCGCCGCGGACGGACTGAATCGCCCGGCCCCCGGAACACTCCCGAGTCCGCCCCGGCGTCCGAACGCGCGAACAGGACCCCAGATCGTGTCCGCCGAGCTCGCTAGGCATCGAAAATACTTGGCCTGGCGGGGAAACCCCTTGCAAGGACGCAGCGTCTAACTATAATTAGAAACGCGAGGGCTTCTGGCTAAGCCTTACCCTGCCCTGGGCCTGCCAATTCGGCAATTCTTCACTCCTCCCGGCCGTTGAAGGCCGCGCCGAAAATTGGGAAATCCCTCGAAAAACCATGACCCCTAATCGCCGCCAAAGAGAAAGAAGAGTCCCAGACAAATTAGCTTTCATTCAAATGGACCGGGATGATGGCGGCACGGTGTTAAATATTTCCGAGGGAGGACTGTGTTTTGAAGTCTTCACTCCCGTTCTTCAGGGTGACCTGATTCATTTCTGGTTTTCACTCAATCTCAAAGATCGAATCGAAGCTATCGGGAAACTCGTTTGGACTGACGCCACAAAAAAAGTCGGAGGGTTGAAGTTTCTTGCCCTCAGCCAGCATGCCCACGAACAAATTCGTACCTGGATGAAGCTGGCATCCCCAGCTGGAAAGCAGAACGGCGATCATCTCTCTGTTGTCGCGCGGGGATTCGACGCTTCCCCGCGTCGCGCACGCGAGCCAGGGAGCTTGATTACGTCTCTATTGCGTGGAAGGTCGCCGAAGGCTGAAAAGCCGAGAAGTCAGCGCCCGCCGGCGGCCCCGCCCGTGTTGAGCACTCCTGGCGATCAAGCAAGAGCGCCGAAAAGCGTGCGCGCCTCTGTTCTGCCTGAGCGGCGTCCGGACGCGATGCCTTTGCACTATGGTACCGACTCTGAGAAGTTGCTCTCTGAGACCCAATCAACTTCGGAAACGTTGAATGTCACGCAACTGGTTCCCCAGGAAAGATACTTCTCCGCTACGCGACGCCAATTCGTTCGTGGCGTTTTTCTGGGGATACTTATTTCCAGCGCCGTGGCAATACCGGCTTTCAAGTACTCGGGGAACCACAAACAAATGGATGTCGCACAGGCGGCCTCGGCACAAAAGGCCTCAATAGATCCTGCCACCCAAGTCGGCGTGTCGGCGCCAGCGACCGTAGTGGGGGCGACGTCCACGTCACTGGATACTTCCAGCAGGGCGAAAGCGCAGCGAGCGGCGCCAATGAGCCATCCTGCCGATAATCCCTTTGCACCTCCTCCCGTGCAGCCTCACACGAAATCGTTAGGACCTGCTCGCGGAACTCAACCCACGCTTACGGCAGTTCAGTCGCGGCCGGAGGCGAAAAACGTTCCAAAGAAAACCGAAGCCACGCCGCAGCAACTCTGGTCGGCGGTCCAGGCGGGAAACGCCAAAGCAGCGGTTACCCTCGCTGATCTTTACATGCGGGGTGCTGGGGTGCCTCTGAATTGTGATCAGGCGCGTGTCCTGTTGCTTGTGGCATCGGAAAAAAACAACGCAGACGCCATCAGGAAATTGCGGGAATTGGACAAGGGCGGCTGCCCTGCGCCATGAAAACGTGATCGAGTTCGCCTCTTCTCACCAGACGAATCAATCGACTCTTCGCGCAACTCTCTATCGCAAAAGCATGCCGCGTCCATTGCAATGAACACTTGCTCTGTGCCGGCCACGAAGCTGGTGTTCGGCGCATCGAACTTCAAGTACATTAGAGAAACCATGCAGAATAAAGCGTAAACTAGTTTGCAGTGCAGATTAGTCCGTGGCGCATTGAGAAATGCGCGAAGTCACATTTGAGATGATAAGGAAGAAGCAAATGAAAATTGGGGTTGGAGCGCTTCTGCTGGTTGGCGGCATGGTGTTTGCGTTGCCTCTGGCTTCGCAGCATCAGGGGCCGTTGCCTCCACCGCCTCAAAGGGCGGACGCTCCCGCCAGCGCACCGGCAGCGGTGCCGGCAATGACGAGTGCTACTCGCCGAGAGGCATCCTCGCATATCACGAATGAGCCTCCGGCCATGCCTGTAGAGCAGATCATCCAGAAGTTCGCGCAACGTGAAGAAGAGTTCCGGAAGGAGCGAGACAATTTCACGTACACACAAATGTTCGTCATCCAGACGATTGACATGGACGGCCAGCCGGATGGCGAGCACCGCATGACTAGCGACATCCTCTTCACCCCGGCAGGCAAGCGGTATGAGAAGGTCACGGACGCGCCGCCTCCCACACTGCAGAGGATTTCGCTCTCGCAGCAGGATCTCGACGATCTCGAACACGTGCAGCCGTTCGTGCTAACGACCGCCGAATTGCCCAAGTACAACGTCACTTACGTTGGGCGCGAGCAGCTCGATGAATTGAGCACCTACGTTTTCGACGTGGCGCCCAGGGCGATCGAGAAGAATCAGCGTTATTTCCAAGGGCGCATTTGGGTGGATGACAAAGACCTGAACATCGTCAAGACGGACGGGAAGGCGGTTCCGGACATCAAGAAGAAGGGGCAAGAGAACGTCTTTCCAAGGTTTGAGACGTTTCGGGAAAACATCGAAGGGCATTTCTGGTTTCCCATCTACACGCGCTCCAACGATACCTTGCATTTCAGCACGGGAGATGTGCCCATCCGGATGACGGTACGATACACGAATTATAAGCGGTTCGGAGTGACCATCAAGATCGGAAAACCAACGC
>WNFA01005582.1_pt1 | contig 14730 bp, 9 predicted proteins | sample 5400481 | NCBI WGS metagenome assembly WNFA01 (sample SAMN13153340, study PRJNA577476) | soil metagenome | isolation source: 120 cm saprolite under Douglas fir tree site 2 hole 1 replicate 2 | place: USA:California | collected 2015-04-18 | reverse complement strand
CCCGCATATGCCGTACCGCTTCGATGATATTTCCGGTACCCGCCTCGCCTTTGGTTCGGATCATCGCCGCGCCTTCCCCGATGCGCCGCAGCGCCTCGCCCAGGTCGCGTGCCCCGCACACGAACGGCACCGCGAACAGGTGCTTATTGACATGGAAGTGCTCATCGGCCGGCGTCAACACCTCCGACTCGTCGATACAGTCCACGCCTAGCGCCTGTAAAATCTCCGCCTCGACAAAATGACCAATGCGGCACTTCGCCATCACAGGGATCGTGACCGCTTCTTTAATTTGAATGATCAACTCGGGATCGCTCATGCGGGCAACGCCGCCCTGCACGCGGATATCGGCCGGCACGCGCTCCAGCGCCATTACCGCCGACGCCCCCGCCTCTTCCGCGATGCGCGCCTGCTCCGCGTTCACCACGTCGCAAATTACCCCGCCCTTCAGCATCTCTGGAAATGCTCGCTTAACTTGTACTGTTCCTGTCTCTTTCTGCATAATCACTCGCCTCCTGGCCTGTGTATCACGTTTGTACCCATCTTATCACAAGCCAATCGCCCCCCGCTACAGCCAACTATAGGAAAACATACCAGCCATGCGCGCAACCTGAATGTAATGGCGACCCTTGCAGTCGCCCAATACGCATCAACCCAAGGAAAAGCTCCTCACCGTCCGTAGGGGCGAGAGTGGAGTGGAGCGGATGGGTGGGCCTTTATGGTCGCCCGTGTAGCCCTTGTCCATCGGCGGGCAATCGATGGAAGCATGACCGTCTCTGGCACCCAACGAGCGAGCGACCGCAAGGATCGCCTCCCCATCTCTTACCCATCCTGCTGCACCTACCATGTAATTTTCTTTGAGCAAATGAACGCAGAATCGTATATAATGAAAAGCAAAAATGCATGAAACCGTCCCTGGTAGTAGTAATACAGATCATAAAGCATGGACAAAGGCGTTGTGGGGAGAGGAACCGGCTATGCAGGACAACATATTCATACTGCCCAAGCGAGAACCACCCGACCTAGGACACATCTCGACACACAACCTGCCCGTGCAACTCACCCCCCTCATCGGGCGCGAGCAGGAGGTGGCGGCTGCCTGTAGCCTCCTGCGCCGCCCAGAGGTGCGCCTCCTCACCCTCACTGGCACCGGCGGTGTCGGTAAAACACGCCTTGCCCTCCAGGTTGCCACCGACTTGCTCGACGATTTCGCTGAAGGGGTCTCCTTCGTCTCACTCGCTCCCATCAGCGACCCCGATCTGGTTATTCCCGCCATCACTCAGGCACTCGGCATTAATGAGAGCGGAGCGCGCTCCCTGCTGGACCTGCTGAAGGCCTACCTCAAGGACAAACACTTGCTACTCGTGCTCGACAACTTCGAGCAGGTCCTGCCAGCAGCCCCACACCTGACGGACCTGCTGGCCTTCTGTCCTGCCCTCAATCTCCTGGTCACCAGTCGCGCCACCCTGCATGTCCAGGGAGAACACGAGTATTCCATCCCACCCCTGGCAGTACCGGATCTCAAGCACCTTTCTGAGCCTGAGGCTCTCACGCAGTATGCCTCAGTCGCCCTCTTCCTCCAGCGCGCCCAGGCCGTCAAACCGGCGTTCCAGGTGACCAGCGTCAATGCTCGTCCCATTGCCGAGATTTGTGTCCGTCTGGATGGTTTGCCGCTGGCCATCGAACTGGCCGCAGCTCGTATCAAGCTGTTTCCACCACAAGCCCTCCTCAAGCGGCTAGAGCACCGTTTACAGGTCTTGACGAGCGGGGCACAAGATATACCAGTGCGCCAGCAGACCCTGCGCAACACGATCCAGTGGAGTTATGATCTGCTGAGTACACAGGAGCAGCGGCTCTTCCGACGGCTCTCTGTTTTCGTCGGTGGTTGTACTCTGGAGGCGCTCGAAGCGCTCTGCGGCTCTCCTGGCAACGAAGGCACGGCGGTGCAAGTGTTGGATGGCGTGACTTCGCTCATCGATAAGAGCTTGCTGCAACAAACTGAGCAGGAGGGGGAGGAACCATGGCTGCTGATGCTCGAGACGATTCGCGAGTACGGATTGGAGATGCTTGCCACGAGCGGCGAGATGGAATTCACTCGGCAAGCTCATGCTCAGTACTATCTGCTGTTTGCAGAGAAGGTAGGGCCGAAACTCTTCGGTGCCGAGCAGCAGCAATGGTATACTCGCTTAGAGCGGGAACATGCGAATCTGCGGACGGCCTTGCACTGGTTGCTAGAGCGAAAAGAAGCAGAACTGACTCTACGGTTGAGCGACGCCCTGTGGTGGTTCTGGTTGACACATAACCACTTGAGTGAAGGCCGTCAATGGCTGGAGCGGGCGCTTTCTGAAAGTGAGGGAGGTATGGCACCTGTGCGAGCAGGCGTGCTCAATGGTCTTGGACTACTGCTCCTCAATCAGGGAGACTATGAGCAGGCAGAGAGGCGGAGCGAAGAGAGCGTGGTACTGTACCGGGAACTCGGAGACATGGTCGGCATGGCCCGGCCGCTCCATCACCTGGCGATAATGGATTTCGATCGAGGTAAGCTCACGAGAGCCCGTTCGCTGCTTGAGGAATGTCTGGCACGCTTCAGCGAGGGAGGAGACAAGGTAGGTCGTGCCTATGCGCTCTGTCATCTGGCATTGGTATACAGCGAGCAAGGCGAGTACGACAAGGCATACTCCTGTGCGGAGGAGAGTCTCACACTCGCAAGAGCGTCAGAGGACAATCACGTTATTATGGAGGCATTTTTTTGCTTGGCGAAAGCGCTCGTTGTTTCGCAAACTGGGAAGGCAGCATTACAACCTCTGCTTGAGGAATATCTCGCGCTCGCCAGAGCGAGCGATGAGATGAGCCTGGCTTATGCACTTCATGCCGCAGGGCAAGCCGCTCTCAGTCAAGACGATGTTGCCATAGCATCCTCGTTCATCCAGGAGAGCCTGGCCCTCTTCAGGGAAATGGGAAATCGACCAGACATTGCAGAACTCCTCGTCATTTTCGGACAGGTTGCCGCTGCCCAGGGTGACTACGCTGTGGCACAGTCTCACTATGAGGAGAGTCTGGCACTCGGAAGAGAGTTCGGCTTCAAGCGGATTATCCCAGCCAGTCTGGAAGGCTTGGCAGCCCTGGTTATACGCCAGGGTGAACCCACCTGGGCAGCACGGCTCTGGGGTGCTGCCGAAGCCCTGCGCAAAGTCATGGGTACACCTCTCTCACCTGTCTATCGTGCTGATTATGAGCAGGCAGTGGCTAGCGCACGCGCCCACCTTGGCGAGCAAGCCTTTGCCGCCGCGTGGGCACAGGGACGCGCCATGTCGCCTGAGCAAGCCTTCGCCGCCCGCACTATGCAGGAACCAGCGACAACGCCTACGCCAACTCTGGCAGGGCAGCCATCGACTCCTCCGGTGATGGCACGAGTCACCTACCCCGATGGATTGACCGCGCGGGAGGTCGAGGTGCTGCGCCTGGTGGCCCAGGGACTGAGGGATACTGAAGTAGCTGAACGGTTGATTATTAGCCCGCGCACGGTCCATGCCCATCTCAGTTCCATTTACAGCAAACTGGGCATTACGTCCCGCAATGCGGCTACGCGCTATGCCATTGAGCACAAACTCACGTGATCTGACAGGGCGCCCGCAAGGGGCCCTACCATGATATGGCTTGGTGCGCCGCTGCGTGTCATGGTAGGGGCAGGGCTTGCCCCTGCCCTGCCAAAGTCGCTATAAACCAGACATCTAGGTAATTTCGTCTACGTGCTTCTCTCTCATCTCCTCTACCTCTTCAGAAAATAGGTAATCGAATAGACGATTCCGTCGATGTGTTGCTGACCTTCAGCACAGTAAACTGAAAGTGTGTCTGAAAAGAACACCTGATGCTAGATCGCATAGGTTTGTAAGAGCGTTACAAAGGAGCTTCTCAGACACGCTTTTGTCATCATGCGCTCTGCAAACCAATTGCAACGATACCGCGGGGACAGCTATGGATAGTCTTGAGCATGCTGAGCAGGAAACAGCAGAAGAGGATGACGAGGTCGAGTTCACGGGCCTCGATCCGCTTGGCGATGCTGGCAGCCAGAAATCTTCCTGGCTAGCATCGATAGTGCTGGATTGGCAACGCTCTCCTCATAGGCTGCGCTATAGAAGGCGATGGCGGTTGACTAGCACACTGAGCTTGCTGCTGTTGCTGGTAATTCTGTTCGCCTTGAATCGCGGACCTTCCTCGTTCATCGTGAACGGCTTCACAACTGCCCTCTTCCAGGCATCGGGTGCCTCTTCCTCCTTTGCAACTATGCCCACCCTACCCCGGCGGGATGGTATCGCTTGCCTTGCGGATGCAGCGTGGTCACCAGATAGTCACTTCATCGCAGTACTCGGCTATCAGGGCTGCCCGCAGGACAGCTACGTCCCTGGCCTGGTAGACCTGTACGATGCACATTCGAGCCAGCTCCTCAGACAGTTGCATCCTGATGATGCCATCGCGCGTGGGCTCAGCGCATCGCTCTCTCCGCTTGTGAGACAGGCGGTGCAGAAAATCCTCCCTGATAGCCCCGTTGGAGGCGGTCTGCCGGTGATTGACTATGAGCACGTTACCTGGTCTCCCGACGGCCAGCGTCTCGCCTTCACCTTTGGCATAGCGGCACAACAGCCATCGGTACATGGAGTCGTGTTGATGGACAAGGATGGTGGCAGTGTACAGGTGTTGCTGCAACAACAGCCTGCCTCCGGGCCGTTGCATACCGAATGGGATCTCAGTCGCGCCCTGTCCATCGTGTTCAGCACTTCAACTTCTGCCCTTGCCCTCCAGCCTTTCCCCCCAGCTCTGGCCTATCATTGGGGGGCCAACGGAACACTCGTGCCTGAGATGCCACTCTCAACGCTCTCCCTGCCAGCAGTGCCTTCATCCCAGCCTGGTTCAATTGGGAACCCTGACGGGGATGCTTCGTTCACCATCTGGCAACCAGGATCGGCTCACGTCATTTCACTGGAAGACACGTCACGTGTGTCCACCATGTACACCTGGAACACGGACTTTGCGGCCTGGTCGCCGGATGGACGCTATCTCATCGATGAAATTGGCTTGACAGGGTTGCTCCAACCACCTGGACAGCTCTTTCCCAGCCATAAAGCTCTCGTGGCCCTGGGGCTGAATCAAGCCCCGCTGCTGCCAATTCATGATGGAGCGCTGCTGATGGTGGTCGAGAGAGCGACCGCCCTTGCCTGGAGCCCAGATGGCCGTATCCTGGCAGCTTACACTGCTGGCAACATCATCAATCTCTATGATTGTGTCAATGGTCACAAGCTCGCCTCCTTGCTGGTGCAGACGAAGTACCCTGCTCCGGCTGCCCAGGCCATTATCCTGCGCTGGTCATCTGATGGCTCACACCTGCTGCTTTCAAGCGTTGCCTGGGGGCTTATGTCAATTTGGAGCCCTAACCACCTGTCGTAGATTCCAGGGTGGGGGCAAGCCCCTCACGGGTAGATTTTTTTGTGAGGCCGCGTGCAAAGGGGCACAAGATTGGGGTATGGCGGGCCACACGGTCCCCTGGCACGGGCGGCCATAAAGGCCCCACCCCTACAGACTAACGAGCCCTCCCTCTCCTCCACCAACAAGCCTCTTGCCGTCTGAAGTTGTGCATAGCGATTCGATCTCAGCAAATCGATGGAAATTAGCGTATAATAAAGGGCAAAAGTTGCTGAGCATATCCCTGGTAGGTGCAAGAAAGATCATATGAGACCTGGACGGCATGAAGAAGGCGAAGTGGGGAGGAGTAGGCCATGCAAGACAAGATACACATACTTCCCGCACGGGAACCAGTCGAGCCTGGACGCAGTTCGACACACAACCTGCCTGCGCAACTCACCCCTCTCATTGGGCGCGAGCAGGAGGTAGCTGCTACCTGTACCCTGCTACGGTGCCCAGACGTCCGTCTCGTCACCCTCACGGGCACGGGCGGCGTGGGCAAAACTCGCTTGGCCTTGCAAGTCGCCACCGACCTCCTCGACGACTTTGCCGACGGCGTCTCCTTCGTCCCGTTGGCCCCCATCAGCGATCCCGGTTTGGTCATTCCTACCATCGCCCAGGCGCTCGACCTCAAAGCGAGTGGAGCGCGACCCCTGCTAGACCTCCTCACAGTCTTCCTGAGGGACAAGCATCTCTTATTGCTGCTCGACAACTTCGAGCAGGTGGTGACGGCAGCCCCGCACCTGACGGACCTGCTTACAAGTTGCCCCCACCTGACCATCCTCGTGACCAGCCGCGCCACCTTGCATGTCCAGGGGGAACACGAGTATCCCGTCCCACCCCTGGCAGTACCGGATCTCAAGCACCTTTCTGAGCCTGAGGCTCTCACGCAGTATGCCTCAGTCGCCCTCTTCCTCCAGCACGCCCAGGCCGTCAAACCGACGTTCCAGCTCACCGCCACCAACGCCTCTGCTCTTGCTGAGATCTGTGTACGCCTCGATGGCTTGCCGCTGGCCATCGAGTTGGCCGCTGCTCGTATCAAACTATTTTCACCACAGGCCCTCCTCAAGCGGCTAGAGCACCGTTTACAGGTCTTGACGAGCGGAGCACAGGATGTGCCAGTGCGGCAGCAGACCTTGCGCAACACGATCCAGTGGAGTTATGATCTGCTGAGTACACAGGAGCAGCGCCTCTTCCGACGCCTCGCGGTCTTCGTGGGCGGTTGCACGTTAGAGGCCATCGAGGCTCTCTGTAGGGCGCTGGATGGGGGAGCGGAAGAGGTCCTGGATGGTGTGAGCTCGCTGCTCGACAAGAGTTTGTTGCATCAAACCGAGCGAGAAGAGGAGGAGCCACGGCTCATGCTGCTGGAGACGCTCCGTGAGTATGGACTGGAGATGCTTGCCACGAGCAGGGAGATGGAGACCACACAGCGGGCGCATGCTGCGTACTACCTGCAACTGGCAGAGGAGGCCGAGCCCGCCTTCTGGGGACCCCAGCAAGCTGTATGGTTTGATCGGTTAGAGCGAGAGCATGACAATCTGCGGGCCACACTGAACTGGCTGCTCGCACGAGCAGAGGCGCGGGAGAACATCGAGATGGCTCTGCGCCTGGGTGGAGCTCTGTGGTGGTTCTGGTCCAGGCGCGAGCACTTCAGGGAAGGGAGCACCTTCCTGGAACACGCCCTGGCCCAAAGCGAGGCAGGAGCAACATTGGTGCGAGCGAAGGCCCTGCGGGCTGCTGGGCAGCTGGCAGCGGCTCACGGGGATACTGTTCTCGGCGAGAACCTCTGCCAGGAGAGCCTGCTGCTCTTGAGAGAACTGGGCAACCAAGTCGAGCTGGGCAGGACCTTCTTCCCTTTCGGGGTGATTGCCTACTGGAGGGGCGATCTTGCAGCAGCTCACTCCCGACACGAAGAAGGTCTCGCAATTGCGAGAGAGGCAGGGGATAAGCGAGGCATGGCCAGTTTGCTCCACGGCCTGGCGAGCGTGACCAGCCTTCAGGGGGAATATACCAGAGCACACACCATGTTCGAGGAGAGCTTCGCGCTTCTGAGCGAAGTAGGAGACAAGGGAGGCATGGCCTCCTCGCGCCAGCGATTGGCAGAAATGCTGTTTGCCCAAGGCCATCTGATGAGAGCACAGCTGTTGGCAGAGGAAGCGCTGGCTCGCCACCGAGAAATGGGCGACAAGGGGAGGATCGGCGAAACACTCAGCCTGTTGGGACAAATAGCCTTCCAGCAAGGCGATGCTGCTACCGCACGTCTGCTCGCGGAAGAGAGCCTGGCCACGGGGAAGGAGGCGAGAGACCCCACCGGCTTAGCCTGGGCGCTCTTCCTGTTAGCCAAGGTGCAAACTCACCAGGGCAACTACCCAGAAGCACATGCTCGCTGTGAGCAGAGTCTGGAGACAGCAAGAAGGGTGGGCGACCAACGGTTGATTGCGACCAGTCTGAAAGAATTGGGCGATGTAGTCGCAGCGCAAGGAGAACTCGTCTGGGCAGCACGGCTCTGGGGTGCCGCCGAGGCCCTGCGTGAAGCCATGGGTACACCGCTCCCACCTGTCTATCTTGCTGACTATGAACAGGCAATGGCTGCCGCCCGCTCCCACCTCGGCGAGAAAGCTTTTGCTGCAGCCTGGACTGAGGGGCGCACCATGACCCCGGATCAAGCCCTCGCCGCACGGGGACCTGTAACAATTCCCAACCCAACTCTATCAGCACACACTTACCCCGACGGCCTCACCGCCCGCGAGGTCGAAGTGATAGGGCTGGTGGCACAGGGGCTCTCCGATGTGCAGGTGGCTGAGCAACTGGTCATCAGTCCGCGCACGGTGCATGCTCATCTCAGTTCCATCTACAGCAAACTGGGCATTAACTCCCGCAGTGCGGCCACGCGCTATGCCATTGAGCACAAACTCACGTAAGCTGCCTGGGGCCGACCTACTGTGTGATATAGATATAGCCCCAGTCATCCGGTGGGATGATGTCTAAAGCATTGTAGACGATGCCGACCAGCCTGGGATTTTGCAAGAGTTGTCTTTTGACCTGGTAAATGGGGATCCAGCCCACGTCATCAACAATCTGCTCTTCCGCCATGTTGTAGAGTTTCAGGCGCTCGGTTTGATTCTGGTTGACGTCGGCCTGGGCCAGCACCTGCTGCACCTGAAGCTGCCTGGTTACATCAGATGATTGGTTCTGGCCGTAGTTCATCTGGTTGTTGCTCGACCTCTGCTGAAAGAAGGTGGACAGCCAGTCTTGCGCATCAGGATAGTCGGCAATCCACCCTGCGGTCCAGATTTGCAGACCATCAGGATTGTTGACGGTGGCACTCTCCAGGCTGACCAGCTTGTCAAAAGCAAAGCCTTCGCTCTTGACGGTGACGCCCAGCACGTTTTGCCACATCTGGATGATGGCCTGCGTCGCATCCACGATCGACTTCACTTCAGTGAAGTAGGAGAACGTCACCGAGGGGAAAGTAGTCAGGTGCTCTTCCTGCATGCCCTGCTGGAGCAGTTGCCTGGTCAGGTTCTTATCTCCTGCGAGGCTGCTGACCCCGGCCGGGCCTTTCAGGTTCGGATCATAGCCGGGCATGCCTTGTGGCACAATGTGGTTGGTGGGCAAGACCGCGTTTCTAAACACCGTTTTGGCCAGCAGTTCTTTGTCGATAGCCAGGGCAAATGCCTGGCGAATATGGATGTTGTCGAACGGCTTCGCCAGGTAGTTCATCGTCAGGTATCGTATACTGAGCACGGGATACTCATGGAAATCAGGGCCAGTCCGGGCCTCGGCCAGGTGAGGTGGTGGAACCCCTATCACACCCGTCGTATCGATTTGATGAGTCAGGTAGTTGTTGTAGGTGGTGTCCGGGTCGCCCGAGAGCAGCAACTCAAGCTTCTGGATCCTGGGCTGCGGCCCATAATAATTGGGATTGGGTACAAGCACCAGGCCCCTGGTGTGGGCCCAACTCTGCACCTTGAAGGGGCCGTCACCGCCCCCTTCACTCAAGTGCTCTGTCCACTTAACCCCATACTTGTCGATCAGCTTCTTTTCGACGACATAGCTAGTAGGGTAGGTCAGGGCCTGCAGGAAGTACGCGGCTGGCTTGCTGACGATGATCTTGACGATATTGGGGTCGGGGGCCAGGAGGCTGTCGCCGATGAGGGTCGGGACCTTGCCTGTCGTGATCTTCTCGTAATCTTTGAGCAGGTTGAGGTAGTAGCCCACCTCAGACCTGGTCGCAGGCAGCAAGGCGCGATTGATGCTGTAGACCACGTCCTGCGAGGTCAGTGGCGTGCCGTCACTGAATTTGAGGTTCGGCCTGAGATGGAAGGTCCAGGTGAGCCCATCTGAACTGACTTCGTGGGATGCGGCAAGCTGGTCCCGAACCTGCACGTTGTGGTCAAACTCGACCAGGCCGGTGAAGATTGTTCCAATGGCTTGCGCATCTATAAGGGACTGCACAAGGGCTGGATCAAGGGTGCCGAAGTCGGTTGGGCCTATAGGGAGACGCACGACTTGCTTATCAGGAGAGGCGGGCTTGTGACCGGCAGGAGAAGGATTGGCGTTACCGCTGCAAGCAACTATGAGCAAGGCGAGCAAGCAGAGCAGTGTCGGCAGAAAAAATACGTTACACGTTTTGTCGGGGCGCATGGGTGTTCCCTCCTTTCACAAAGCGTTAGTCGCACATACAGTCAGAACATATACTTCCTTTCACCAGTTGTAGATTACCTCTAGAATAACCAACTTGTAGTGTACGATGTGGTAAATGTTTTCGTCAAGTGAATCTCGGCTCGGTGGTGTGCAGGGGGTTTTGACCAGGCACGCCGAGGAGACCTATGTCTCCCTGCCCTCAGAGGAGCACCGCCAACTGACGCGGGCGGTGTTTGTCCGCTTGATTGACCCGGGCGCCTCCGAATAGGACACGATCCGCCGTCGTGCGGCAGGTGCAGAGTTCGTGCTCACCGACCCGGTGCGGACGCACCTGTTGGGCGAGATCATCCGTCCCCCGCTACAGCCAACTATAAGAAAACATACCAGCCATGCGCTGCTCCTCTCACTTCCTCACAACCAGCGCCAGGCTCGCCGTAAACCCGTGTAAAAATGGCCGCATACCAATCGGTCCAATCTCACCATTGCAAAACAGACCCGCCAGCGGCAGCGGCCCCAACTGCCGGGCAACTACACCCGCGTCATGGTCGTGCGTGCCGAACATCCCGATGCCGCGCCCATTGCACGAGCACAGCACTCCGGCAACCGGCCTGTTGGCGCTCAGGCTCGCACGCGCCTCCTCCAGCAGCTCTACCAAATCCCGATCCGCCGCGGCAGCATCGCGCAGCTGGAACTGGATCGTCTGCCCCACCTTTGGAAATGCGCCGATCGCCAGCCCGCGCTTCTCCCGTTCAACACCGACCAGGGGACGAATCAAAAAACTACCACGCGGAAAGCTATCGCGGTACTCGTCGGCAGCCAGTCCTACCAGCAGGTTGTAGCGTGCGCGCCGCTGCATCTCAATGGGGAGCTCTTGCAGCGTCTCAATCAACAGGTCATAGGCCGGACGGTTCGATATAGTCTCGATCAGATTACCGCGTACCTTCGTAATCGTCCACGGCTCACCGATTGGCTCGCATCCCTGCGAAACCAGTGGCAGGATAGTGTACGCGCCGCCAATCGCCAGCCCCACGCCGCCCTCGTCGAAGACATCATCATTCAGGAAAATAAACGTGCGTCGCTCCGCCGTATCGCCCGAAGCCAGCCCACCCAGCATTGGCCGGCCAGGGTATGCCTCCGCCAGCCCATCAATCAACCTCTCAGTATCCATCTGAAAAGGGTCCGCGAAGATCAACCAGGCATTCACTTCGTCAGGTGTAATCTCCAGTTGCTCGTGCCAGGCGTACGGGGAAGCGCAATCCTCGATCATCTCCTGCGTGAAATGTACCGCGTGAAGCTTCGTCCCGGGCAGGGCCAGCGTCAATAGCGACAGGGCTGGCACACCTTCCAGCTCCTGGGCGGACCCGATAATACCCTGACCGGAGCAGCCAACCAGCGTCGCTGCCCCCGTTTCTTTGCGCACCCGGCGCACCATCTCGGAAAAATGCTCTGCGTAGGCCTCGCTTGCAAACAAGAACGCCACGTCAGCAGTAATGTCGCACACCTGCTCAAGTACTTTCTGCAGCGCTCTCTCCCAGTCTTCGTCTTCGGCAATCGCCCCACGCGCAAGCGCACTGTATTCGTCCATACGCCCTCCCTGCATGGCCTGTCTGCATACCAATTTCTCATAGGGGCAAATATCGGGAGAATGAGATGGAACCACCCGTACTACGCTGGAGCCCGGCAAATAAACTCCACCTCATTCCCATCGGGATCATCAACATACATCGTTCGACTCGCCAGGACCGGGTGCTTACCATCACGAGGCTGGTAGCCGGCCGCCACCAGTGCCGCGTGCTGAGCCTCGAATGCCTCCTCGGGCAATTCCAGCGCCATATGGTGGAGCTGGTAGCCGGACGGTTGAGCCCTGACCGCCTCCGTCTTGGGCACAAGCACGATCATCTGCGGGATGCCAGCATTGCCCTCGCCAACCCTGAGAAATACATTGGGCAGCGTAGGCGGTGAAATAACCTCCAACCCGATCAGGTCGCGATAAAAACGCAGCGCACGCTCCTTGTCACCCGTCCACAGCACAATTTCGGAAATACCAACAACGCGCTTCATCAGTACACTCCATTTTGGATACCCCCGGCTTTAGACGCGGGGAGGAAAAAATGGTTACCCCACAGGGCAAACCCCTGACGGGGGGAACGGGAGAAACGTGGTCTCCCGTTCAGGCAGCTTCAAAAAAGATGAAGCCCGGTTCCACGCAACCGTGAGGTGCTCTTCGCCAATGTTCGTGAGCGGTTGTCTAAAATCGTCAGCACCGTCCCTACCCCGCAGGACTTTTAACCAACGCTCGTAGAGCCTGGGACTAGAGCAGGCATCCCAGGGTACCTATATGTTCGCTCCGAACGTAGCCCGATGGCTGTGTTGATTGTATCCAGCACAGATGCCCTGGCTGAGGCTAGTCAGACCTTAAATTGGCTTGCTACAGCCGATGAAATGCCACCCAGTACGCAAGCCCCTAGCTTGAGCTATGGGGTGTCTGACCTTCACCTGCTCTCTTAATTTAGTATCGCACACTCGCCCGCTAGATAGCAAACGACTATTCAGCAATACGGGACTTTGCAATATCGAACTCCTTTAATTCATAGAGGCCTATGAGCATTACCGGAACGCTTTTCGTAAGGATCAGGGGGACGCTTTAGCCTCACACTCTCCATCCACCACAACACAACAATTCTGTGCCATAATTAAAACACAACATCTCTAGAAACGAGAACCAACCTGCATGACACATAAAGGCGTAACCATCTGGTTCACAGGCCTCCCCAGCGCCGGTAAGAGCACCCTTGCTCAAGCCGTAGAACAGCGCCTGAGAACCCGTGGACGCAGCGTAGAGGTGCTGGATGGCGATGTCGTACGCACCCACTTGAGCAAAGGCCTCGGCTTCAGCCGCGCAGACCGCGATACCAACATCAAGCGTATCGCCTTTGTATGCGCGCTCCTCACGCGCAATGGCGTGATCAGCATCGCCGCCGCCATCTCCCCCTACAGGGAAACACGCGCCTGGGCACGCCAGGAAATCGGCAATTTCGTCGAGGTCTACGTCAAGTGTCCCGTCGAGGTCTGCCGCCAGCGCGACGCCAAGGGCCTCTACAAACTCGCCGACGCGGGCAAAATTCCCGATCTCACCGGCGTCAACGACCCCTACGAGGAGCCGGAGTCGCCCGAACTCGTTCTCGAGACCGACAAACAGACCATCGCAGAGTGCACCGACCGCATCCTTGCCAAACTGGAAGAACTGGGCTACCTGGTACTTTGTCCATCAGAATTCGATGAGTGAAATGTAGTGGCAGCCTTTGCGGCTGCCAGGCTCCTCACTTGACATCTCGCACGACGAATCACCAATCACATACCTGCCAATGGATGGATAGGCGGCTGCCAGGCTCCCCACTTGCTATCTCGCACTACCGGCACCGTTCAGCGCGCGTGAACAGGATAGTTCCAACAACCGAGAAAACCACAAAGAACGCAGCAGTGACCACCAGGTCAAGCATAGGATTGTACAAGACAATGCGACTATATTCAGCATTGCCCCAGTAGAAGACAGCTCGCGCCAGGTCCACACTATATGTCATCGGCATCATGTACGTCAGAAGCGCCAGCAGGCCGCTGGCATGACGCACCGGAATGAGGACGCCAGACAGAAACATTTGTGGGAAGACCAGCAACAGCGATCCCATACCAGCCACCTTCGGGTCCCGCACAAAGCCGATGAAGAATATGCCAAGCGCCCCACCTGCCAGGCAGAGGACCGGTGAGAGGAGTAATGCGGCTCTTTTTCTTCTGAGGATATATTCGAAGCACATACTTTTTTCTCTGGGACCAAACAAGAAGAGTGAGGTTCTCGATCCCATGAGTGGCATGCAAAAAGCGTGTGAGCGGCAAATTATAGCGGGCCAGGATGGAGCGGACATTCTTCTGAGAAGGGACAAAGAGATTTTCAGGGCTCAGCTTGTTCATAACGATTCCTTTGGTTGCAGACCCATCGATAGTATCTATAATAGACGATATGTTCCTGTCTGGCTAGCCCTGGGGAATCTTCGATCATCGTCACTGATGTGATAACGGCCATTTTCGTCGGAAAAACGAAGTTTATTGGAATTCCCAAACGTACGCCCTCGCCCATATGCTTCTCTGGTGTTCGCTGCTCAACCTCTTTTTGCCTGGATCTCCAACCACTCCCAGGCGAAAGGAGTCGAGGCAAAAAGTGGAGAGTGATCCCAATGAACCTCGTGCATATGATCTTGCTCCAATGCTTGTGTTCAAAGGCCATGACACTCTCCTCTTCTCAATAACCTATAGTGCGCGAATGTGTGAACGAAAGACTTTCCCAAGCTCAGATTTCTGCAAAGATTGAGCCGAAAGACCAGGGGAAAGACCCCTTGACAATGGCCATCTTTTGCACTATACTTAGTTACATGAGTAACTAACCAGCTAAGTGGTGAAGCAATGGAGTACTTAATCGACGAGAATCGCCCGATCTTTGGGCAGATTGCCGAGCGTCTCGAAGAGGATATCCTCGCTGGCAGGCTGGCGGAGGAGGAGCAGGTGCCTTCGACCAATCAGTTTGCCGCCCTCTACCAGATCAACCCGGCCACAGCGGCCAAGGGGGTGAATCTGCTG
>WNFA01004218.1_pt1 | contig 14734 bp, 13 predicted proteins | sample 5400481 | NCBI WGS metagenome assembly WNFA01 (sample SAMN13153340, study PRJNA577476) | soil metagenome | isolation source: 120 cm saprolite under Douglas fir tree site 2 hole 1 replicate 2 | place: USA:California | collected 2015-04-18 | reverse complement strand
ACGATGCTCAGCATCTCCGCCCAGAGCTTGGGCCAGTTTTCGCAACGGAAGTTGAGAGGAAAAATGTCCTCGTACTTTTTCGGTGGATTCTCGGCAAACTTGATCGAACCATCGGGCCGCTTGTAGAACCACTCCGGATGCTCCTTCACGTACGGGTGGTCGGGGGAACAATTGAGTGCGAAATCGAGTGCGATCTCCATTCCGCGCGCGCGCACTTCGGCTTGCAGCCAATCGAAATCAACCAGGGTTCCGAGGGAAGGCTCGACCGCTTTATGTCCGCCGACTTCGCTACCGATCGCCCACGGCACGCCCGGGTCTCCGGGCTGGCAAACGATCGCATTGTTGCGGCCTTTGCGATTAGTATGACCAATCGGATGAATCGGCGGAAAGTAAATGACATTGAACCCCATCGCTTTCGCGTCGTCGATTCGCGGCAAACAATCGCGGAAGGTTGAGCTCCGATTGACGCGCCCTTCGGCCGAACGCGGGAAAAATTCATACCATGCAGCCATGTGCGCCGCTGGACGATCGACAATTACGCGCGGAGGTGGCGCATATTGCGTCGCGCTCGACCGGTCGGGATAGGTTGCCATGAGCACGTCTAGTTCCCCAGACTCCGCGATGGCTTTGATCTCGGCGTTGTCAGCCGTGCCGATTTGTTGCGAGAGCTGGAGTAATCGGACTGAGTCCGCGCGATCGTGCGCGCGCTGCGACGCGGCTTCGAGCAACGCAGCGCCTTCCAGCGCTTCGCTCGTCAGTGTGGAAGCGCCGGCTTCGAACTTCGCCACAAACTCACGCTGCCAGCCGCGAAACGTGTCCGCCCAGGCTTCGACCGTGTATTCGTAGATCGCGCTATCGTAGAGAGTGCAGATGCCGCGCCAGCGGTCATTGTCGATGTAGGCCATCGGTGTTTCGTGCCAGCTATTCTCGCCGAGAACACGCCACTTCAAGGCCGCAGCCACAACATCGTGTCCATCTTTGAAGATATCCGCCTCCACCACGAGATCTTGGCCGGCCACGCGTTTGACCGGGTAGCGTCCGCCGTCAACAAGCGGCCGTAAATTTTCGATCACCGCAGTCGGAAAGGCCCTAAGCATGGACCATCAATCAACTGAAATTAACCCGACGCGAAAGAGGAAATCGCGGTGGCGAGACGAAAGATCGACAATGCAACTACAAGGCGAAGTAAAACGCGCACTCGTAAAGACCCGAATGGCGAGTCTCTTCCCTGCGCACGCCCGTCCCCAAAACGGCTTCAAACATGTCCTGCTCAAGACGGCCGATGATTGGATAACGATCGAGCAAGTTCATAATCGGCGAATGGCATTCGAGAATCTGCGGGCCACCTTCTTTCTCGTCGGTGATAAATTGCGCCATGTGACCTTCGCTATCACGCACCTTAGCCAGCCATTTCGCGCGCTCGGCCACAGTTTCTCCCTTTACCTTCGCTTTGAGGGCCGCGCCTTTTCTCTCGAAGGCATTGTATAAAACCTTCTCGGGCGCATTGAGGCCAAAAAATTCCTGAATTGACTTGAGCAACTCGAGTGTGAATTGGTTGCTATCGGCGGGGAAAAGATCGTGGGTGCGACGCGTGAGCCGGTAAACCATTTCCGGCCGGCCCATTTTCTGCGGTCGCCGCAAGGTGTCGAGGTAACCATCGCGCTCGAGGGTAAGGCAATGCTGTTTAATGCCCATGTAGCTCATCTTCATTTTGGCAACGAGCTCGTTGACGGACATTCCTTTGGTGCGTTTGAGCGAGTTAAGAATTTCCAACCGCTGGGTGCGGCCGATCTCTGCGAGCAATCTTTGATTCATGGGGTCATTGGAAGAAGAATGGACTGAGTTTACACGCCCAAATTTTTAGAATGCAACATCAAAAATTACGCAAATAGCGGGAACAAAGGAAATTATACCACGACGCATCGTCAGCGCACGAATGGAAGATCGACAATCTCCAAACGCGCCGTGACCATGGGGTCTTCCAGTATAAACGCTTCTAGCCGTGACCCAGTGGAGTTGAAGCCGCGTTTGACGTAACCAAGCCCAATCTCTTTTCCCAGGCTTTGGCTGTGCGCCGCACTCGTGACCCAGCCCACCTCTTTGCGCTCTTCCGTCCCTGGGGCCAATCGCATTCCAGGAATAAGCGGCGAATCATTTACCGAGACCAAGCCACATAATCGCTTGTTGATTTGACCGGACATTTTGATACGCGAGATCACTTCCTGCCCAATGTAGCAGCCCTTTTCATAATCGATCGCGCGCCCTTCCAGGTTTGCTTCAATCGGAATGATTTCCGCAGTCAACTCGCGACCCCAGCGAGGAATCCCCTGTTCGATTCGGAAAACTTCCGCGCAATCCACATCACAAAAGTCGAACTCTTCCGATAATTGGCGAAAAATCCGATCGCGCTGCTTTGCTTCGATCCAAATGTCCCAGCCAAAACCGGCAAAACGATTCGCAGATATAATCTTGAACTCGGTCGGCAGTGCGGGAGGGCTTGAGTTCAAAACATGAAAGATCGACAATCGATCACTGACATCTTCGATCTGCACGTCATCGGCAATGATATAGCGCTCGAGGCGCGGCTGGAGCGATTCTCGAAGCTCTGGATCGGCATCGACCAAAAAGCAATTCGGCGCGGCGCAGAGGGAGATGTAGGCATTCATTCTGCCTTTTGCGCTCAAGACGCAGGCCTCGAGCGCGGTCGATTCGGTAGCCTTGCGAGCGTCGTTTGTAATCTGTCCGTTCAGGAAACGAAGGCGATCATTTCCTCTAATGCGAAGTTTTGCGCATGCGGAGAAATCGAAAAGAACGCCTTCCCGTGCATGCAGCGGCGGCGTCATTTTTCTTTTGGTGCGACCGCTTCCTTACTAGCCCGTCCCACGTCTCAGCGGCCGGTTGAAAAGCCGCGCGGCGTTTGTTCTTCTTGAACGTTTTCGCGCGGCAAAACCGGTGTCGATACTTCGCCGGCAGCAGGAGGGCTACTTTCCTCTTGAGGCGTTGAGTTTTCCGAAGAAGGGGCGGGCGTTGACTCTTCCGAAACGGGCGCGGGCTGTATGATCTCAGGCCCTGGAGCGATTGCATCGTTAGTGGTTTCAGGCTCCTGCCCCCCTATTTCGGGCATCATGGGAACGAAGTTGTCCGGTTGAACTGGCTCCAAAACCTCTCCATGAAGTTCAACGCCCGGAAAGGCTTCGGTCACGGACGGCTGTTCAAATAATTCGAAACCGGCTTCTTCGCCACCAGCCGGTTGGACATCGGCAAAATACTTTCGCGCAACAGCGGAGTAATCGTCGTTCCCATAACCTAGTTGCATTTGCTCGAGAAGCCGGTCCCTCGCAGCAGCGGTTACTCCCAGCTCAAGCTGATGGGACAAGGCTAATCGGCTTGCGATCTGCATGTCTTTGAGCATGTGCTTCATCGAAAAATGCGGCTCGAAATTCCCTTCGATTATTTTGGGCAACTTAAGCGCGAGAGTGGCGGAATGACTTGCATTGCCGCGCATGGCTTCGACAAATTTTTCCATCGGCAGACCGACGGCTCGGACCAGGGCCAAAGCTTCCGCCGCCGCCTGGACGCTGGCGGCAGTGACCATATTGGTCGCGATTTTGATGACTGTGGCCTGTCCAATTTCTCCGATCACCATGATTTCTTTCGCGCTGGCCTCCAAAATCGGACGCGCCTCCCGCAATGCGGCATCATCCCCCGCGACATAATAGAGAAGCTCGCCCTTTTCCGCGGCCGTCTTGCTGCCGGTAAACGGCGCTTCGATAAAGCGCGCACCGCGACTTTCGACAATCTGTGCAGCTCGCTGCATCGAATGCGGTGAGACGGTCGAATGTGCGAGCACAATGTGGCGCGGCGCCAGCGCCGGAACAAGGTCCTCTGCCATCTGAAGCAGTGCGTCATCATCCGAGACAAAGACCTGCACAAAATCGCACATCTCCGCGATTTCCGCGGGCGCACCGACAAAGTTCGGAACTAGTTGCGGCGTCCGGTTCCAGACGAAAACATGGAACCCCTTCTGGCGAAGTGTCTCGGTCACTCGGCTTCCGATAATCCCGAGACCGATTACTCCGACATTTTTGTGCCTTCGGGACATTGAATGGTTCTCAGCACCCCGCCGCTACGAGCATCGGTGCTCCATCAGACTGAAGTTAAACTAGCTGGCAGGCAATGCAGAAGTTCACGAATTTTGCTCGCCACGCTAATGTGACGGGCGCACAAACCCGGCACGCCTTACGAGACCCGCGACCAAACTCTGCAACGCCCTTCGGCGTTTTTCATTCTCAAGCGCCAAGACTACTTCCGGCCGCGCCTCCTCAAAAGACAGGGCGCGCGCCGTTTTTATGTCGATCAAACGCGCAATGTGAAAGCCAAGATGAGATCGGAATGGTTTGCTCGTTTCGCCCACCCGAAGTTTGGCAATCGCGCCGAAGAATTCCGGCATCATGCGCCACGACGAGAAATAATTAAGATCGCCGCCGTTAGCTTTGGTTGCCTCGTCTTCCGAAAACTGCGCAGCAAGCTGCGAAAAATCGGCGCCGCGCGCCAGATCTGTTGCGACCGTTTCGATCGCACGTCGCTTCGTTTCGATCACTTCGGCAGGATATCCGTCCGGCGCCGCAAAAAAAATATGACTGGCACGAAAGCGCAGCGGCTGAACAAACGCATCACGATGCGCCTCATAAAATTGGTGGCACTCGTCATCCGAAACATCTATCAGCGCAGTGGAAATTTTATTGTCGATCCAACGCAGATCGCGTCGCTGCTCCTCGATCTCTGCGCGCAAACAAACCGGCCAAAGCCAGTTTGAGCGCAACGCGCTTTGAAATCCGTTCTCATCGACAAACTGCGCTTTGATCAAATCATAATCGCGATCAACCATCGCTTTCGGAACGGATTCGTTTCTCGACAGCCAGTGCACATTTTGCGCCGCGATCAGCTGCTCTTTCGAAGTTCCATTTTTGAAATCGCTCTCATAAATCCCGCGTTGATGCACCAGCGCGACGAGATGGCCGTGCCCCGCTAATCGGCCGAGAATATCGCGACAAACCGCACACCGGACCACAAGCTCGCTCGCCAACGCGCCGCCGATGCAAGCGAGCGCCATCATCATCCAAAAACGCAATTTCATTTGAAAGCGAACTCGGACAGAAAATACGCCGCGACCATCCCGACTTTCTGCAAACTATCGGCGCTGATTTTGTCAATCGTGTCGTCGGCCGTGTGCCAATAACTGAATCGAAAATCGATAAGATCGACAGTCGGAATTCCGACGGCGTTGAGCGGCGTATGATCGTCTGTGATGTCGCGATCGAAGTAGGTAAAATAAGTTCGCAACTTCAGCGCTTCCGCCGACGAAAAAATTTCGCGCGCCAATTTTGTCGGTGAATCCGGAGGAAGCGTGACCTTAAGCGAGCGGTCGCCAATCATGTCGAACAAAATGCCGCCGCGAAATTGTTTGGATTCTTTTGCCGCACTGAGCTGTTTCGCAAAATACCTGCTGCCGTAAATGCCGTCTGTTTCCGAAAAGCTTTCGACCGCTTCCTCGCCATCGAAAAAAACCAGCTCCACTTTCGCGCCGAGCTCAGAATGTTTCGCTAAAACGCGCGCCATCTCCAACAAAACGCCATTGCTCGAGCCGCCGTCATTTGCGCCAACAAAAGGAAACGCGCGGAAAATTTTTGTGTCGTAGTGCGAGCAGAGCAGAAACAAAGAGCCGGGCTCGACCTTCGGGATCGGTTTTCCAAAGCGCGCGATCAAATTAACGAAGCTGACTTTCCCGCGCGGCGTTTCATCGCTGAACTGTTGTCGAGCGACGGACCAACCGCACTTTTCCAACTGGCCGGTAATGTAGGCGCGCGATTTTTCGATCGCCTCGGATCCCGCCGGCCGCGGCGCGAAATCAACGAGCTGCTGGACATGGGCGAGTGCTTTGTCGCCGGAAAATTCTTCCCATGATTTTCCATTCGCGGAAGTTTCGCCGGCTTCCCCGCTGAGCGCTGAAAGAAAAATTAAAGCGGCGCCGATCGAGATCGTGCGCGAATTAAGATCGAGATAAAAAATTCGGCGGCGCATCTCCGCGCTTTTTTCGCGCTCCGTTTAGCTTTCGCTCGCCCTCAAACCGAGGACCGAAAGGATCCTCTGGAGATCGTCACTCCCGTAATATTCGATCTCGATGCGCCCGCGTTTTTCGCCGTGATGAAGTGTGACGTGGGTGCCCAAATGTTGTTGCAGCCGGTTTTGCAAGTCTTCAATTGCGGCGGAAGTAACCGGTAATTCCGCGGTGCGCGCCTTTCGTCGCAAGCGGCCGATCCCGAGCTGCCGCGCCACTAGCCGCTCCGTCGCCCGAACGGTGGCGTTGCGCCGCAAAACCGTTTCCGCAGCGAGCAGCTGCTCCTCCGGGGATTTTAATGCGAGCAAGACCTTTGCATGACCGACCGAAAGCAAACTCTGCCCAATCCAGACTTGGATTTGGGGATGCAGATCGAGCAAGCGCATCGAGTTCGCAACGGCCGCGCGACTGCGCCCGACTTTTAACGCGATGTCTTCCTGTCGCATTCCAAATTCGCCCGCCAGTCTGGCGTAACCTTGCGCCTCTTCGATTGGATTTAGATCGGCGCGCTGCAAGTTCTCGATCAACGAAATCTCGAGGACTTCCAGATCGTTCGCACTCCGGATAATCACCGGCACTTCGGTGAGGCCGATCTCCTGAGCCGCGCGCCAGCGCCGTTCGCCAGCAATCAACTCGCATTGACCGCCCACCTGCCGCACGATAATGGGCTGAATGATGCCATGTTGCCGGATTGAATCGACCAGTTCCTGTAATGCGTCGGGCGCGAAATCCTTGCGTGGCTGTAGTCCGCTTGGAACAATGCTCGCGAGGCTGACTTGGTGAATGTTTTCCCGTGGATCGATATCCTCGACCCGCACCGCCGCCGGGCGACCACCAATCAATGCGCCAAGACCTTTTCCGAGACCGGATTTCGCCATGCGTTTGAGGCTACCGGAACAGCTCTTCTAACGCAAACGGCAACCGCGACTGGACGGATAACCGGAGGTGTTCTTGCGCGTTTCCGGGTAGGCAGATAGCGTGCGCTCATGCTGTGGGATCAGGTAGTTTTTACGCTCGGACATTCACCCGATCCGGACGATGCATTCATGTTTTATGCAATGGCAAAAAACAAAATCGACCTCCGTGGTTACCGGTTCGAACATCGACTGGAAGATATTCAGACGCTGAATGAACGCGCCCTCCGCGGCGAACTTCACATTTCCGCGATCTCGATCCACGCGTATGCGCACGTCAGCGACAAGTATGCGCTCATGCCATGCGGCGCGAGCATCGGAGATGGTTACGGACCAATCCTCATTGGCAATGGGACAAAGATTCCGCGCACGCGATCGGATGATCAGGTCAGGAACTGGTTACGTTCTCAAGTAATTGCGGTGCCTGGCCGAATGACCAGCGCCTATCTCGCACTGCAGCTTTATCTCGGCGATTTCAAGCACGTCATCGTCCCGTTTGATCAAATCTTCGACGCCGTCAAAAACAACAAGGCCGGTGCCGGTCTCATCATTCACGAAGGGCAACTCACTTACGCGCGCTCCGGTTTTGCGAAGATTGTCGATCTTGGCGAATGGTGGAAAAGCAAAACCGGATTGCCGCTGCCGCTCGGTGGAAATGTGTTGCGCAAAGATATCCCGCATTCAGTACGGCACGACCTCCTTCAGATCATGCGACAAAGCATCGACTACGGCCTTGCCCACCGCGGTGAGGCAGTACGCCACTCATTACCATACGCCCGCGACATGGATGCAGAGCTCGCCGGAAAGTTTATCGGGATGTATGTCAACGATTACACCCGGGATTACGGCGATGCCGGGCGCGCGGCGATTCGTAAATTCCTTGGCGATGCACACGCCGCCGGATACATCGACAATCAAGTCGAGATTGAGTTTGTGGAATAACGGCAACAGCCTTGCGAATTACTTCTTTGGCTCTTCCGCTTTGCTCGTCTGTTTAACGACAAATGCTTTTACGCGCGCGGCTTCTTTTTGGAATCCATTCGTGAAATCGTGCGTCCCGTACTCGAAGAGCACGATGAAGCAAAATGTGAAGAAAACAAAAAGGGCGAGCCAAAAAAGCCCGCGGAGCAACCCCATGCCCGAGATGGTAACGTGGGCAAACTGTTCGGTCAACGGCCCATATCTTCGCAATAAACTTCGGATTGAACCGCGGGGCGAAGCTGCCAAGCTATTCGCGCCATGCGGGTGCCGCTTCTCGATCTAAGCGAACAATACCGCGCCCTGGCGGCGCCGATCCGAGCGGAGATCGATGCCGTTTTAGCGAGCCAGCGCTTTATCCTCGGGCCGCAAGTAAAGGCATTCGAGAAAGCGATCTGTGACTATCTTCATGCGCCACATGCGATCGGCGTTTCATCCGGAACGGATGCGTTGCTCGCGGTTCTAATGGCTCTCAAGATCGGGCCCGGCGATGCTGTAATCACAACCGCCTACTCCTTTTTTGCAACGGCCGGTTGCCTCGCGCGCGTGGGTGCGACGCCGTTGTTTGTCGATGTCGATTCGAAGACCTTCACACTGTCGCCAACCGCACTTGAGTGGTACATCGACAATCGATGCAAGCGTGATTCACACGGCCAGCTGCGCGACAGCGCCGGGCGCAGAATTCGCGCCATCATTCCAGTCCATTTATTCGGATTGTGCTGCGAGATGGATGCGATTCACGCCATCTCCGAGCGATGCAATCTCGAAGTCATCGAAGACGCGGCGCAAGCCATTGGCGCGGAATATCTCACGGCTCACATGGGTCTGCGCAAAGCGGGCACAATGGGCGAGGTCGGTTGTTTCAGTTTCTATCCGTCCAAGAACCTCGGCGCAGCCGGCGACGCCGGATTAGTCGTCTGCCGTAGCGAAGAATTGGCGAAAAGATTGCGCGTTGTTCGTCAACATGGAATGGAGCCGCGTTATTATCACGATTTTATTGGTGGCAATTTCCGGCTCGACGAGATCCAAGCGGCGATTCTCAACGTCAAGCTTGCGTACCTCGACACGTGGTCGGCAGCGCGCCGGGCTGCGGCGGATTTTTATCGAGAAGAATTCACGCGTCGTGGTCTGACCAACCGGATTGCGCTGCCCGCCGAACCTTATCGCGAGCGTGGCCTAACGAATCACCACATCTATCATCAATACGTTATCCGCACGGACAGACGCGACGAGTTACGTGATCATCTCGCAAAGCGCGAGATCGACACCGCGATTTATTATCCGCTAGGCCTGCATGAGCAAAAATGTTTTTCTTATCTCGGTTACAAGAAAGGCGATCTGCCGGAGACCGAGCGCGCGGCTGGCGAGACACTGGCATTACCGATTTACCCGGAGATCTCGCGCGAGGCACAACGTTATGTGGTCGAGACGATCGCCGAGTTCATCTCATAAAGATCGACAATAATATTTGCCGAATCTGACGCTCTCACGAGTCGGGCAAATTACTTGCGAGGCGCACCGCGCCAGCCTATATCAACGCTCGCAAGCGAGGGGTAGGTTCCGGAGTGGCCAAACGGGGCAGACTGTAAATCTGCTGGCTTTACGCCTTCGCTGGTTCGAATCCAGCCCTGCCCAGTTCTTGCCGGCGCGAAGACCAGCAGGCTTCTACTTTAGCAGTGGCGTTTGCCCGAACTCTTACCCGCGCGCGATTTGGGTTTCCCCCGGCGGGCTCTTCCCGCGCGCGATTTGCTTGCACGAGCTTTTCCCGTCTGTCTCCCCGTTCCCTTCGCCAACTTGGAAACCGGACGGTGCCGTTTTGTCGATCTTTTACCAGCTTTTCGCGACTTGGAAGATTTCTTTCCTGAACCGCTCTTCGATTTGGATCTGCGCGGTTTCGCCTTCGGGAAAATAGTTTGGCCGCGAGCCGCCGCTCTTCCCGCAAAAGCACCGACGACTCCGCCTACGACCGCGCCGACAGGGCCGGCGATGCTTCCGATCGCAGCACCGGTTACGGCCCCAGCAGTTTGCTTTGGAATTCCCGAGATCTGGATGTCCTCCGATCGTTGCGGGCTCTCTTTTTCTTGTGCGTCTGGTTCGTCAGGCATAGATCGCAGAGCTCCTTCTGTTTTGTTCGGTTGCCATCAAAAAGTGATTCGCACGCCGAGTCTATCACAGCCGTGGTGAATCCCTTTTCTGGAAATTAGCGCCTGATCTTTGACCCAAGCGCTCGCCGAAATTGTTGGCTTAGTGGCCGCGCCTTTGCCCGCCGTCGCGGCGCCCGCCGCCGTAGCCCCCTCCACCACCATAACCACCGCGTCCACCGCCGCCGCCACCGCCCGGCGGGCGAGGCTCACGGGGCCGGGCTTCGTTCACGGTCAAAGCTCGGCCGTCTACCGTTTTGCCGTTAACTTGAGTGATGGCGTTTTGAGCTTCTTGTTCGGAGCCCATTGTCACAAACGCAAATCCGCGGGATTTGCCTGTGAATTTGTCTTGCATGAGCGTCACTTCCTGCACTGTGCCGGCCTGGGAGAAAAGCTCCTGCAGCTCGTTTTCGGTCGTGTTGAAGGAAAGATTTCCTACGTATAATTTAGTTCCCATTGAGTTTATTGTGGAAAACGCCGCTAGGTCACTGTTCCCGCTTATCGGATTTCAAATCGCCACTGAATAAACTCCAACTGACAATCCACCAACTTCCGAGCTCCGTTTCCGTTTCGGCCTCATTAGTAAAGTGCCTTTTTTCAGAAAGCAACATCAAATCGAGGGTCAATTGGCGATATTAAAATGACGAGATCCACCGCGTTAAACGGAAAAAGTGGTCCAGCCCGCGTTGTGGTTGTAGCCGCAGGGATAATCAGCCCGCTCGGTTGCGGATTGGCTGAGACGCTCGCGTCGCTGCAGGCAGCGCGCGACTGCATCACGCCGGTCACAAGATTCTCCGTGGATCGATGCCGATGCAAAACTGCCGGCCAAGTCCCGGATGAACGCGTGGTCGTCGAGCGGAATGGACGGCGCGGACAACGTCTGCATCGCGCCTCGCACATGATGATTGCGGCTTTGCAGGAAGCGCTCACGCAAGATCGACAATTCAAGCCGGATTTAACCGTCGTGGGCACGACAAGCGGCGGCATGAGCTACGGGGAGGATTATTACAGAGCGTTACATCGACATGATGATTTACGCCGCTCTCCTACATGGATTGCAAATTATCCACCGCAAAAGGCGGTGATTGATGCGCAGGAAGCATTTGGCATATCCGCGCCTTGCGAAGTGATTGCCAACGCCTGTGCTTCCGGCACAAACGCCATCGGCCACGCCTTCGACTGCGTCCGCTCGGGGCGTTATCAGCGCGTCCTGGCTGGTGGTTATGACACGCTCTCCGAATTGGTTTTTGTCGGCTTTGATTCGCTGCAAGCTTCAACGCCAGAGAAATGTCGCCCGTTCGATCGGCATCGTACCGGGATGGTCCTCGGAGAAGGTGCCGCGATTCTCGCTTTGGAAAATTTCGAGGCCGCCCGCGCGCGCGGTGCGGCAATCCTCGCAGAAATAATCGGCTACGGTATTTCGACGGATAACTTCCACCTCACGCAACCGAATCCTTCCGGAAGTGGAGCGCGGCAAGCGATGGAGTGGGCTCTCGAGAGCGCGCGGCTCGCGGCCGACGCGGTCGATTACATCAACGCACATGGAACAGCTACTCCGTTCAACGACGCAACCGAGGGCAAAGCAATTGGCCAGTTGTTCGGTCGAGTCCCGGTAAGTTCGACCAAAAGCATGATGGGCCACTCGTTAGGCGCAGCGGGCGCGGTCGAGGTTCTCCCTCCAAACATCAATTTCCGCGTTCCAGATGAAGATGCCGATCTAAACATTGTCGCGAATGAATCGCGGCCTGCGTCTGTGCGCACAGTTCTTTCGAACTCGTTCGGTTTCGGCGGCACGAACGCTTCCATTGTAATGCAGCAATTCAAGACATGAGCCTGAGTATCGCCGGCATGGGGTGGATTACACCATTGGGAGCCGGTGCTGATCTTGTGTGGGACCGTTTGCGGCGCGGCGACGAGGCGCATGCCGAAAAGATTGCCGGGCAATGCGATGGTCAATCTCACACGGTTTTTCGAGTGCCGGAGTCTGCGTTAGCCAGTCTGGCGCCGCACCCGCGCCTGCGCCGTGTCAGTTTGATTTCGCGCTTTGCCGCGGCGGCCGGTTTGGAAGCACTGGCCAACGCACGCGTGAAACTCGATTTAAAGATTGCCGAGCGAACGGCGCTCATCGTCGCAATCTCGAATGGCGGCGTGATCTACACGAAACGTTTTTACCGCGACATCGTTGAATCGGGTCCGCAAGCAGCCAGTCCACTCTTGTTTCCCGAGACGGTTTTTAACGCGCCCGCAAGTCACCTTGCGGCCATTCTTGGGATTACGGGCGCCACTTACACGTTGGTGGGTGATGGGGCCGTCGGGCTTCTGGCGATGAGAATGGCCGAGGAGGTAATGGCAAATGATGCGATCGACTATTGCCTTGTCGTCGGCGCGGAAGAAGTCGACTGGCTCCTTTGCGACGCGTATCGCCGGTGGCGTCTTCTCCGTTCGGAAGCTCCGGTCGAACCCTTCAGCGAAATCGCGAAAGGGATGATTTTGAGCGAAGGAGCCGGAGCAATCCTGCTGGCACGCGGAGGGCCACTGAAGATCGAGAGTACTCATGCCTGCCGCTACTACCGCAAGCGCGCTGACGCGGAAACAGTTTTGAAACAAATCCTTTCCGAGCTCATTGAAGCTGAAAACGACTTTGTCATTGCGAGCGCGAACGGCACATTTGTCGATCAAGCGGAATGCCGCGCGCTGTCGAGGTTGGTCCCGGAGGCGCTCGTCTACACGGTGAAACCAGCGCTCGGTGAAAGTGTCGGGGCCGCCGGCTTGTGGCAGATCATCGTGGCGAGCCAGGCTCTACGGCACGAAGAACTGCCCCCATTGCTTCACGCGCCTGCCAAAATTCGGTTACAAATTCCAGCTTTGCGTATGAGCGTGCGGAGGGCGCGTGCCGCGATTGTTTTGAGCTCCGGGCTAAATCAGCAAATCGCCGGGCTACGTCTCGCCTTGGATGGCTGAAATCGATCACGTGGTTTGTTGACAAAACAGGCTCTTTTGCAAATGAGCGGCCTCACTCGCACCCGGTTTTTGGCTTTGCAAGAGCCTCTTGCTCCGCTACCTTCGGCGTCCGCCATGCGAATGCCGGCTCGTTTGTTCCTTGCACTCCTTTTTTTGGCAGCTGGTTTGGCCAAGGGAGCAATCAAGACTCCGGAAAATTCACCAATCGAGATCACGTCCACCGGCGAAACCAGCTATGAGGATGGGCTGGCCACAGCGCGAGACAATGTCGCCATTCACGTCGGCGACACAGACATCTATGCCGATTATGCGCAGTACAATTCCCGCACACACGAAGTGCAGGCAGAAGGCCATGTGCGAATCTATCGCGATGTCGATCTTTACCTGGCCGAGAGCGGCGTTTACAACATCGACACAAAACAGATTCGCGCGACCAACATGCGAACCGAATCGGATCCATACTTTGTAAGCGGTCAAAATGTGACCGAAATTTCCGAGAACGGCTACCGGGTAGAGAATGGAACCTTCACCACGCACGATTCTCCGAATGCGAATTTCCATCTTCGGGCGCGGACGATTCGCGTTTACGAGAAAGACCGTGTCGTTTTTCAAAATGTGACCTTCTACGTTGGCGACGTGCCGATCTTTTGGTGGCCTTATTTGTACCAATCGCTCAGTGACGCGTTCAGCTTTACGATCTCACCGGCGTTTTTGAGCTCATGGGGGCCATCGCTCCTCACTCAAGTGACGTTCCCGATCCGTGATAACATCAAAGGCCGGGTTCGGCTAGACTATCGGGGCCGACGCGGCGTGGCCATCGGGTTCGAATCGGAGATCGATTATGGCAAAGACAACAGCAGCTGGGCCAAGCTCAAGACCTATTATCTACAGGACCAAAATCCAGAGCTGAATCAAACGGACCTGCCGCGTGGCGCAGTTCCGACCGGGCGATACCGGGTTAGCCTGGAGGACCACACGGAGTTCACCGATGACATCTACGGCATCGTTGACATGACCAAGCTGAGTGACGCCTTTGTGATGCAGGATTTCTACCAGAACGAGTTCCGCATCAACCCTGTTCCCGATAATGTGGTCGCGTTAGCCAAGACCGACCCATTTTACACGCTGACCGCGATCGCGCGTTTTCAGGCGAACGAGTTCTTCGACCAAACCGAGCGTCTGCCGGAAGTGGTCTTGGATATTAAGCGCCACGCGCTTTTTGGCGGACCCATTTTCTACGAAGGCGAAAGCGGATTTGCCAATCTGGAGCGAGCATTTGCCAAAGGCTCGGGCTTTGATGATTACAGCGCCATCCGTCTTGATACCTTTCACCAGCTCCTCTACCCGAACACTTATTTCGGCTGGCTTTCCATCGTGCCGCGGGTTGGTTTTCGCGGCACCTACTATACCCAGACCCGTGACCTCGGGAAAACCATGTTCACACCGGACTCAAACCCGCTGGTGCCTGATTTTCTCCTGCCGAATCCGACGCTGGCGCAGCCGTTCATCAATGGTGGCGACACATTCCGGACGGTCTTTAACACGGGAGTGGAAGCCTCTTTCAAGCTCTCCCAGACATGGGAAAATGTGCAAAGCAGGGCGCTTGGTCTCGATGGACTTCT
>WNFA01010939.1_pt1 | contig 14743 bp, 12 predicted proteins | sample 5400481 | NCBI WGS metagenome assembly WNFA01 (sample SAMN13153340, study PRJNA577476) | soil metagenome | isolation source: 120 cm saprolite under Douglas fir tree site 2 hole 1 replicate 2 | place: USA:California | collected 2015-04-18 | reverse complement strand
GTGCGGCGCAACGCCGTCGGAGATGATGTTAAAGGGAGAGGCCATGTGGCTGGTCCAGAACCTATAGTTTACGGGAAAAACGGCCAGGAACAAACTCCCTGAACATGGGACCGCCGACGGTGAACTGAATCTGCGACGGGGATCAAGCTCGAATACCAGAATGGTAGGATTGAACTCACCGAGTCCGATTCTTTCTTGCCGGACAACTTCTCACTAGAATTTCCCTTGAAAAACTGGCGCAAACTTGTAGATTGAGAATGTACGTTCGACCTTCCTTTAACCGCCTCGAGGTGAAGGAAGACCCCCCTTACTGCATCCTCGCCGTCCTTAGGTTTATCCTGATGCTAGGAAAGCCCGGACTCATCCTTTCATTTTTCGAGTGAGTAAACATTTGTTAGGGTGCAGTCCAGGGCTACCCAAAACACTGGACGGGAAGGGCCTTTTGGGACTATTACGGTATTACAAACTGGGAACCGAAGAGTCCTGGAATGTTCGTGCATCACGGAATTACTAGGACAAATTGGTCATGCTTTAGTTGAAACGGAGGCGTTCTAGCACGGCAGCAGTGTGGCGAAAATCAGCTGCGCTGTTGAAAAATTCGTCAGGGAGAAGCGACAACATGCAGACAAAAATGAAGCAGCTTGGGACGCTGGCGTTAGCTGGAACGCTCTTGGCGGGCACATGCCTGCTAAGCGCGCCGGCGAAGGCCGATACAGCAGCGGGGGAAGCAATGTTTAAGGCCAAGTGCGCCGGATGCCACGGCGCCGACGGCAAAGGCAAGGAGGCCATGAAGACCACCGACATGGCTGGCGCCGATGTTCAGAAGTTGAACGACGCGGAGCTGAGCGGCATCATCTCCAATTGCAAGGGCGGGAAGATGCCCGCCTACAAGACGCTGACACCGGATCAGGTGAAGGACCTGGTTAGTTATATCCGCTCCCTGAAAAAGTAATAATCGTGGGGGAGTCTCAGCAAGATCCGGCACGAAGCGCGCCCGCTCCTACGCGCTTCGTGCGAAATTAACGTAAAACCAAGGAGGACGTGATGAAACAAATCCTGTGAGCAATGGCGACGATGTCTTACGATACGCGACGGACCGATACCGAATTGGAAAACGTCGTGGCTTACATCCTGTCTCTCACCAGGTAAGTTCGCCGCAGGGCCTGTCACCCCAGGCTCGAAGAGCATGGACTAGTCCAGAAGCCCGGGTAAATCCTTCGCCGGGGCTCCGAAAAAAGAAAATTCAATTTGATCTAAGGAAACGAAGGGTAATCCTCGTATGAGTCCACAGAATACCGTCAGACACTGGGCACGCCTGCTTTACTACTTCAGCCAGAATACAGTCAGCTTCATCGGGGTGACCCTCACGACCAGCAGCGCCATCACCCTGATTGGCTTCTGGATCTACGATTTCATTCTGCCTGGGCCACCGCACCCCTACATCGGGCTGCTGATCTTCCTCATCTTGCCGGGGATTTTTATTCTGGGCCTGCTCCTGATTCCGGTGGGGATTTTCCTGCGCCGGCGAAAACTGCGGAACGCGGGAGAGTTGCCAAGCGTTTACCCGGAAGTCGACCTGAAGACCCCGATGATGCAGCACGGTATTTTGTTCATCGCGGTGGCCACGGCGCTCAATGTAATCCTTTTTTCGTTTGCTTCTTACCGTGGCGTGTCTTACATGGATACCACTAGCTTCTGCGGACAGACTTGCCATACGGTGATGGCGCCGGAGTTCTCCGCTTACCAGAATTCCCCCCACTCGCACGTGGAATGTGTGGAATGCCACATCGGCCCCGGAGCAGGCTGGTTTGTTCGCTCCAAGCTTTCCGGCTTACGCCAGGTTTTTGCGGTTACATTTCATACTTACTCGCGGCCGATTCCTTCTCCCGTGAAGTACCTCCGCCCGGCGCGGGAAACTTGCGAGCAGTGCCATTGGCCGCAGCGTTTCTCTGGCGACAAATTCATCATCAGAACCAATTACAAGGATGATGAGAAAAATACCCCGATGACGACGGCGCTGGTGATGAAGATTGGCGGCCACTCCTCCTCGGGTCCGGTCGGTATCCACGGCCGCCACCTGGATGACGGAGCGCGCATCCGCTACATCTCCACGGATGAACACCGGCAGGTGATTCCCGCCGTTTATTACACGGACGACAAGGGCAAAACCGTGGAGTTTGTTTCGACGGATATCAAGGTCAGCAAAGAGGTGCTTGAAAAAGGCGAGCATCGCGCGATGGATTGCATTGACTGCCATAACCGGCCGACGCACGCGTTTGAGCTGCCGGAAAATGCTATGGACCAGCGGATGTCGCGCGGCCTGGTCAGTCCGGAGCTTCCATTCATCCGGAAAAAGGCCGTGGAACTCCTGAAAGTGAATTATCCCGACCGCGAGACCGCCCAGAAGCAGATCGTGGAAGGAATCACCAACTACTACAAGACAACCTATCCGGAAGTTTATAACGGGAAGCGTGCACTGGTGGGACAATCGGCCGACAACGTGGCGCAGATTTACCTGCGCAACATTTTCCCGGAGATGAATGTGAACTGGGGCGTGCATCCGAATAACCTGGGGCACAACGACTTTCCTGGATGTTTCCGCTGCCACGATGGTTCGCACACCAGCGCGGACGGACAAACCATTTCCAACGATTGCAATGCCTGCCACAACCTGGTGGCCGTACAGGAAGAGAATCCCAAAATACTTGCCAATCTTGGATTGCAGTAGCCGGGAATCTGTGCGCGCCGAAAGGATTCTCCGACTTGTGGTAGTGTCTGCTAGGGGACTCGACCTTTCGCATGTCCAAACGGCCAATTATTGAACCGTTCCGTATCAAGAGCGTTGAACCGATTCGCACCACCACGCGCGAAGAGCGCCAGCGGCTGATCGAAGCCGCTGGATACAATCTTTTCCTGGTCGCCTCGGAGGCAATACTGATCGACCTGCTGACGGATTCCGGCACGTCGGCCATGTCCACGGAACAATGGGCGGCGATGATGCGCGGAGATGAATCGTATGCCGGGTCGCCGAGCTTTGCGAGGTTTCGCGATTCCATCCAGGCCATCTTCGGTTTCCGCCATGTGATTCCGACGCATCAGGGCCGCGCTGCGGAGCGCATCTTGTTCAGCGTGATGTGCAAGAAGGGCGACATTGTTCCGAACAACACGCACTTTGACACGACGCGCGCCAATTGCGAATTCGTCGGCGCGCAGGCACTGGATCTGCCGATTCCCGAGGCGAAGGAGCCGTCGGAGATCCATCCCTTCAAAGGGAATATGGATACGGCGCGGCTCGCCGAGGTGATCGAGCGCGAGGGAGCGAAGAAAATCCCGCTGGTGATGCTGACCGTGACGAACAATTCCGGCGGTGGTCAGCCGGTCTCGATGGCGAATATCCGCGAAGTGAAACAGATCTGCAAGAAGCACGGCATTCCTCTCTATATTGATGCGTGCCGCTTCGCGGAGAATTCGTATTTCGTCAAGGTGCGCGAGCCTGGCTATGCCGGAAAATCACCAAGGGAGATCGCGCGCGAGCTGTTTTCCTACGCCGATGGATGCACCATGTCCGCGAAAAAGGATGGACTGGCAAACATCGGCGGCTTCCTGTGCACCAATGACGATTCGATCGCGCAGCTGCAAAAAGACCTGCTGATATTAACAGAGGGCTTTCCCACCTACGGCGGCTTGGCCGGGCGCGACCTGGAAGCGATTGCCGTGGGGCTGAATGAGGCGCTGGAAGAGGACTACCTGCACTACCGGATCGCTTCCACCGCGTTTCTTGGGAATCATATCGCGGCGGAAGGAGTGCCCATCGTGCAACCGCCGGGAGGACACGCCATCTATCTCGACGCGCGCGCCTTTCTTCCGCACATTCCGCCCGTGCAATTCCCCGGCGTGGCGCTGGCGAACGAGCTTTATCTTGAGGGCGGCATCCGTTCCGTCGAAATTGGCACGCTGATGTTCGGCGAGCACGCTCGGATGGACCTGGTGCGGTTGGCGATTCCCCGCCGTGTGTATACGCAGAGTCACATTGAATATGTGGTGGAAGTAATTCTCGATGTTTGGCGCAGGCGCGAGGCGATTCCCGGATATGATGTGGTTCACCAGGCGCCGTTCTTGCGGCATTTCAGCGCGCGCCTGAAACCCCGGAGCGCCCGGCCATGAAACTGTCTGTTGATCCCGGTTTGAAGAAGAAATGCCCGTCCGTAGCGCTCGGCTGCGTTACCGCGCACGTGCACACCGGCGATTCAACGCTGGAACTTCTTGGGGAAATGGATTTGTGTGAAGGCGGCATCCTGAAAAATACCGACCCGAGAGCAATCCTGGAGGCGCCGGCGATTTCCGCCACGCGCGCGGGTTACCGGGCGCTGGGCAAGGATCCCGCGCGCTATCGCGGATCCGCGGAGGCGTTGCTGCGCCGCATCATCAGCGGCAAACACTTCCCAAGTATCAATTGCGTCGTGGACGTTATTAATCTGGTGTCCGTGGAGAGCCGGCTGCCCATCGGCCTTTACGACCTGGCAAAAGTTCAGGGCGATATTGTTTTTCGCACCGGGCGATCCGGGGAAACTTACAAGGGCATCGGAAAATATGATTTGAACCTGGAAGATCTCCCCGTGTTCTGCGACACCGCGGGCCCTCACGGCAGCCCGACGAGCGATTCGGAGCGCACCATGGTTACGTCGTCCACTGAGAGCGTCGTGGCAATTTTAATTTCCTTCGGGGGGCCGCAGCCGCTCGAAGTCTGGTGCCGGCGAATGATCGGCCTGATGGAGCGCTACGCCGAAGGCCGCGAATTGCGGACGGAAGTCATCGCCTAGTTTTCAAGCCTGCGCGATCGATGGAATGCTCGCGCATAGGCTGCAGAGTCACAACGCCTGATGAGCAACGGAATTCACCCGATAGCCAGTTTGCTGGCCGCGGTTGCCCGCGGGATCACCGGCGTGCAGGTGCAGTGGGCGGGTTGTGAGCCTGACCTGCGGCAGCGCATCTATTTCGCAAATCACACCAGCCATCTGGATTTCGTGGTGCTCTGGTCGGCGTTGCCTTCGGAAATCCGCGCCCATACGCGGCCCATCGCCGCGAAAGACTACTGGGAAGATACGCCCCTGCGGCATTATCTTGCGGAAAATGTATTCAAGGCTGTCTTGGTGGAGCGTGGAGCGATGTCCAAGACAAAATTTCACGACGAAGCCAAATTTGTGGGGCGGTCTTTGATCGAAGACATGGCCGCCGCTCTCGGTGATCGGAATTCGCTTATTCTCTTTCCAGAGGGCACACGGGGCACCGGAGAAAAAGTCGGCGAATTTCGAGGAGGGTTGTACCATCTGGCGGTACGCCGGCCCGACGTTGAGCTTGTCCCCGCTTACATGGAAAACATGAATCGCATCCTGCCCAAGGGCGAATTTCTCCCCGTCCCCATGCTAAGTCTGCTTACTTTCGGAAAGCCCATTCAGGTTGTACCCCACGAGACGAAGGAAGTCTTCCTGGAACGCGCCCGTGACGCGGTCAGCAGCCTCCGCCGGATTGGACCCGCGTGATGGCGGCGGCGATTCACGTTCACGATTTCAAGCTGATGTTACTTTTCGGCGGGGTGCTCTGTCTGCTGGTGATTCTGACGGTAATCGGGCGCGTTCTCAGACAAGACCGTAACTCCACCGTCAGCCGCTCCACCATCGACAACTTTAATGCCCAGATCGCTGCCTGGTGGAAAATGTGCGTGGTGTTTGCGCTTTCCTTGCTGCTGGGGCGCATCGGTTCGCTGGTGCTGTTCGGGATTCTTTCTTTTCTCGCGCTGCGCGAATACCTGACCCTGGTTCCCACGCGCCGCGGCGACCATCGCACGCTATTCTGGAGCTTCTTCGTAATCATGCCGCTGCAGTATTGCGTGCTGGGCTTTCAGTGGTACATCGTCTTTGCGATTATGATTCCTGTTCTGGCGTGCATTTTCATTCCCACAAGCATCGCCGTCGCCGGAGACACCGCCCATTTTCTGGAGCGCGCCGCAAAAATCCAGTTTGGTCTCATGGTCTGCGGCTATTGCCTGAGCCACGCCCCCGCCTTGCTGCTGCTGAAAATTCCCGGATTTGAGGGGCACGGTGCCCGATTGTTGCTGTATCTGGGAATCGTGGATCAGATGAACGATCTCTTGCAGTACGTCTGGGGCAAGCTGATTGGCCGGCACAAAATTGCCTGGCGCGTAAGCCCGGACAAAACCTGGGAAGGTTTTCTTGGCGGGTTGGTGAGCGCCACCGCGTTGGGCACATTGTTGTGGTGGGCCACGCCGTTCACGCCGCTGCAGTCGGCGGGAATGTCCTTCACCATATGCATTCTGGGTTTCGCCGGCAGTTTGGTAATGAGCGCGATCAAGCGCGACATCGGCATCAAGGATTTTGGCGCGGTAATCGAGCGACATGGCGGCATTCTGGACCGCATCGATTCGCTGTGCTTCGCCGCGCCGATCTTCTTCCACGTTGTGCGTTACTACTTTGCTCGTTGATCGAAGAATCTCAGTGAGCGACAGGCTCCGCGTTCTGCGCACCGGCGAACACACGAGATTTTAGAAACCCTCGCGCTGCAAGTAATTCCGCATTCAGCAACGCTGCTCCTGCCGCGCCGCGGATCAGGTTGTGAGACAACAGGGTGAGCTTCAAATCGAGCAGCGGACATTCGCGCACGCGGCCCACAACCGCGGCCATGCCGTTGCCGGCATTCACGTCCTTGCGCGGTTGCGGGCGGTCTTCTTCGTCCTGCACGACGACGGGATGTTTCAATCCAGTGGGTAGAGAAGCCAGCTCCGGAGAAACTTCAAACGTCCGCAATGCTTCGCGAACTTCATCGAGTGTCGCTGTTTTCTTCAGCCGGAGCGAGACGCATTCGAGATGGCCGTCGCTGACCGGCACGCGGTTGCAATGCGCGCTGATGCCGAGCCCCGCCTCGACGAATCTTGACCCATCCCATTTTCCAAGCAGCTTCTGCGGCTCCGCTTCCAGCTTTTCTTCTTCGCCGCTGATGAACGGCACAACGTTCCCGAGGATGTCCAGTGACGGGACACCCGGGTAGCCTGCCCCGGAGACGGCCTGCAAAGTCACGACAAAAATCTTTTCCAGACCGAAGGCATCCGCGAGCGGCTTCAAAACCAGAACAAGCCCCGCTGTCGAACAGTTCGGATTGGTCACAATAAAACCACTTTTATATCCGCGATTTTTCTGTTGGACGCAAATGGAATCGACGTGAGAGGCATTCACTTCCGGAATCAACAGCGGAACATCGGCATCCATGCGGTGATTTCTTGAATTGCTCACCACTGGATAACCGGCGCGCGCAAAATCCTCTTCGGCTTTTCCGGCGACGGAAGAGTCGAGCGCGGAAAAAACAAAGTCGCACTCGAGATTGGGGTCCAGATCCTTCACCACCAGCTTTCGCGCCACCTCGGCAAGGCGCGGATTCACGATCGGCGTGCACGATTTCTTCCTGTAGTTCCGGACTCATCTTCGCGGCTCCTCATCTGATTGTTCCGCCGGAGTCATTCGGGAGGGGGCTAAACGAAAAAACCCACCGCCCGGTTCGCTTCGGGGGTGGGATGGAAACTTTTTCTTGCTGGCTAGCTGTTTCTCCCGTCGCCCGAAGCGCTCTTAGTAGGCGTAGTGCTGGTCGTAGTCGTCGTAATCGACGGCTTCGCTATGGTCCCGATTCGCTTCGATGCGCCAGCCAACATATTCCCCAAGATATCACGAGCGGCAGGAATTAGGAGAGCAAAGTGGAAATTCGTGGAAAAGGTGTGGCGAAAGCAAAATCCGCCTCGTCCGCGAGGAGCTTTCAGATTCCCATTTCAGTATCGCAAATACGCCCGTAACTCCAGGTATACAAATGAGTTAGTGACGGAAACTTTCCTGGCCTATCTGGGTTTAGAAGCCCCAAGGGAAGGGGAGGCTCGCCGAGCCTCTGGGGAATTTCCAAAGCGAAAAGGGAGAATTACCTATGCACCTCAAGAAGTGGTTCAGCGGCTTTTGCGCGTTCGCGCTGCTTGCCCTGCTCAATGGCTGCGGCAACAATTCGAGTTCCTCCAACAACACAAATCCGCAATCCAATTCCGTCTTTGTCACCGGCACCGACGCCCCTTTGCCCAGCGTCGTTGGCTTCCGCGTGGACATTACCGGTCTGACTCTTTCTGACGGGACGAGCGCCCCCGTTTCCGTGCTGAGTGGAACGCAGACGGTGGACTTTGCCCGGTTGAATGGACTACGTACGCTCCTCGATATCAACACCATTCCAACCGGAACCTACACGCAAGCGGTCGTCACGCTCGCCAATCCTTCAATCGACTACCTGAACGTGACGAGTCCGCAGACCAATCCGCCAACCCATCCGACGATCAGCACGCTCGACACCAGCGCAAGCTCCAATCCGCAACTCAGCCTCACCACATCCCAGGTGACCATTAACCTGGCAACGCCGCTGGTGGTTTCCGCGGGCGATATTGACGGGCTGCGTTTCGAATTCGACATTCGCCAATCCGTCACGGCGGATGGCAGCGGTCAGATCACCGGCGCGATTACGCCGACTCTCGACCTGAAAGTGATCACGCCGTCGGACGCGGATGCCTACATCGACGAGTTCGACGCGGGCGTTGTCAGTGTGAACGCCACGGGCAATTCGTTTGTGATTCAGGGCCCGCATGGCCACCAGTTCACGGTGAACGTGAACCAGCAGACCGAGTGGGAAGGGAATGAAACGATCAACAATCTCACCGCCAGCTCAATCGTGGAAATTTCCGGGACGCTCGATCGGACATCGGCGGCGATTCTGGCGGACAGTGTGGCGATCGTTTCGCAGGATCACTTCTGGGCCGGCGGGTTGGTCACGTACGTCGATCCACCAATCGGCACGGCCACGGATTTCGATTTCTATGTGCGCAGTGTCTTGCCTTCTGGCACCGGATTCAATTCCGGGCAGATTTCCAACATCGCGCTCACCGGGCAGGAGAAATATTTCATTCACTGGTGGCACAACAATTTCGGCAGCTTCCTGTTCACCTCGACTGGTTTGGTCCCCGGCCAGCACATCAGCATCGCCGGTCCATTCAGCAATGGAGTGGTAACCGTGAAGCGTGTTGTGCTGCGCCACTCGGGGCACACCGGCACGCTGGTCACCGGACAAACGAATACCAGCGCTGGAACTTTTGAGTTCGATTCGAACGGCCTGGCAGGAGTGTTGTTCGCAGGCCCGGTCACGGTGCAGGTCACTCCTTTCACTAGATTCCTGGGTGGATTGACGGGCATCAATGATCTGACTGGTACCACCGCGTTGCACCTGCGTGTGGTCGGATTGATCCTGAAGACCAACACCGGCGATCCGATCTTCCTGGCGCGCGGCGTGGAGAAGCTAACCAACTAACGGCGAGAGCAGTTAGCGGCAATTCCGCGGCCACTTCGTTTCTCGGGGTGGCCGCATTTTTTAGCATGCCGCATCGAAGAGCAGGTTGGAGCAGGTGAGGCCCGATTCGGCTTTTTGCAACTCGGAAATGTCCAGCGGCTCGACGCGGAATCCTTTGGCTTCGATTCGCGCGCGCGTCTTCGGAAACGATGCGGGGAAGACGATTGATTCGCCAATGGTCAACGCATTTCCGGCGTGAGACTCCGCGGGATCCACGTCCACCCAGTCGAACCCTTCGAATCGCTTCCAGTGAAACCACTCCCGGTTACCAAGGAGCGTATTTCGGCCGAGATACGTGACGGCGGACTTCAGGTGCAGGCAGCCCGTCACCGGCACAGCGGTCAAATCGTATCCGAAATGCTCCGTGATTACCGCCAACTGCCGTATGCCTTCTGCGTTCGACCGCTGCGTCAGCCCCACAAAAATTTTCTTACCGATGCGCAAGACATCGCCGCCCTCCAGCCTGCCCGGCAATTTTACATGCGCCAATTTTCGAAACGGTTCGAGGGCGGCCGCAAGGGAAGGGGCTTCTTTCCGCCGGGTCTCCGTGCCCAGCGGGCAAATTATGGCCGCTTCGTCGAGTACGATCGCCGGGTCTTCAACGAACATCGAGTCGGGCAGATCGCGCTCTTCCGGCAAGGAAATCACGTTCGCGCCCAATTTTTCGAGGAGCGCTTCATAGGCGTGGTGTTGCGCCCGCGCCCTCTCCATATCAATTGGTTTGCGTTCGATGAAGCTCAGTTCGCAATTTGTCAGGGAAGAACTAACTTTACGCGTTATCGCCGTCAGCATTTTTCGAATGTATCAGAGATTCTTTGCTTTGGTCACCTAATGAGCGGGAATCCGAGTTATGATTTTCGGTCGCCTGCCGCCGGCGGATGAACCGATGTATGCTTAAGCCAGTTTTTGGTTCCGCAAGTTTGGCGCTACAAGACCAAGGAGATAGCTCTCATGTCGGATGGAATTCGTCGCATTGTCGCTCTCAGCGTTCTTTTGCTCGGGACTGGACTCTTGTGGGTCGCTGGCCGTTCGAATGATGACGCGGAGAACGCAAAGAACGACCAGGACGCGACGCTAGCGGCGAATCGCGAACGAACTGCCTCCAATGATCCGCGACTCAAGGGCGCTTACCGCTACGAGCAAGGCGGCTGGGTATATGTTCACCTGGAAGGCGACCCCGCCAGCCTCGGCTTTCAGCACGGCTTTCTTCTCGCCCCGGAAATCTCCGACGCTTTTCCCGCAATCAGCACGAACATGACGCATTCCACGAAGCGTAACTGGGCGTTCTTCCGAGACATTGCGCGCACCATGCTGTGGCCGAAGATTGATGCGGAGTATCAGCAGGAGCTTCAAGGGATCGTGGAAGGAATGAATGCGCGCACCGGTTCCCCCCTGGACGTTTACGACATCGTGGCGATGAACGCGTTCGAAGAATTGCCCGACTACTACGTGCCTTGGCTGAACAAACGCGAAAAGGCTGCTGATGCGCCAAATCTCAAGAGCCCGGGAAATTGCAGCGCATTCGTGGCCACTGGAAGCTGGACGAAAGACGGCAAGATCGTGATTGCGCACAACAACTGGACGAACTATATGAACGGCGAGCGCTGGCGGATCATTTTTGATATCGAGCCAAAGAATGGTTATCGCATGTTGATGGACGGAATCCCCGGCGTGATCGCCAGCGACGACGATTTCGGCATCAACAGCGACGGATTGATGGTGACGGAAACCACCATCAGCCAGTTTGAAGGCTGGGATCCAAACGGCAAGGCGGAATTCGTAAGGGCTCGCAAGGCGCTGCAGTACGCCGGCTCGATTGATGAGTACACAAAAATCATGCTCGATGGCAACAACGGCGGCTACGCCAACGATTGGCTGATTGGCGACCGCAAAACGAACGAAGTGGCACAACTCGAGCTGGGGCTGAAGGCCTACAAGCTGTGGCGCACAAAGGATGGCGTTTTTGCAGGCTCCAACTGGGCGCGCGATCCCAAAGTCCTCAAGCAAGACACACCGGAGTTCGATCCGAATAATCTCGAATCTTCACCCAATGCCCGCCGCGTGCGCTGGGAACAGTTGCTCAATGAAAACAAAGGCAAGCTGGACGTGGAGCTTGCGAAACAGATGCTTGGCGACCACTTCGATTCGTTCCAGAAAAAAGAAGACGCGAACGAGCGCACGCTATGCGGCCACGTGGACGCTTCTCCTCGTGGTGTAGCGATCTGGGCCTGGGGGCCGAATTATCCAGGCGGCGCGGTACAGGGCAAGGCGAGCGATTCCGCGATGGCGCAACAACTTCGCTTCGTGGCCCGCATGGGGCATCCCTGCGGCGAGACGTTTCAGGCCAAGCCCTTTCTCGCGGTGCATCCGGACTACGCCTGGCAGGAGCCGTATTTGCGCGACATGCCTGCCGGCCCCTGGACGGAATTCCACGCCGGTGAAATCCCAATCCCTCAACGCTAGCGGTCGTTCAACCTTTTCCAAAAACTGTCATCCTGAGGCTATCCGACAAGCCGAAGGATCTCAGCGTCAGGATCATCCTAGTCGCATCAAGTGAGATCCTTCGGGTCGCAAACAGCGCGACCCTCAGGATGACAAATTGGCTTTGGGTTTTGAGCCGAAGAAAAATTGCACGCTTCAAAATTTCACTACAGAAATTAGCGCGCGCCGCCGGGCACGGAAATCTCCAAGTGCGACGGATATTTCTGCGTGCGGTAAATTTTCTGTGTGGCCTTCTGATAGTCCGCTTCCTTCGCATCGAAAATATTAGGCACGAATTTCTGCGGGTTCCGGTCGTAAAGCGGAAACCACGTGCTCTGCACCTCGACCATGATGCGGTGGCCCTTTTTGAAGACGTGGTCCGCGGTGTGCAGGTCAACGGTGAACTGCGTGATCTCGTTCGGCACAATCGCTTCCGGCTTCTCGTACGAATTGCGGTAGCGGCCACGGAAAATTTCGTCAGCGATCATCAGCTCGTAGCCTGACAAATCCCACTCGGTCCCCGATTTGTCGGGATACAAGTCAATCAGCTTCACAACCCAATCGCTGTCTGATCCCGTCGTGGCGGCGAAGAGTTTTGCGGTCACCTGGCCGGTCAGCGTCACGTCTTCTTGCAGAACGTCGGTCTTCCAGCTCAACACATCGGGGCGCTTCTCGATGAAGCGTTGGTCCTGCACCAGCCAGGTGTACCAGCGTCCGGGATGATCGGAAGGATACGTTTCATCCACGGGCCTGTTGCGGTAAGGCACGGGGTTTGCGGGATCGCTGATGTAGGAATCAACCGCTTCCACGGCGTCCGTTTTAGGTGAGTCAAAACCTAATTTCCCATCGGCGCCGAAATACAGGCTTCTTGTTTGCGCGTCGCGCGGCGGCCAGGCGTCGAAACGCGTCCAGGTGTTGCTCCCCGTCTGAAACAGCAGCGCTTCTTTCAGCGGCAGTTCGCCTTTCTCATGCAGCCAATAGGCAAACCATGGCGCTTCCACCTTTTCCCGAAAGTACTCGCCCGTGTTGCTGGCAAACGGAATCTGGCCCAGCCAGTTGCCGGGGCCATGCGCCCAACCGCCGTGATTCCACGGGCCGACCACCAGATAATTCATGTGCGCCGCGTCATTTTTCTCCAAATTCGCATACGTCGCCATCGGACCGTAAAAATCTTCCTGGTCCCACCAGCCGGCGACGTTTAGATTCGGCACCGTCGCCTGATGCAGGGTGTGCACGAGCGATTTTTGCTTCCAGAATTCGTCATACGCCGGATGCTCGACAAAACTGTTCCAGGAGGGAATATTCCCGTGTAGGTAGTCTTTATTGATGTTCGAGAGCGGCCCAACGTGGAGATACCAGTCGTATAAATCGTCGCGATCAAATTTCAGCTTGAAATTTTCCTTTGTCGATTCCATTTCGGTCGCGTACTCATAGCCGTAGCTCAGCCGGAAGGCGCCGTTATGAAAAAAGTCATCCCCCAGCCAGGCGTCGCCCATGCAGGCCTGCTCGGAAACCGCTTTCAGCGCGGGATGAGGATTCACCAGCGCCATCGCCGCCAGAAACCCTCCATAAGAAATTCCCGCCGTGCCCACGCGGCCGTTGTTGTTGGGCACGCTCTTCACCAGCCATTCGATTGTGTCGTAGGTGTCTGTGCTCTCGTCGACGCCCTTGGGATTGCTGGCCTCATGCACGGGCCGGTTCATGACGAACTGGCCCTCGGAGCCGAACCGCCCACGAATATCCTGAAACACAAACACGTAGCCATCCGCGAACATGTGCGAATACCGGTATAGCTTCGGGCTGTATCCCTTGTCATCGGCGGAAATCCCGTAAGGCGTGCGCTCCAGAAAAATGGGCAGCGCCTCCTTCGCATTCTTCGGCGTGTAAATCTCGGTGTGCAGTTTTACGCCATCCCGCATCGCGATCATCACTTCTTTCTTTTCGAATAGCGCCGGCAGCTCTGGCCGCGCCGTCCCTTGCGCTCGAACCCCCGGTGTAACAACCCATACAAGCGCCAAAATTCTCAGGACATTCCAATGAATCTTCATTTGTCGCAAAACCCCCTGCATAGTGAGCGAAACGCCGCGAGCATACCATAGGAGCCTAGAAACCATTGGTGGCGGAGCGTTCCTCTGCTAAAATAGGGGTTCATAGCACCGCACCTGAATTGATGAAGAAAGGGTTCGTCCGGGCTGCTGGTTGTTTCAGCAGCTATTTTTGTCTGAACACGATTTTACCAACATGACCAAAGAGATTCGCAATATCGCTATCATCGCCCACGTCGACCACGGCAAGACCACGCTGGTGGACACCATGCTCCGGCAGAGCGGCATTTTCCGCGCCAACCAGGAACTTGTCGAGCGCGTTATGGACTCCAACGACCTGGAACGCGAGCGCGGCATCACCATTCTGGCCAAGAACACGGCCCTGTTTTTCCACGACACCAAGATCAACATCGTCGACACGCCCGGCCACAGCGACTTCGGCGGCGAAGTCGAACGCGCGCTGCGCATGGTGGATGGCGTGGTGCTCCTCGTCGACGCCAGCGAAGGCCCGCTGCCGCAGACCCGTTACGTTCTCCAGAAGGCTCTCGCGGCCAAGCTTCCCCCCGTGGTGGTCCTGAATAAAATCGATCGCCCCGACGCGCGGCCGGAAGAAGTGCTGAACGAAATCTACGATCTTTTCATTGACCTTGACGCCACCGAAGATCAGCTCGACTTTCCGATCGTCTACACCAACGCGCGAGCCGGCGTGGCACACCGCAAGATCGGCGACGATTCCAAGGATCTGCTCCCTCTCTTCGAAGCCATCGTCAACAAGATTCCGG
>WNFA01002672.1_pt1 | contig 14744 bp, 12 predicted proteins | sample 5400481 | NCBI WGS metagenome assembly WNFA01 (sample SAMN13153340, study PRJNA577476) | soil metagenome | isolation source: 120 cm saprolite under Douglas fir tree site 2 hole 1 replicate 2 | place: USA:California | collected 2015-04-18 | reverse complement strand
TGCCTTTAAAGCATCGTCTTGGCCCAAAGGTTTACCTAGAGCTAGGCGTCAGGCGGTCACAATGTCCGATAACAGGTATTATGTAAAACTAGATTTGGGCGCGCCTCGCGGACTGTGCAAATCTCCGTTTCGCCTGATCTCTGCCCGAAGACTCATTGACAAAGGCTACCGGCGAGAAACGCTCGAATGTGGCCAAGTCCTGCTGGAACCAAGCGCGGTCCGTCGCCGGTGGCGCGAGTGTAAGGCAGTCGCGGACGGTCTGTCGGATTCGCCGAAAAGCCGGTGCAATCGGTGCCGCTCGAAGGCGAGCCGAAGAGGAAAAAGGAGTGAGAGCCTTCGTGGAAACACTGCTAAACGGCTTCTCGGCGCTCCTTGTGGATCCTGGTGGTTTCGGCATTTCGGCGGGATCTATGCCGTCGACGCCTCGACGTCACCACGGTGATCGACTACACGGCTGTGTCGGTTAGGGCTGAGTGGTGTGTTGCAAGCACTCCACCCACTCGGCCCGTAATGGTCACTGCTGAGTTTGATTTCCTGCTTCCAAGTCGCTGATGCGCCGTTCGTGGACTTCGACGACGTTCGTGCAGCACGCGCCGTTCCTTCCGCGATGTCGCTGACCAGGGTTTTCAATTCCCGCAAATCAGTGGCCAACATCTCGACGCTCTGAGTCAGCGCTTCGTGCCGTTCGACTAGTTTTTCAAGACGCTGATCGATATTCATAGCGCTACTCTATACGTAGCGCTACGTAATGTCGAGAACTATATTCGTCGCACTTTCAATGCTTTACGTGCCGCTACGTATCAGTACATAAAAACAAGTGGTAAAACTGAGTGCGATGTCACCCAAGAACGCAGCAGCCGTGGCGCTCGGTCGGAAAGGCGGCCAAGCCCGCGCCAAGAAACTCACTCCCGAAGAGCGTAGTGACTCCGCACGTAAGGCCGTTGAGGCGCGCTGGGCGAAGACAGAAAAACTAGTGAAGGAGATCACCGAGGGCACAAAAGCTCTACTGGAGACCTCGAAATCCAAGGCCCGCGCCGCGCAGGCTCGCCGGGGAAAGAAGGCCGAAAAGCCCAGGTAGTGACAGCAAAACGGGGGGAGTCATGCGGAAGATCCTGTGGGCCGCAGTCGCCGAGCAAAAGAGGAATCTTAATGCCCAGGCGCTCCAGCAGAGGCGGAGCTAGATGGGCGTTCAGAAAACCCTACATCTTGTACTTCCCCAGATCCTCATCGTTAAGTCCCTCTAGCCACTTGCGGAGCTCGTCGGTGGAGACGCGGTCTGATGCGTTGGCAGCCAGCTTTGAGTTCTTCAGCACCACATCATCGACGAAGATGGGACAATCCACCCGCAGAGCTAGCGCCAGCGCATCTGACGGCCGCGAATCGATGCTGATAACCTCGCCGCCCCGGTCCAGCCAGATGACGGCGTAGAACGTGTCCTCCCGCAACTCGGTCACGACGACCTTGTGAACCTGGGTCTCAAGGCCGGTCAAAACGCTCTTAATCAAGTCGTGGGTCATGGGCCGCGGTGTGCTGACCTTTTCAATCTCCAGCGCGATGGCATTCGCCTCGTAAACTCCCACCCAGATAGGCAGCACGGCGTCCCCGGACACGTCCTTGAGAATCACGATCGGCATCTGGGTGACGGGATCCATCATTAGGCCTCGAATTGTCATCTCCACTTCCATCGTGACCTCCAGCGATTCTTTGCTCCTTATATCACCATTTCTCCTAAAAGGCTGTTGGGAAAGCTGGCGGTGATACTCACTGGAACATAGCTTCCCACCTTGGGCTCAGCCCCTTCCGGGGCGCTGAAGTTGAGTGTCTTGTTTTGCGAGGTTCGGCCAATCCACTGCTTGCGCGCTTCGTTTCTTCCTTCAACCATTACTTCAGCTCGTGTTCCTATGTATTTCCTGTAGCGGACAATCTGAATCTCCTTCTGCTTCGCCATTAGGAATTCCAGGCGCCGTGACTTCTCCTGCTCAGGAATGGCGTCGTCCAAGGCCAACGACGGTGTGTTGGGACGGGGCGAATACTTAAAGGTAAAGATGCTGTCGTACCCAACTTCCTCAAGCAGGCTCAGGGTCTCAGCGAAATCAGCCTCGGTCTCGCCGGGAAATCCAACGATCACATCGCTGGTAATGCTGAGCTCCCGCTTCGCTGCCTTCATCCAGCCGATGCGCTCGAGATATTGCTCGCGGGTATAAAGACGCTGCATCGCCTCCAGCACCCGAGTGGACCCACTCTGCACCGGCAGATGTACGTGATCGCACAGCGCGGGCACCGCGTCGATTGCCTCAACGATGTCGTGTCCGAAGTCGCGGGGATGCGAGGTGGTAAAGCGCACCCGCTTGATTCCGGGAATCTCGCCCACCGCGGCCAACAACTCCGCGAACGATTTCTTCCCTGCTGGATCCTTATAGGAATTTACGTTCTGGCCCAGCAATTGGATTTCTGTGTAACCGAGGTCCACCATTTGCCGGGCCTCAGCCAGAACTGATTCCGACGTGCGGCTTCGTTCCTTTCCGCGCGTAAACGGCACCACGCAGTAGGCGCAGAATTTGTCGCAGCCTTCGATGATGGTGATGTATCCGCGATGAGGATTGGTACGCACAGTAAATTCGGTTTCGAAACATTCATCGCTCTCACGGTCGTCGAGTCCTGTCGCCCGCTTCCCTGCTTCGATCTGCACCAGCATTTGCGGCAGGTTACGGTAAGAGGCAGATCCGCAGACCAGCGAAACATGCGGCGCTCGCTCAAAAATCTTGTCGCCCTCCTGTTGAGCGACGCAGCCCAGGACGCCAAATTTCTTGCCTTGGGCCAGGAGCTTTTTGTAATCGGCGAGACGGTGGAAGACTTTCTGCTCCGCCTTGTCGCGGATGGAGCAGGTGTTGTACAGGATCAGGTCAGCCTGCTCGACCGTTTGTACCTGGCTGTAACCTTCATGCACCAGCGTGCCGATAACCTTTTCGGAGTCATGCAGGTTCATCTGGCAGCCGAAGGTTTCCAGATAGAAAGTCTTCTGCGGAGCCGTGGACATAAATAAAGTATAACGCGTTGCCGGCTCGGCACTCAGCATTCAGCGGACCTGCAGTCGACCGCGTGGCCGTGGCGGGAGCCAAACGAGAACGGCTGGTTGCGCTGAAGGATGTTCCACGCGTCTCGATGCCTGACTCGGGAGTCCCTGAAATGGGCGTTGCTCCCGACGGCTCGCCGCTGATCATGCGCGACGGGGGGCGCCAGGAACTGTATTCGCTCGAATTGCAGTAGCCCTAGTAGTGCACGTATCCCGCCGATGGAAATCCTGAAGCAATCCATCATCGACGCCCCCGGGATTAGTTAGGCGCTCACGGGCAACCCAGAAGGAACCCGATTACCCTTCGGGTTGGCCGACAATACGAGAGTTGGTTGCGCAATCAGAATTCGTATCGCAGCGCGAATTGCATCACGCGTGGCTGGGTCAGCAGGCTGGTGTAGGCTCCGAAACTGTTCGGCGACTGGGTAAGCGAAGTGAGCAGAGATGATCCTACACCTTGGGCGTTGAAGCGGGTGAGGTTCGGCACGTTAAAAACTTCCCACCGAAATTCCAGGCTGTGAGTCTCGGCATAGGGCATCCTCCAGCGCTTGACTAGGCTCATGTCTAAACCCGCGAAGCCGTTCCCACGCAGGACGTTGCGCGAGCCGACTTGGCCCGGGAGAGGCAACGTGAAATCAGCCTGTGCTGCGGCGGGATCTGCGAAAATGTTGACCCTGCCGTTCCCTTTGAAAGTGCCTGTTCTCGGTCGTGAAGTCATCTGCGTGATGGCGGTCAGGAACCAGTCTGTAGGCCAGCGCTGGCCACCATCCACGCTGAAGGGGAAGCCGCTGGTCCAGCGGGCCAGCCCGGAAAGCTGCCAGCCACCGATAAAGGCGTCCAACAGGCCGCTGTCATTGCCCGCGAAAGCCCGCCCTTTGCCAAAGGGAAGTTCGGCAATCCAGTTGAGGTTGACCTGGTGGGTAAGATCAAAATCGGAAACGGCACGGGCCAAGTTCGGGGAAAAGGCATTCGCCAGCCGGCTTCCGACGAGGCCGATATTCTGGTAGCCATAGACGGAAAATCCGACGCGTGACGCTGCGGACGTGATATCGAGGGACTTGGAGTAGGTATAGTTCAGGTCAAACTGAATTCCATGGCTGAACTGCTTTTTCAGGTTCGCCTGCAGGGCATGGTAGCTGGAACTACCAATGGAGCTCCATCCATACATGGAGATAGCCTGGTTGTTCAAGAACTGGCCGGAATTGTTATTCAACAAGCCCTTCGGTCCGTTGAAGAAGTACGGTTGGGGCTTGGTGCTGCCGCATGGCGTCGTGTTGTCGCCGAGCCCGCCGTACAAATCGATGTCTGCCAACCCGACGATCTCATCCCCGATCACCGAGAGAGCGGGGTTGTAGTACAAGTCGAAAACAGATTGCAGCAGTCCATCCGTGGTATTCGCAGTGGAGGGGATAAAACACGTGAACAGATCCTGATACTGAGCCGCACCGGGGCGAAGTTTCGGCAACATGTCCACCCAGTATTGCGCCGTTGGTCCTAGCATCGCGGCGGTAACGCTGCCAATCTGGGCGGTCGTCGGAAAGCCCTGGTAATAGTTGGTAGGCGCCCCACCGTTGTTGGCCAGTGCGAAGGACCTTGCCAGATTCGACAAGGCAGATGCAGCTTTGTAGTAGTCGATTCCTGTCTTCAGATCCACGATGTCGAGCGGCTGGGTCAGATCGCGCTGCGTCAGCAGATCGCGGCCGAACCGGCCCACGTACGATAACTGCACCGAGAATCGCTTGGGCAGCTCACGTCCAATGGAAAAATCGGCGGTATAGGCGTGAGGGGTCTTCATCGTGTTGTCGGTTCCCCACAAATTGGCCTGAGCGTTAACCGCGGGTATCTGTGGCCAGGTTGGCGGGGGCGGCGGCAGGAGGAACTGAACGCCGTTCAAGTTGGTTTGCGGGATCTGGTGAATGCCCGTAATCCGAGGCAAGTCCTCGGCGCTCGTGACACCAAACGTACAGCAGGTATTCTGGATGGTTGTCGTCAAGCCGGCGGCGCCGATCTGGTCGAAGCTGTTCAGCAGCGCGAAGCCCGCCCGGTCGTAAACTCGGCTGAAGCCGGCGCGGATGACGGTCTTGTCGTTATCGCCGAGGAGCCTCTTGAACAGACCGCCACTGGGCCGTGGCGAGTAGGCCATCGAGATTCGAGGAGACCAATCCGTCTTTTCGAATGGATAGAACCCCGGACCATGGTTTACCGGGCCAGCCAGATTGAACATAATAGGCGGCTCCGCGCCATACCCGATGCCATGGATCATGTTCTTCCCGTTCTGGTTGAACTGCGTCCCGAGGCCGACGGTCGGAGACGTCTGCAAACCATTGGTCTCCCATGGTGGAGGAAAGAACGACCAGCGCACTCCATAGGTCAGCGTAATGTTTGGTTTCATGCGCCAGGTATCCTGCGCATAAAACTCGTACCAGTCGAGCCCATAATGGCGGTTGACTGGCTGCCCCTGTCCCAGTGGATTGGCATTGCGATCCAGGTTGTAATTGGCGACCACGTCGGAGATCATGCCGTACAACGCCAGCAGGGGACGGTCGTACTGGGTTGCGGTTAAAGGTTCTGGCGCATTGATGAGTGGGTGCGCTTTGACGTTGGTCGGATCGAGTGAGCTGGTCGTGCCCGCAAAGCCGATCGGAGAAGTCCAGTTCGTCGTGCCCAGTCCGAGCGTGTTGGAGTGCAGATAACTTGTACGGGGATTTCTGGCGATTGCAATGGCGGCTCCGAACTGGAAGGTGTGAGTTTTCCTGGTCCACGAAAGGTCATCGACAAAGTTGTGCAGAGGCACCTGGAAACTGTGGCTGAAGGTGATGCCCTGATCCAGGCCTAGAAACGTGTTCCATTGCGCGTCGGTATTGCCCACGATTCCAAAGCTCTGGCGAGTGAATCCCCAATGGAAGGAATTGGTGAGAGCGGGACTGAGAACCGCGATGTAGCCCAAGACAAAACCCTTGCTGTGATCAACGGTGGTCTCTTCAGGAGCATTACCGGGCAAGAAAGGAGCGCCCGGGTTGCGCAAGTCCTGCAGCGCGCCGCGCCAGAACAGAGTATGCCGGCCGCTGGCGGTGAGACGGTAATCGAGTCGCGCGATGAAGACATCGTTGTCAAGCTTGGTGGGCGCACGGAAAACAAAACCTGCATAATTCAAGCCATCTCCTGCGGAAAGATCATTCGTCACCGTCCGACCAGTGCAGAATGTCTGATCGAGATAACCGGTGTGGTTGGTCAGATCGAGCATGGCTGGATCAATCCCGAAATGGCGAGGATCGAGATTTGACAGGTCCGTAGGATTAAGAGTCGTGATCCCGCCGTTCACGTTTACATACCGAAAGATGCCCTGGCAGAGAGACGGCGTAGGAATTACGCGCTCGGCCCGCTGCTGCTCCCGCTCGCGGGTCCCTTCGTAGTTGGTAAAGAAAAACAGCCGATCCTTCTGCACCGGCCCGCCCACCGACACGCCGAAAATATTGCGGTTCAGCTGCAGCGGTTTGTTCGGGTCGCCGATATTCAACTCCGATTGCTTGACCAGGTAGTCATTAGCGCTGGTGATCGTGTTGCGCAGGTATTCATAGACCGAACCGTGAAGGGCATTCGTACCGCTTTTTGTGACCAGCGCTACTTGTGCCCCCGAGCCCTGTCCCTGGTCTGCCCCATAGTTTGTGGTCGTCACTCGGAATTCCTGAACGGAGTCCTGCGTCACGGGCAACACGGACGTAAATGCATAGCCATTCGACTGATCGTTTACATCGACTCCGTCAAGCGTGACATTACTCTGATCGCTTCGCGCTCCATTCACTGCACCGTTGCGCGTGTCTTGATCCTTGTCCGCGATGCGATTGCCGGTGTAGGCGACTCCGGCTTGCAGACTCAGCAAATCGGGGACGTTTCGGCCTTCCAGCGGAATCTGGCGCACTTGCTTTTCGTCAAAGGAACTGCCGACAGAAGCGTCGACCAGATTCAAGGCCGGAGCCTCCGCTGTGACCGTCACGACTTCGGTGGTCGCGCCAACCTTTAGCTGAACGTTGGCCGTGGCCGGTGTATTCACTAGCAGCGCAAGACCCTTCTGTTCATAGCCGCGAAAGCCGGCTGCCGTTACCTTGAGGGTGTAGGTTCCGGGCGGGATAAGAAGGAACTGGTACTCTCCCTGCCCCCCGGTTGTCGCATTGCGTTCCGTCTTGGATTCGGCATTCGCGAGCACAACGTTAGCCCCAACTAGGGCGTTGCCGTCGGGATCGGTGACCGTGCCGCGGACCGAGGTGGTGGCCTGCCCCAGGGCGAGACCGGTGCCGAGCATGGTTGCAAAGAGAGTCAAGACCAGAGTCGAAAAGATGGGCAAGCACGGCAAAGAGCGCGAAGGAAATACCAAAGCTAGGCGGGCTAACGCGGTGTTTCTGAGCATGTCTTTTCCTTCTCGAACAGCGATTGGTTTTTGGGTTACCCTTTGCTGAAATGATCCCCGTCTACACCTGGCAGCGTACGGTTGTCAAGCGACGAATCGGCGACGGGTGCACGACACCGAAGTGAGGATGGATAAAAATGGGGTTGTAGAGGAGGTGTCTTGCCGAAGCCTCCGAGCGCAGTCGAAGAATCAAGTGACAGGGAGTGCCCGGGTCACATGCGGATTATCGCCCATATTCATCGCGGCGCTGCACCCAGTAGGGGCCACGGGTGCCCTCGTCCCGGCCCTTGGGCACAAGGTCGAGATAGTGATAGTGGAGATTGAGCATGTCGTTGCCCCGGTCATAGCAGGAGTAAGTATGAAAGACGGCTCCGCTCGCGTCCTTGTAGAAGACGCTGTGTCCTTCCCGCTCGGGAGCTTGCGGGTCTTGAATTTTGAAGTTGTAGAACGCTTTTTTCTGCGCAAACTCTTCTGCCGTGAAAGAGACGTGGTAGTCGAAATTGAAATCTGTGGCGCCGGATGAGACCCACTTGAAAGTCCATCGCATGCGCTTCTGGAAGGTCGCTAGCTTGCTGTAGGGGCCCCGAGAGACGGCGATCATGGTCACGTCGCGTTGGTTCAGGTGCGGGATGATGCCATTGAAATTGTCGGCTCGCAACGAGCAATGCGGGCATCCCACGTCGTCACTGGGATGAAACATGAAGTGATAGACAATGAGCTGGCTGCGTCCATCAAAAAGGTCAGCCAGACTTTGATTCCCGTTCGGTCCATCAAAAACATAGTCTTTGCGGACGGCCTCCCAAGGAAGCTCGCGACGCAGCTGGTTGAGCTCGTCGCGAAGGCGGGTGAATTCCTTTTCTTTGGCGAGGAACGCGGTTCGCGCGGAGAGCCAGTCGTCATGCGATACGACTGGATGGTTCCTTACCTCGCTGCGGCCGTCGTTGGTCATGCGCTTAGCTCTCCTTGCAATATGAAGTTCCGGTTCAGGCGCCTGCGTGCTCGTCCACAGTTTCGTCCCTCTCCAGATAACCTTCCAGCCACACCAGCACGCGTTCCCAACCCTTGGCGTGGCCAGCGGCGTTCTCCGGAGCGCCGGCGAATCCTTGGTGACGGATTTTCACCAGCGTGCCCGTACCCGCCTTCTTCGGACCGCCGGGATGTAAGTCATGGATGCTTTGCGGCTCAAGCTCCCATCGGACAACGGTTTTGAGCGGGCCGCTCCAGCTGCCGACCCAGGTATGGACCAGCAGCCGAGGCGGATGGACCTCCAAATATTCACCCTCGACGCGAAAAGATGTTCCATCGACACTGACGCCCACGCTTGACCACTTGCCACCCGGACGCAGATCGGCTTTCCATTCTGTAATTCGATAAATGTCTTTCTGTCCCCACCATTTCGGCATCTGGTTGGGGTCGGTGATGGCCTCGAACACTCGCGCCGGCGGCGCAGCGATAAAGATTTCGGCTGTGACCACATCCTGGTCGGGAGTAATTGCAACCGTAGCCATAGGGCCTCCTGTTTATTTCCTCTCCACAAAGTTCTTCAGTTGTTCGACCACGCCAACCCAGCCTCCACCGTAATCCTTGCGAGCAACGGGCAGAGTCGCGAGGCCGCTGTGCGTAACTTTCACGCGCGTGCCGCCAGCTTTCGGCGTGAGTTCCCATCGCACAACGGTGCGCTTGGTTTTGTCGTCGTGCCAGTTGGCGATCCAGGTGTAGGAGAGCAGCCGCGGAGGATCGTACTCCAGCACTTCGCCATCGCAGTGAAACTTGCTCACGCCGTTCACATTCAATTTGCCCTGCTTGGTATCGTAGGTCCAGCGTCCGCCGGGCTTGGTTTCCATGGCGAAGGATTCAATCTGACACTCGTCGCTCGTCCACCAGCTCATGACCTGCTTCTGGTCGACCAGCGCCTGGAACACGCGTTCCGGAGGAGCGTCAATCTGCACCTCGGTGACGACAGCATCCTGATCTTGCGTGATGACGGAATTAGCCATGGTTGTCTCCGGAACTGCGTCGTGCTTCTACCCGAACTGAAACTCGATCTCGGTGAAACGATAAGCCGAAGGGCTAGCCCGCATTCCTTCCGTTGTTCTTGGGGGGCACGGCTCAAAAGCCGTGCCCTCCCAAAAACGAATATCTCCCCCAAGCCTGAGGCACGATCAACAGCCTTGATCGCAGAGTTCGCTAGGACTGCCGCTGAGAACGCGGAGACTTCGCACTGCACGAAATCGATGTGGACCTGTTCCCTTCATTTGTGTTTGCGCTCCTGCGTTTCTTTTGCGTGTTCTGCTTCCACGAATGCTTTCAAGCTGGCCAGGTTCGCGCTCCAGAAGCTGCGATAGTGCTCGAGCCAGGAATCCACAGCTCGCAGCGGTTCCGGATTGAGCTGATAAACCCTGTGGCGACCTTCTCGATGTTCGCGCACCAGATGCGCCCGGCGCAGCAATCGCAGGTGCTTTGAGATTGCCGGACGCGAAACTGGGAAGGCTTCGGCAATGTGGCCCGCAGGCTGGCTTCCCCGCCGCAGCAGATCGAGAACCGCGCGACGCGTGGGATCGGCCAAAGCCTGAAACGTCGCTTCCGCCGAATATGTAACCGAACGGTTTCGCATAATATGTAACCGTACAGTTACGCGATGTCCCTGTCAAGAACTTTTTTGGGGTGTCGAAAAAAAGCCCAGCTTAGCGTGCGGAGACGCCCGCCCCACGGGCATCGCACTGAGAGCTCTTTGCAGCGAGAGTATGTTGTGAAAGCAGAGACACACGGCAAGCCAGAAGCCGGGCGATGTATGAAAAAATACCGCGAGGCTGCCGGCGGCGACAGACTTGCGAGCACACTTTAGTCTGTATCCGCCAGAAACTCGTAAATGGGAGATTCGCGAGGACGATGTATCTCACACAGACTCAACGCGTTAGACATTAATATTCAGATTACGGGTGAAAAGTTTCCACAACCGGGCACGCCCACGACCAATATCACTTTTCTTCTCTTTTCATTTTCTTGCAGACCAGTGTGGTATGCCCCGTTTTTGAATCGATCAAGGTGGTTGCGGGCTGGCAACGGCAGGTCACCGTGTTGGCATTTTCCTGCTCGACGACTACACAGTGCTGAATGACTTCGGCGGTCGGTGGCGGCACCTGACTCCGCATGGGAGGGGGGGGCGCCGCAACCGGCTGCTTCTTCGCGGCGCAGCCGGTCAGGAGCAGGCAAACCAAGAGGCAAACTTTCCTCATGCCGTTGTTTTCGCTCTCTCCGGACCGCTTGTCGATGCCAATCTTGGTTACACGCCCTAAGCCCTAGGACTAACCCGTGGCTTAGCTTTGCTGGAAGAGGCCGATTACGTTTCCTGCGGGATCGCGGAACCGGGCAGTGATTTCGGGTGCGTCGCCGCCGATCGGCTGCACGCATTCGCCTCCGTTAGCGACGATCGCCTCGAGGGTTGCAGCCACGCTGTCTACCATGACGTAAAACAGAAGGCCAGGCCTCGCGGCGGGCGGACGCCCGGTAACCCAGGTGCCGCTCACTTCGTCGACCGTATCGTCAAACGATGTGCTGCCATCCCCGCGCTTCCGGATGTTCCAGCCGAAGACGCGTTTGTAGAACTCGGCCGAGCGTGAAATGTCCGTGGTCGGCATCTCGATGTAGCAGACCTTTCCGTTCGCAAGCTTGGGAGGCATAGTCTTCCTGGAGGGGTCTTATTCTAGCAAAAGTCCAGGGGGAACTTCCCCACCCTGTTTTTCAAAACCGGGAAAGACTGAGGATGGGGCACCCCGCGTTTGTTGGTGGCCCTAAGCCGCTGAAGCAGCGGTAATAGGCGACGCCGCCAAAGAGCATGGTCCGGCGTCCAATCTTCTTCGGATCGGTAAAACCCGCCTCCCTCATCAAGCTAAGGACGCGATCCTCGGCATGGTCTGCCAGAGTCTTCTTGGCATGAAGCACCCTAGCCAGCAGGCCGTGCAAGCCGTGTGGGCCTTCGAAATCCATCATGCAAAACTCGCCACCGGTTTTGAGCACACGTCGCACCTCACGCAGCGTACTTCCCTTCTCCTCCGCCGGGAGATGGTGGAACATGAACGAGGAAAACACTCGATCGAACGACGCCTCGGGATACGGAAGCTCATCTCCAAATCCGTGATCGAATTGAACCGAGACCGCGGCGCGCTCGGCCTTGCGCCGGGCTCGAGCCAGCGCCTTGGGGTCAGGATCAAGCCCAACCACCTTAACCTCCGGATGAAGCTGCTTGATCAGCGTGGCCAGTGTGCCCGTGCCGCAGCCCACGTCGAGAACGCACTGCCCGGGCCGCAGCGCAGCCTGATCGAGTAGCGCCATGCGCGCCGCGTCCCCGCCAAGCAGCTTCACGAACGGATCGTAAAGCGGCAAGCGCCAATCACGTCCTGCCGCAGGAAGATAAGTCCGCGACGATTCCACCATGGGTTCGACTCCTGATTGTGGGCTCTTTGGTTACGCAGAGTTAGATCACAGGCGCGAGGTTTGGTAGCGGGAAAATCGGCGCGGAGGCCGGTGGTGCCCACCCACCGAAAACCGCGACAGGTTGGGCCAGCTTGACGTAAGGTGCGTCAGCCTGCACCATTTGGTGAATTGACTACATCGCGCCAACGGCGAGCAACGCACGGTTGACCCAAGAATCCTTCGCGATTGCCGAAGTAGTCAGTTTGAAGTGCTCATTCACCCTTTCTTGAAATTCTGATTCGGGGAGGTCAAACCTGCGAGAAATTTCGACGAGGCCGCTGCCCTCGGCGTCAACTTCGAGCTGCTTAACAGAGTTAGGACAAGAGTGTCCGACCCACAACAGATGAGGTAATGTCAACGGCGGTGGATACGCGTGTCCGAGCACAAGAAAAAATTCATTGGAGCGGACCGCAACCTGTGGGAGACTGTGGGGCGTAAACGGAAACCACGATGCCCATTGTGCAAAAGTTGAGCGGAGTTGCGGTACTACTGCTGACGCTGCACTTTACCCATATACTGCACCGTGCCTTTGCTGATTGGCCTCACGACAGCCCTTATTATTGGGCGGGCATGGCGTCCGGCGTGGTGGTATGGATCTTCTCCCTCATTGGCGGAGTTTTGCTGCTGAAGCGCAGTCGCTGAGTCGACATTACCGTCGGCTTTCAAGTTCACAAGCAAAATCAAAAGCCCCGGACGAGGGCGTTCCGCCCGTTGGATGCGAGCCGGGCTCACGGTCTTTCAGGTGGTTACGAAAGGCAGTGGCCTTCGAACATCCCGGAACGGAACTACCGAGTTAACCCTCTTTAATGCACTTGGCGCTAACGTAGTTGTATGCACGCTTGGGTTACGGGCCGAGCGACACTCACTCCTGGCGACAAGGCGGAGGCTATGCACAATACAAATGTCCCAACATTACGACGCAGCTCGCGAGTTCCGGTCACGCTCCCAATATTGGTGACCAGCCTGGAACCGGGAGCGCAGTTCTCTGAAGTCTGCGAGACTTTGGTGGTCAACGCCCATGGTTGTGCCATGCGGTCTCCGATGAAACTGGAGAACGGAGTTCCCTTGCACTTCCACCATCAGGACGGTCGTGAAACGACGGCGCAAGTGGTTTCATGCCAGCCCCTCGGGACCGAGCGGCACAGTTGGATGCTGGGCGCGAGCTTCGACCGTCCGGACAATTTCTGGGGGTTGAAGACTGTTCCCAAAGATTGGACGCGACTGCCTGCACCCGTGGACGACAAGCTTGGGTCAACGCTTCCGGCTAACATGAGACCGGCAATGCCGCCGGACCAAGCCGCGGCCTCGCTAAAAATTGCTCTCGACAGAATGCGCAAGCAACTCTCCGACGAGCATCTCAAGGATGTGCTTGCCGGACTTGTTAGTCCGATCGAAGCACAGGTAACGGAGATCAAGGAAAAACTCGCGCAAGGGGCAAAGCGAAACCGGTTTGAAGTATCGCTGTCGCAAATTCCTCCCGAGCTCGAACAGCAGTTGGAACTCCGCCTGAAGAAAGAGCTTGGGCCGCAAGTGCTAAAGCAGGCACGGGAGCAGTCGGAACAGGTGCTGGAAGCAGCGAAAACGGCCATCGACCAGAGGACACGAGAAACCTACGAGGAATTTCGGCAGCGGATCACACGCGACTTTCAAGCGGTTGAACAACGAACGCAGGGCCTTTCGACGAATGTGGCGCAGAATCTGCGGGAGCACCTGAATCGTGGACTGGGAGAACTGCACCAGGAGGTCATGGACGCAGGCAACCGTCTCAAGCGACTGAGCGAGGACTTGCTGGGAGTGATGGAGCATAGCCTGGGCGAGGAGCACGAGGCGCATCGCCGGCAATTGGAGCAGGTTCGAGGCACGGTCTCGGCGGAAGCATTGCGCCTGCAGGAGCAAATCTCTGTCCTCGACGGCCGCATGGCCAAGCTGGACGAATCTGCACGACTGCTCGAGTCGGGCCTTGACCAGCGGCTCTCGAAAATGGCCAGCGACACCGTTCGCACTGTGCGTGGTCAAATGGAGAACGCGCTGGACGTGGCTCTGAAAGAACTGGCCACGCGCGGAGCCCAGGAACTCGGGAATCAACTCGATGAGGCCAGCGCAAACTTGAAGATCATGCAGAAGGGGATGGAAGCGTCGGTTTCGGAATCGCTGAAAATCCAGATCAGCGAAACTCTGCAATCTTTCGAATGCCGCATGGACGAACTGGCCCAGAAGTGCGTGGAACGCTGGCGGATCGCTTTCGCAGGCGGTCTGAACTCGTTGGTAAGAATTCTTGGCGAGCAATTTGTCTTGCAAGCTGCGCCCGACGCCACCGCCGGCCAACTTGGCTCGACCGACAAGCCGCCTAGCGACGCCCGCAAATAGCTCAGCACCTCGAGCTGGGGCTGAGTAGCACAGTTCACAACGGAATGTCATTCCGAACCGGGCTGAAAACCCGGTGAGGAACCTGCTTCGCGGCTTGCGCAAATTGCAAAAGCCAAACTGTCAAAGCGCAGTAGCCCGCTTGTATCTTCCTCCGACGGATGTGGAGGTAATGAGACCACGCGCTGTCCATCCGCCTGGGCGAAATGAACCATAGACACGGACGCGACCACGAATTCTGGGTTAAGGTTGAGATCACGTCATCGCCGCAGGGGATCTAACCACATGACTTCGCCATTGTTAACGCGACTGCTGGAAATGCTTTGCCGCCACGAATTTTCCTGGCCACACACTGGAGCCCAGGGCCAGGACTACCAGGTCTGTCTCATTTGTTGGTCGGCTTACGAATTTGATTGCACAACCATGCGT
>WNFA01002671.1_pt1 | contig 14744 bp, 9 predicted proteins | sample 5400481 | NCBI WGS metagenome assembly WNFA01 (sample SAMN13153340, study PRJNA577476) | soil metagenome | isolation source: 120 cm saprolite under Douglas fir tree site 2 hole 1 replicate 2 | place: USA:California | collected 2015-04-18 | reverse complement strand
TCGCGCGCATCATGCGAATCATGAGCCGCTCCTGTGAGATCCGGACTAATCGTCTCCCAGTGCAGACCGCCATCCACAGTCTTCATCACATACTGCGTCCCGAGATAAAGCGCGGTGGGATCAACCGGGGAAAGCGCCAAGGCCGGAGTCCAAGGGTCACGATACTTGCGCTGATTGATCTCGGCTTCAAATGCAAACGCGGGCCATGGCGCAATATACTGGCTCAGGCGCGTCCTTTTGTTGAAGCGGGCAACGGTACCGTAAGTCCCACTCAGATAAATGATGTTGGGGTCATTCGGATCGAGCACCAGGTATCCGCTTTCGCTGGGTCCAGCGGGGAACCAGTCGCGGGGCGTGATCTGATCGTGGTCGGTGCGGCTTACAACCGCGGCGCTGCCGCTATCTTGCTGCGCGCCATACACGACGTAGGGAAACTGGTTGTCGGTAGTCACATGATAGAGCTGCGCCGTAGGCTGGTTGTACCAACTGCTCCAGGTCCGGCCACGATTAAGGCTGATCGTGGTTCCCTGGTCCGTTCCGAGGATTATGCTGGCGGAATTCCTGGGATCGACCCAAAGCTCATGATAATCATCGCCGCCCGGCGCGCCGCGCACAATTGAGATTGTTTTGCCGCCATCCTCTGACCGATAGAGAGCGACATTCGGCATGTAGATCACATCGGAATTCTGTGGATCGATAGTGATGCGGTTGAAGTACCAAGCCCGGCTGGTCAGCCGAGGATCGGCGTTAGCGAGTGCCCATGTGTTCCCTCCATCGTCAGATCGATAGAGGCTGGATTTCTTCGTCTCCGATTTTTTCACCTCAATCAGCGCGTATACACGCTTGCCGTCCGGTGCAACCGCGACGCCAACGCGTCCCCAATCGCCTTCGGGTAGCCCGTTGCCGTCAAGCCGGGACCAGGTTTTGCCGGCATCCTGAGAACGGTAAAGGCCACCACCGGGTCCATCGACAGGGGCATACGCGCTCCACGGAGGACGCCGCGTATGCCATGCTCCGGCAAACAAAAGTTGCGGCGCGGAAGCGCACATCGCCAAGTCTGAAATGCCGATTTCCGGCCCCAGGCTGAGAACCCGCGCCCAATGCGCTCCTCCATCGACGGATTTGTAGACGCCGCGGTCTTCGCTCGCACCATACACGTGCCCCAAAGCGCCCACATAAACGATGTTTGGATTCTGCGGATCGATCGCAATCCGGCTGATCTGCCGCGTGTCCTCCAGGCCGATGTGCTTCCACGTTGAACCGCCATCAGTGGATTTGTACACGCCGTTACCGGAAGAGAGGTCTTCGCGAATGTCGGTCTCGCCAGTTCCGGCATAAATAATTTTAGGGTCGGAGGGAGCCACGGCAAGCGCGCCGATCGAGGCCACCGGCTGGCCATCAAAAATCGGCGTCCAGACGACTCCAGCGTCGGTTGTTTTCCATATCCCGCCATTGACCGAACCAAAATAAAAAGTCGTCGAGTCGCCCGGCACGCCGGCCACGGCCACCACGCGCCCACCGCGGAAAGGACCGATCAAGCGCCATTTGATCCCGTTCACCAGCTCCAGAGGAACCGGCTGGGCAATCGCGGCGACAGCGAAAAACAGGAAGAAGAAAGTGAAAATGCGATGGTTCAAACACGACCAGAATTTGTGCAAGTGGCAGACCCTCGTTCGGATATTCAGTTTAGTGGATGAAGGTGGCATTCTTGAATGCGTTAGAGCACAATCGCATCCCTGCGCGATTTCTTCCCCGGTTTTCATCGGTGATACCATCGATCTGCTTTAACGAACTCTGACATCACCGGATGACTCGATCCTCCCGCTCCGTCGCCTCGCCCCGCGTGGTCAGCATCGCAGATTTCCGCGCCCTCGCCCAGCGCCGCGTACCCCGGGCCGTCTTCGACTACCTTGATGGCGGCTCCGAAGGCGAGGTCACACTCCGCGAAAATTGCCGCGTCTATGAGGACGTCACCTTCCGCCCTCGCCATGCGGTCGCCGTCGCCGATTGCAACTTGCGCACCCGCGTTCTCGGCTTCGATCTCGCTCTCCCATTCCTGTTAGCTCCGATCGGCTACAGCCGCCTGATGCATCCCGTGGGCGAAGTGGGCGCCGCGCGCGCTGCCGGCAATGCAGGCACCGCCTACATTCTCTCCACCATATCGGGACACAAACTGGAAGACGTAAAAGCCGCCTCGACCGGACCCGTATTTTATCAGCTGTATCTGATGGGAGGCCGCGCCGCCGCCGAGGCCGCGATTGAACGCGCCCGCCTCGCCGGATTTTCCGCTCTCGTCGTCACCATCGATACCGCCGTCTCCGGAATCCGCGAGCGCGATTACCGCAACGGCATGAAGGAACTCGTCAGCGGCAGCGTGTTCGAAAAACTCCCGTTTCTTCCGCAAATCCTCTCGCGCCCGGGTTGGCTTATAAGTTTTTTGCTCGATGGCGGTCTGCCCGCGCTTCCCAACGTCGTCGTCCCCGGCAAAGGCCCCGTGCCGCTCGTCGATGTTGCCGCCGCCCTCGCCGAGTCCACCGTCACCTGGAGCGACCTCGGCTGGATTCGCGAACTGTGGCGCGGCCCGATCGTCGTCAAAGGTATCCTTACTGGAGAAGACGCGCGCCGCGCCATCGACGAAGGCGCCGCGGCAATTTCCGTCTCCAATCATGGCGGCCGCCAACTCGATTGTGTTCCCTCTTCGTTGCGAGCCTTGCCGGAGATCGTCAAGGCCGTCAACGGGCAAACCGAAATTCTCATGGACGGAGGCATCCGCCGCGGCACCGACATCGTCAAGGCTCTCTGCCTCGGCGCCCGCGCCGTGCTCTGCGGACGCGCCTACGCTTATGGCCTCGCCGCCGCCGGGGAAACCGGCGTCAATCGCGCCATCGAAATTCTGCGCATCGACCTCGACCGCACGCTAAGACTGCTTGGTTGCGCGTCCGTCGCCGAGCTTGATCGTTCTTACGTGAATGTTCCGCAGATTTGGGACGCCTAAGGGAGTTCGAAAAATACGTCGTTGCATCAGCCGTGGAAGCGAATAACCTGTCATTTGACGATTGTCGCGGACGCTTGGGGCACATTTTTAAAGTTATCTTTCTTGACGTTGATCGAAAAAAACGCCAATCTGTGCGAATGACCGCGCCCGAAGCACCCTTTCTTCAGCCGGTGAAGCGTCGCTGGTTGCCTGTGGAGATGACGATCGCCCCCACCCTTCCGGACATCGTAGACGCAATTCCCATAGAGCCGCGCTACGCCCTCCTATTAAACCCCTTCTATCGCAAGGACCCCTCCGCCAGCTTCGGCAAGCATGTTCTCACTCCAAGTCTGGCGCTGACCAGCTTCGCTGCCACCACCCCGGATCATTGGCAAATCCGGTACTGGGACGAAAATCTCCTGGACGGACCGCCTCCGCTCAACCCGATCCCTCAAGTTGTTGGCATTACAGTTCACCTGACCTTTGCGACTCGCGCCTACGAACTGGCCGACTGGTATCGCTCTCGGGGCGCAAAAGTCATTCTGGGAGGTTTGCACGTCCTCTCTTGCCCCGAAGAATGTGCGCCGCATGCGGATTCCCTGGCTCTAGGCGACGGCGTACAACTCTGGCCGCGCATCCTCAATGACATCGAACGCGGGTGCTTGCAGTCCCGCTATGCGGCAACCTACGAGAATGATTACTCCGACGATCCACCGCCGCGCCGCTCCATCCTGCCGCGGCACAGCTTCCTGACAACCACCAGCCTCATTGCGACTCGTGGATGCCACAATCGTTGCGGATTCTGCTATCTCGCGACCGAAGGGCTGCGGATGCCGTATCGCATGCGCGATCCCAAGCTGGTGGCGGAGGAGTTCGAAGCCGACAAACAGTCCTACGCCGTATTTATCGACAACAATCTCGGTTCTCGCCGGGACTACTTGCGAGCGCTTTGCCAAGCTCTCCGCCCGCTCAACAAGATATGGAGCGCAGCTGTCTCGATCGATGTCACGGACGACCCCGGACTCATTCGCGAGATGGCGACCGCCGGCTGTAGTGGCGTTTTCGTGGGTTTTGAATCGCTCTCCGACGACAATCTCGCCGACGCCAGAAAAAAGACTCCGAAGACTTCTGATTACGCCCGGCGCGTCCGCCTCCTTCACGATCATGGAATCCAGGTAAATGGCTCGTTTGTTCTGGGGTTCGACCATGATCGAAAGACCGTTTTTGCTCGCACCGCGGAATGGGTTGAAGAGAACCGCCTCGAATGCGCGACCTTTCACATCCTCACACCGTACCCAGCCACACCCTTGTTCAGGCAAATGGAAACCGAAGGACGTTTGCTGCACCGCGATTGGAGTCTGTACGATACCGCCCACGCCGTTTTCCGGCCCCGGCACATGACGCCGGAAGAATTGGAGCAGGGTTACGCCTGGATTTACCAGCGTCTCTTCTCTCACCAGTCAATCTGGCGGCGGCGGCCAGCAGATCTATACGCGGTGCCCCTCTATCTCGCGATGTCCTATCTGTACAAGCGCTCCAACCGGTTTTGGCATCTGCTGATCAAACACGACCTCGTGCACGCCGTGTGGTCGCCACTGATTGAGCTCACTCGCCTGCGACATGTTCGCTATCGAGCGCGCTTTCTGCAATCGGATCAAACGTCTGCGATGGCCGGCTCGGTCGTGTCAGCGGGAGTTTAGGGCGGACAACTCTCGCCCATCTCTCCCACACGGGAGAACGTGGGCGCAACGTGGATCCAACGCGGACATAAAGACCAGCTTCCTTATAATGGAGAGAAGCATGATCCGTCCCGACTACAAAGAGTTCTTACGGTTGTCACGCAGCGCCACGCTGGTTCCGGTAGCGAAGTCCATCTCTGCCGATCTGCTGACGCCGGTTTCCGCCTTCCTCGCCGTCGCTGACGGGGAACCCGACGCCTTTCTGCTCGAGTCGGTCGAAGGCGGAGAAAAAATTGGACGCTACACGTTTCTCGGAGTGCGTCCGTTTCTGCGGCTGGAATCGCGCGGCGCCGAAATCAAGATCGAACGTGACCGCAAAATCGTCCGGCGTACGGGAAATGTTTTCGCCGTCATCAAGGAACTGCTGCAGCAACACCGTCCAGCCGCGACGGAAGGGTTGCCGCCGTTCACCGCCGGCGCGGTCGGCTATTGCGCGTATGACATCGTTCGCCGCCTCGAGAACATCGGAGAGCACGCTACCGATGACCTCGACGTTCCCGACTGTGTGCTGATGTTTTTCGACCGCGTGCTCGCCTTCGATCACCTGCGGCACCAGATCCATATTGTGGCGTCGGCGGACGTGACGCGCGAAGCGCCCAAAGTTGCCTACGAGCGGGCCGTGAAGGACATCGCGCGCATCGAGAAAAAACTCGCGGCGGGATCGAAGCCGGCGCACTGGCGCAGCGCCACGGCGAAATCAAAGCTGAAGGTGAAGGCACGCACGGCGAAACCAAGATTCCTCGAAAGCGTCCGCCGCGCCAAGGAGTACATCGCCGCCGGAGACATTTTCCAGGTCGTCCTCTCGCAGCGCTGGGACTTCGAGCCCGGAGTCGCTCCTCTCGATCTCTACCGCGCCCTGCGGACGGTGAATCCATCGCCGTATATGTTTTTCTTACGCTTCGGAGGAGAAAAGCTCGGCGGCAAGAAGACAAGAAGCAAAAAAGCGAGTGGAGTAGGCGCAATGCACGTCTTCGGAGCGTCGCCGGAGATGCTGGTCCGGGTCAGCGGCTCGAAACTCGAGTACCGTCCGATTGCAGGCACGCACCCGCGCGGAAAAGACGAAGCCGCTGACGCCGCGCTCGAGAAGAACATGCGGGAAGACGAGAAGGAACGAGCCGAACATGTGATGCTCGTCGACCTCGGCCGCAATGACCTCGGCCGGGTCAGCGAGTACGGATCGGTAAAAGTTCGCAATCTGATGTACGTCGAGCGCTACTCGCACGTAATGCACCTGGTCTCCGCTCTGGAAGGACGACTGCGTCCGGAACTGGATGCTGTGGACGCGCTGGCCGCATGCTTCCCGGCGGGAACACTGAGCGGCGCACCCAAAGTCCGAGCCATGCAGATCATCGAAGAACTCGAGCCAACGCGGCGCGGCGTGTATGGTGGCGCCGTTCTGTATGCCGACTTCGCCGGAAATCTCGATTCATGCATCGTAATTCGCACGCTGCTGATGAAGGGCAAGAAGGCCTACTTGCAAGCGGGAGCCGGAATCGTAGCCGACTCCGATCCGAAGCGCGAGTTCGAAGAGTCGGAAAACAAGTCGCGCGCAGTCTTGCGGGCAGTGGAGATGGCCAGAGGCACTGGATAGGCGATGCTAGTGTGGGGACGGGCGCCTCGCGAGCCTGCCCTGAGCGAAGTCGAAGGGTCCAAGCCGAGCGCAGCTCGGCTTCACCTCGAACCTCCGCATCGGCATGATGACGCCGCATTAGAACTATCATCGCGTCAAAGTTACAGCCAGCCGCGAGCGACAAGCCACAGGCCGATTTCCCTTGAACGCAGGAATAAACTTCCATTCCTCCGTCGCCCGGAGCAGCTCTGCATCGGCCCACTTCGTCTTTCCAGCCGGTTCGGCGGAGCGAACCTTTCCCGCAGAATCGATCACCAGATCCAGCAGCAACTCCGACTCCGGTAAAGATTGTGCAGGCCCACTCAACGGAGGGCGCCGAAGCTGTATCGGTCGAGGCGAGATAATTTCAGACTTGCCCGGCCCCGATCTGCTAGTAGCGTCGAGGAGCGCGACGCGCTTCTTCTTCCCGCCGGCGCCTCCAGTAGACACACCATCCACTTCCGCGCGAATCCCGTGAGCCCGTGCATCCAGAACTGCAGTACGAATTCGCGCGACATCGGCAGCAGGCCACATTTCCGCAAGCGAGCGCCACGCCTCTTGCTCGCGGCCGCTGTAAAGGTAAGCCCAGACGATTTCCAATACCCTAGCCTTAACCCGCCGCAAGCGGTGCAACTGTTCGGCGGAGAGAGCGGTAGGCGGCGTCAGCGCGCCGTTACTACGCTTAAAATCCAGCAGGTCCTGTTGGTCAATCTTTTCCCGGATCTTTGCGATTTCGCGGTCAAAATAACTCTGGAACTCGGAACTCACGTCCAGCAATCGGCCGCCTTCAAAGCGCAGCACAATTGTCGGAGGGGCGTCGAGTTCGCCCAGAACAAAGGTTTCGAAACCAGCGACAGCCGCCGCATCGTGGCTCCAGATTTCCACGCGCCCGTCGAGATCGGTATCAGCGGCGCTGAAGAAGTCTCCACCCGTGATCGTGCGCAGCAGCCGGGAAGGCTTTTGCAGGGAATAGATCAGGTATGTCATGCAGCGGTCAGCGCTGGATTTCTTCACTTGCAGCGTCACCACCGGCGCACCCACACCCAAATCCACGCCAAATGTATCGACATCAAGTTGAAAAGCGTCGGTTGCAACCAGCTCGTTGTGCTGGTCCCAGCTCATTGCTGCTTCGCATAGCCGCCTCGCCAATCCGCCCTTTTTCGCAGCTCCCACCCGCACCTTTACTCCGGTGTGAAATGCCGCTTCAAACAAGCCGCTGCCCTCCTTGCAAAGCACATCAGGGATTTGGGCGTGGCAGGGGCTGGATACCAGGCAGAGGAAGGCCAGCCACGCGGTGGTCATCGTGCTGTAGCGCCATGGAACGACCACGCCGCTCGCTCTCTTGAGACTGCAGCGTAGACGGTTCGCAATGGCTGTGCTCGGAACGTCGATCTGATAGATATTCGCCACAGCTTCTAATGCTTGATTCCACATTGTGCCTGAAAAGTCCGCATACCGGAACTTGGGGCCGCCGGCCGGAGCGGCCTGAAGGCTTGTCAAATTGGCGCAACATCGCCTTTCCACCAGTAATTCTCACCTGGTGAAATGGCCTGATTTCAACCTGCCAGCAGACCGCGAAAAGCAGCCGAACTGACTTGACGCCCACAGCGCCTCGGACATAAAATCCTCGCCCGTGTCCAGGTTGCGCGGGTTATGCTCCTCAGCACGCTTTTACTCAGTTTGTCGGCCATGCGCGGATTCTTCCGTATGACGTTTCCGTGCTCGCCCCAACAGCTGCTCGACTTGCCACTCTCAAACACGTCGGAGGTTTCAATGAAATCGAAAAAACCGCTCCTTGCTTCCTTGGTTGCACTTGGGTTTGCGGCGACTCTCCTGGTCCTTCCACTACTGGCTAGCCAGCATACGACCCCTAAAAACATCGACGTCAGCCAACTTTCTAACAACGAGTCCGAGGAGACAATTGCCGTCAATCCAACCAATCCGAACAATATCGTGATCGTCACCAACGTCGTTGTCCCGGCAGCGGGCATGTTCGCGGCCGTGAGCGTCGACGGCGGCTCCACTTGGACCAGGAGAATCATCGGAAACAACGATAACCTGGGAGCTGCATGTTGTGATCCGAGCTTGTCCTTCGACGAATTCGGTAACCTGTTCCTCACTTATCTTTTCAATGTTGGCAACACTGTACCAGTCGCGCTCAGCACCGACGGCGGGCTAAATTTCAACATCATTGCCAATATCGCAAAACCCGCGACTTCGAAGACGCAGACGAGCGACGAGCGACGCGGTCCGTTCCGCTTCGTCGACCAGCCCACGATCGTGGCAGGACAAGGTGAGGTTTGGGTTGTGTTTAACGGTGGAGGTCCCATCGTAGCCACCGGTGCGCCGGTGACCGGATTGGGCCAGGTGGGCAGCTTTATTACGCCAGAAGTCGTCGACGGCACCAACAATTGCACCTACGGTGACGTCGCCATCGGCCCCAAGGGCCAGGTGATGCAAGTCTGCTCGCTGACCGAAAGCGGCCAGGGTGGTGGCAAGATCTACGTGAACGTCGATCCCGATGGCCTGGGTCCAGCTGGCTTCGGCGATCATAGCGTCTTCGTCGTTGAAACTCATGTCGGAGGCTTCGATTTCATACCGGCCCAGCCGGACCGCTCAATCGATGCCGAGCCAGGCCTGGCGTGGGACCGTACCGATGGCCCGCACAACGGCCGGGTGTACCTGCTGTACACGCTGGAGCAGAAGAACGAAAGCGACAACATGGACATCTACGTCCGCTATTCGGACGATGACGGCGCGACCTGGAGCGCGGGCGTACGGGTAAACGACGACAACACCAAGAATAGTCAATTCCTGCCGAAGATTTCTCTTGATCCCACAACCGGGAATATCGCGCTCATCTGGTACGACGCCCGCAATGATCTTGGTACCGGAGGGCCGGGTGACACCGACGGCATCCCCAATGATGATGCGCAGATTTGGGGGGCCTTTAGTACGGACGGCGGGCAGACGTTTACGAAGAACATTCAGATCAGCGCTGGAACGTCGAACTCCCGTGATGCGCACAACGGCATCGATTATGGCGACTACTCCGGGCTGTCGTTCTACGGCGGAATCGCACATCCGGCATGGTCTGACAATTCCAACAGCACCGGGAACAATCCTGACGGCACTCTACACAAACTCGATATCTACACTGCGAGCGTGCCGGTGCCCGGGCCATGAGCCGTTTGGTGTGCAGATTAGGACGGGAAGGCTGTTGAGAATCGGCGGGTGGGCCCGATTAACGCGGAAAGTATAACGGGCGGGTGGACCACATCAAAATGGAGAGTCTAGCGCGGGTTGTCTTTGATCGTTGGGGCTAACTAACTGGGGGTGCGCCACTTCTCACGCTTTTTGAGAAGTGGCCCGCGATGCTGCCGCCACCGAGGTTCTGGTTGTCCGCAGGCCACTTCTCAAGAGCGAGAAGTGGCGCACCCCCAGTTAGTTTGGTCGACGTTGAAAAACATACTCGCGTTATACTTGCCCTGACGCCAGCGATACGCCTAAGTTGTCACGCCGCATTAAAACATCATCTTGCGTCCAAGTGCCTGTGTGTACGAACTCGACGATCCGGTCGATCGGTTCGACATTCCCGGCGGCGATTCTCAGACTCAATCTGTATGTTCCGGGCGCCAAGAGATGCCCGTCGGTAAATGGGTCAACCTCAAGTTGTATTTGGCCGATTGTCACAGTTGGCAACGCGCCGTTGGGCCTTCTCTGAACGGGGTTATCGGGATCGCAGAGGGCGATCACATCGCAGAAGGATGACATCTTTGGCGAAATTCCATCGAGTATCGCCACTCCGAGATTGGCCCATTTCAAATTGAGGGGAAGAATCGTCGGAATATCAACGAACTGGTTATCTGCTCCCCGTCTGGCGAGTTTCTGAGCACTCACCTGTACTTTCTCTGCTCGGCTTCGCCCGGTATTCTCCACCTTGATGCGCACATAATAGCCTTGGCCGCTCCAAGTGACCAGCCCCTGGCCTGGCAGCGGGCCCTGCGCAATGATTGGTGTCTTGACGGTCCACGGGGTCTCTTTGGTACACGTCACCGCAAGCCGAGGCGCTCGCCTCCAAGCGATGATGGGGTCTTTGAAAAGAGCCACGATGACCGCGGCGATTGTCCCGACTGCGGCGAACCACTGCGCGAGACTTGATGGCGCAAAACCTGATTGCTGAAGAGTAGATTGCGCAAGGCTCAAAAGGACCATTTGATCACCTTCTTTGGTGGCCGTTTTAGTGGCCGTTGGTTTTCCCCGTCGGTTCGGCTCCCTATATCTCCAAGCTCGACTCACGCGACCCTAAACACACTTCAGGCGCCGATATAGTTTGGAGATTTTCGCACTGGTTCGTTTCGATTCGCCTCGATAATGAGAGATGCCGGGCGATGTGTGGTAGTGCTTTCATGCCCTCTTCAAAGCACTCAGCGGCCTTCGCGCCTTCGATAGATTCACGCTCTTTCATCTAATGCGGCCATCCCTTGACTGGAATTTCCTGATTTACTTTTTTTACTCGATTTGCTGCCACATATGATCCAACTACAGAAATTTTAGTCGGCTGGGATTTAGGCAAATACAATGAGGAATTGTTTTCGTTCCCATACCAATAGAAGAATTTCCCATTTTTATTGGTCACGGTAGACGTGACATAGAATTCTTCCAATTTTACGTTAGGGGAAAGCATGAAAGGTTCATTCGGCTTTCGCTCACGTCCTGGGTCGATGCTAACAACGGCCATGACTATCTTGAGACTGGTATACGGCGGGATACGTCCGCAATGGACTTTGTAGCCAGCATCGGTCGCTAGAAAGACCATCGTTAGTTGTTTGTCTGGCTGGCTCACGTCCTCAATAGTAAAGTGAGTGGTCATTCCAAATTGATCCTCGAAAGAAACATCCAATAGATTGCTCAATTGGGCAACTGCAGCGACCGGAGCATCAGGCCTGACCAAAACGTTAATGTCGTCATAGTTGCCGTCAGTTGGATTCGAGATCAGTACATCTAGCTCGGCGTAATAGGGACGCCAATCAATATTGGCTGGACCTTTATTTTCTGGGTAGTTGAAGGGCGTTGTAAGAGTGAAAATACTGACAGGCGCTGGAACGAAAACAACAGCAATGCTAAACCAGATGGCAGTAGCTGAAATGACTACCCAGCCAAATATCTTAAACACAGTCAGAAGACCCGATTCGACGTACAAATCTAAAGCGAGGACCGCGAGCCCAAGATAGACGAAGAAAACAGCAAGGGGAAAAAATTGTGGCCTGATCATGCCGAGACCACCGAAGAGCAGTGTTGATCCCCCAATGCGCAACAGCCAAACCAAGGCTGGGTGAACGGCTCTGGGACGGGACTTCTCTGGTTGCACCATACCTGCCAGTTCCTCTGCCATACGCTCGGCTTCGGATGGAGGCATCTCCTGGCATGGGAGCATGAATCCGTTGCTGACTTGCTGAACCGGTCGTGTTAATACCCGCTTCCAGTGTTGCTTAATACGCTCTACGGCCTTCTTTGCCTTCCGTTTGCTGACCATCCAAGTTGCCAGAATGATCGTACAGAACTTATCGACGTGTTGGCACTATATAGAAACCGGAATTGGGGCCACCGCCTGAATGGCGGGGTGCCCGCGCACTGCGTACTAGCTACCAACTTCCGTCACAAACAGCCGTGACCTCTATCACAGACGCGCAACTCAGCCCATGCGAGAATGACCTCTGACCGGCAAAGCCGGAGCCGCTGTCTTCAAGAGACCCGAGAAGCCGCAGCGGCCCAGTACTCTTTGATAAACCAAGCTGTTCAGCGAGGGTGAGCGAACCCAGTGCGGAAACGCGCGAATCCTTCCCAAACCGCCCCAAAACGGGAATTTAGGCCGAAAATCGAACCTAAGTCCATATCTCTCTAGTCGTTATGAGTAAGTCCTTTTAAATCATAGCGTTGCAGGGAATCCGGGGGGGGACATAAAGTAATATACTGTGTAATATCCGTATAGTAAACATCAAAAATGGAGCCGAAACCACCTAAATTCGGAGTCTCCGAGTCAGCTTTCCCGGCCCAAATAAAAACCCTCTCCACACATCTGAGAGAGTTTGCGAACTAAAAAGTGGGCTAGCTCCGCAGGAAATTCGCGACCAGTTTCTTCCCCTCGTCCGTCAGCACGCTCTCCGGATGGAACTGCACGCCCTCAACCGGGAAATTCTTATGTCGCAAGCCCATGATGACGCGGGTTCCGTCTTTGTCCGAGGTCCATGCGCTGACTTCCAAATCGCCTGGCAGATCCTTCTCGGCGACGATCAGCGAGTGATATCGGGTCGCGGTCATCGGCGAGGACAGGCCGCGAAAGATGGTCTTGCCATCGTGTTCAACTTGACTGGTTTTACCGTGCATCAGGTTCTTCGCGCGCACCACATGGCCGCCGAAGGCTGCGCCGATCGCCTGGTGTCCGAGGCAGACTCCGAGCAACGGCACATTTCCCCTGCTCGCGAAATGGCGGATCAGTTCAATACTGATGCCGGCTTCCTGCGGAGTGCACGGTCCGGGAGAAAGCACGATGCGTTCGGGGTGCATCGCCTCGATCTCTCCGACGGTCACTTCGTTGTTGCGGCGAACCTCCACCTGAGCGCCCAGTTCGCCAAGGTACTGGACGAGGTTGTAAGTAAACGAATCGTAGTTATCGAGGACGAAGACCACAAGTTTATTGTAGCTCCAGGAGCCCGGTTTCAGAGTTTCAAGACTTCAATACTTGACAGGCGTGCCGCCAATTGCCATGCTTACAGGCAATTTCCGGCAAGTCTTTGAAGCTTTGAGACCTTGCAATTGGAGCGGTTCGATGGCCGAGACGCAGCAGGACCAGCAGAATCAGGACCAGGATAATAATAAGCGGGCTACGCGTCGCTTCTCGCTTCGCCTGCCCGTAAGCGTCCGTTACGGCGAAAATGAGCAGGAGCATGAGGCGCAGACTCGCGACGTCAGCGCGCGCGGAATCTGCTTCTATGTCGATTCCGCCATCCAGGCCGGCTCCGCGATTGACTTCACTCTGACCCTGCCGCCCGAGATCACGCTGACGGAAAGCATCCGGGTGCGCTGCAAGGGCCGTGTGGTGCGCGTCGAAGGCGGCAGTCCCGCCCAGAAGATGGCGGTGGCAGCCGTCATTGATGAGTACGACTTCCTGGCCGACGTGTGAAGCCTCGCGGGCTTTTTTCTAGGCGCTTTTGTGCTGGTCTTTTTCCATGGAACCTCCGAGTGGTATGGTTGCTGTAACACTCGAGTGTTTAGGTGAAAGACTTCCCGCCGAATCTTGCGTTCCGGCAACCGTGGTCTCGCGGCCGTCTGCGCGCGAATTTGTGCGCTGTTCTGGCGGCGGGAATAGTCGTCATCGGAGCACCGTGGCTTCATTCCCAGACGCCGGTCAAGACTGGAGCTAAGCCTGCGTCCAAGTCTGCCGCTTCTTCCGCGAGTAAGATTGCCGCGATCAAGAGCTTCCGGATCGTGCAGGAAAAGGATGGCCCAGCAGTTGAAATTCTTTCGACGAAACCGCTGGTGCCTTCGATCCAGGCGATCAGCGACCCTGCGCGGCTGGTGATCGATCTGCCGAACGCGCGCCTGGACACGCAGCAGAAGCGGATCAGCGTACAAGCCGATCAGATCAGCGCGATACGCGCCGACCAGTTTCAACAGAATCCGCCGGTAGCACGCGTGGTCGTGGATCTGCTCGCGCCGCGCGCCTACACTTGGGATGCCGCAGGAAACCGCGTGGTCGTGCATCTCGGCAAGAATCCCAGCCAGGCGAGCGGTTCGCCGTTTCAGCAGCCGACGGTCGTTAGCCTGACGCCCGCGCCGCAACCGGTCGTGGCGGCGATACGCGCGGCCGGCCCGCTGGCCCTGGCCGGCAATGACAGTAACAATGACGCAGGTTCCGCAATCACCGCTGGCCCCGATACCGCCGTTCTCCGCCTGTCGAGTGGCGGCGAGGTGCATGTTTGCCCGGGAACGACCGTGTCGGTTACTCCGTCGCAGAATCGTCATAACCTGATGCTCAGCATGAACACGGGCGCACTGGAAGCGCACTTCGCTCTCGACGCTTCTTCCGATTCCGTGATGACGCCCGACTTCCGCATCCTTCTCGTGGGCCCGGGAGAATTTCACTATGCCATAAGTGCGGACAGTCAGGGCAATACCTGCGTGCGCGCGCTGCCCGGCAACACAGCGTCGGCGATTGTTAGCGAACTGCTCGGTGATCGCACGTACCAGGTCAAGGCGACCGACCAACTCATGTTTCGTTCCGGGCAGCTCGATCGTGTGGATATGGCAGTGCCGTTGGAATGCGGATGTCCGCCGCCGCGGGATGCTCCGCTGCGGGCGACAAGCGATCTGCCCATGCAGAGCCAAGCGCCGCCGCCCGTAAATGCAAGCCCACCGCCGG
>WNFA01002670.1_pt1 | contig 14745 bp, 10 predicted proteins | sample 5400481 | NCBI WGS metagenome assembly WNFA01 (sample SAMN13153340, study PRJNA577476) | soil metagenome | isolation source: 120 cm saprolite under Douglas fir tree site 2 hole 1 replicate 2 | place: USA:California | collected 2015-04-18 | reverse complement strand
TGCGTGTAAGCAAGACGATTGGCATCGGACCCAAAGTAGAAAGCGCCAACAACAATCAGCAGGGACCGCAAGGCGGAGGTGATCGCGGCGGTCCGGGTGGTGGTGGCCCGCGCGGTGGTCCCATGGGTGGCCCAATGGGCGGCGGTCGTGGACCGGGCGGTCCTTTGGGCGAACGCTCCAATCAGAAATACAGCCTTACGTTCAGCTTGAATGCCCGCAACCTGTTCAATAACGTGAATCCCGCGCCGCCGATCGGCAACCTGGGTTCGCCCCAGTTCCTGACGTCTACAGCTCTGGCCGGAGGACCTTTCAACTCACAGTCGGCGAATCGCAGGGTTGATTTGCAGGTAATGTTCTCGTTCTAAAGATTGGCAAGGGCTGGTTACGCTACTGCATTCGGCTGGAAGGTGGGAGGAAGAGCATGGGCCTTGTCGCCACCTTCGGTCCGGGCCGCGCTCAACGCGTCTTCCACGCGATTGATGACCTCAGTCACAATGTCGACGGCGTCGAAGCGCTCCAGCATCACTGCCTCGGCGATTCCAACCGTCATGGGCGGCACGCGGTCGCTACTGGGGATTTTTATCTCGCGCAGGACCTTGCGCATTTTTTCCACGACGAGGAAAGCGTTCTTTTCACCGGTATCAGACAGCACCAGTGCAATCGTCGTCAGGTCATAGCGAACGGCCACATCATTCTGTCGAATGTGTGAAGCCAGTGTCTGGCCAATCTGCTGCATCATGTTTTCCACCGGCGCTTCGCCCACTTCCTTCACCAGTGCGGACGCTTTGCCAAAATGCAGCAGCATCATGGTGAGCGGCGTCTGCTGTTGCAGAGAGCGCTTCACCTCAGACAGAAGTACATCGAGATATGACGATCGCTTCAGCAGCCCTGACTTTTCATCCGTTACGGCCAGGGTCTTCATCAGCGTGCGCAGGCGCGCGTTGGATACGGCCAGCACAACCTGTTCGGCGATCGTTTTCAGAATTACCAGATCAGTCTGCCGCCACTGCCGTGGCGTGGTCTGCTCCAGAATCAGGATTCCAGATTGCTCACCCGCATCCAGCAGTGGAATGGCAACCAGGGATTCAATGTTCAGGGCAAGAATCTGTTCCCGCGCCGGCGCAAGTTCACTGGCCGTACGCGCATTGGGGATGGCGACTGTTCCATCGGCGGCAAGCTGTTGCGTCACGGCAATCAATTTCACAATCGACATGACGTCTGACTGCTTCACGCCCGGCGCACAGTATTCCAACGCGGCGGAAGGCGGCTTGCCCGGCGTGCACAGCCCAGCCACGCAACGGCTGGCCGTGAAATGCTTGCCAATCTCATTGACCGCCGTAAACAGAACGCCCTTTACATTGGCCTGGCGATACAGCGTGCGCGTGATCTCACTAATGCGGGAAAAATTATCCGCTGCGTGCTCTTCCTGCTGGTTGGAAGTTGGCGCTTCCTCGCGTACCGGCGCTGGAGCCGCTGCCGGCTTTGCTTCAGCATAACGGGGCGTAAAGCTCGCCGAGAGATACAGGTTGCGCAGCTTCTCGTTCTTTTCTTCTTCCCGCGGATAAGCCTTATGCATGCGCTCAATACACTCCATGGCTTTGGCGCGCATGCCGTATTGCAGGTAAATTTCAGCTTGAAGGATTACGTCTTCAAGATGCTGCGCCGGCTCGGGGGCCCTGGCAGGAGTGGCCGGCGCCGCGGCCGGTGGTGGTGCTTCCACCGGGTGGGAAGTCTTTTGGAAGCGATTGGAAATCTGGTTGTACTGTGATTGCTCGATCTTGCCCTTCAGCATGGCCAGCCGCTTGCTGTGACCGGGTTCGTAGGAATCAAGTTCGGCGGCGCGATCGAGAGTTTCGCCAGCCTGCCGAAACCGGCCAGCATCGTAATGGAGTTGAAACAACTTCAGCAGGACCCGGCTGTATTCATGCTCCAGTCCGGCATTGTTGAAAAGCTCTTCCATGTACTCGGAAAAATCAAGTGCCGGCGGACGCTTGTCAGACATCTCAAACATGGCATTGAGAAATTCTCTACGCCGTCCCGCACGCGTCTCATGGCTTTCCAGTTTTTTCGCCAGCTTCAGCGCACCGTTCACGTCGCCAATATCCAGATAAACGCCCACCAGCGATCCTATGTCTTCCAGCAGCCGCGGGTCTTTTTCGAACAGCTCCCAGGCGTGAGGCTCAGCCTCTGCCGGGCGGCGGGCCGCCATCAAGGCATGTGAGTAAAGTTCGCGAACTTCCGGAGTGCTCTGGAAGCGGGTCACCATGGGCGTAAGAACGTCAATACATTCAGGCAGCAGATTGCGGGAAAAAAGTCCCCGGCCGTACTGAAGCACTGCCCGCGGATTCATGGGGTCAAGATTGTAGGCCCGCTCAAACCACTGGAAGCCGGAACCGGGCGCGCTTTCGTCCTTGAGCGTTCCCAACTGCACAAAGCTGGCAGCGGCGACTTTGCCTTCGCCCATCAGCGCCGCTTTTTCACCGCTGCGTTGATAATTTTCCTGGGTGGGTGAAAGCTCCACAATCCGTTTGATGGCGGCCAGGGCCTGGGCATTCTTTCGCTGTTTCTCGAAACCGGCAAGCGCTGTTTCGTAGGCCTCAAGGGCTTCGCGACGGTCCTTTTTTTCGATCAGCTGCGCGTAATGGAAGGTCTGAAGCGGTGTGGGAATGGAAATTTTCAGCAGCTTCTTGAAGGTGACAACGCCTTTGGCCATGTCACCGACCTCCACCTCCTGCTCAAAGATGGTGCTGAGCAGGGAAGCTGCTTCTGCTCCGCGACCCAGGGCCAGACACAAGTCGGCCGCGGTCTGCCGGACCTGCTCGTTCCGCGGCTCGTCCTGCAGAATGGAAAGATATTCTTCCAGGGCAGCGTCAGGCTTGCCCCGTTGCAGGTATTTTTCCGCTTTGTCCAGCCGTTTTGAAATGTCCGCCATGCGATTCATTACCTCAGGGCGTCTGGCGAATCACGGCCAAGATAGACTGAGGATAGAAGTACGTTCATTCTATGCGGAAACACTGCTCTGCTCAATGCTTGCCCGGGAATCATGAGTCCAAACACTGGCGTTCGCCGCCAATTGTGATACTCTCGCGCGACTGAAATCAAACAGGAAATCTCGATCAACGCGTTCCACTGGGAATTCGAGTGGATGGTTGACCCATAACTGAATGAACGATCAAGAGCAGGGACTTAAACGGGAGCTTAATGCCCGCCAAATGGCCATGGTGGCCGTGGGCGGCTCCATCGGCACCGGACTGTTGCTGGGCTCCGGCGCTGCCATCCAGGTAGCCGGGCCGGCTGTGATTGTCACCTACATTCTCAGCGCCCTGGTCTCCTGGACCGTAGCTATGGCCCTGGGCGAGATGTCTGCCATGCATCCGGCTGCGGGATCGTTTGGCGTTTATGCCGAGCTCTATCTCAATCCATGGGCCGGCTTTATTGCACGCTACGGCTACTGGTTCTCCGTGGTCATCGCCATTGGCTCAGAGCTGGTGGCTGCCGGTACGTACATGCGGATCTGGTTTCCCAACATCCCGGTCGTATTGTGGATGGTGGTGTTTGGACTCTTTCTGGTCGCCATCAATCTTTTTTCTGTTGGCCACTACGGAACATTTGAATACTGGTTCGCCCTCATCAAGGTGGTCACCATCTTTGTGTTCATTCTGATGGGCGCGGCTTTGCTGCTGGGGCGGCGCGTCCATCCTGAATACCTTTCCGGAGGCGGTTTTGCTCCCAATGGCTGGCCCGCGTCGCTCATGGCGGTGTCATTCGGGCTGTACAGCTTCCTTGGTATTGAGATGGTCGCCATCTCTTCTGGTGAAGCGCGTTCGGGAGCGGAAGTGGCGCGCGCCACCCGCATCGCCTTTGCCACTCTTACGTTCGTTTACGTGGGCGCCATGGCCGTGCTGGTGGGAGTGATGCCGTGGAAGAGCGCCGGGGTCGCGGAAAGTCCGTTTGTTACTGTCTTCAAAGTGACAGGCGTTCCGGCGGCGGGCTTCATCATGAACTTTGTGGTGCTCACGGCTGCCCTTTCCGGGGCGAATGCCAGCCTATACGTGACCTCACGCATGTTGTTCTCGCTGGCCAGAGCCGGACACGCACCTCGCCGCCTGGGACAACTTAATGAACACGGCGTTCCCATGGGCGCACTGCTGGCGTCCATGCTGGGCATTGTACTGGCCATTGTGTTGCAACTGCGCGCCCCGGAGCAGGCCTACCTTTACATCATCAATACGGCGCTGGTAGGAGGAATGATCGCGTGGCTGGTCTCGCTGCTGGCCCATGTACGCTTTCGCCGTGTCACCACCGCGGACCAGCTTCGCGCCCTGGGACTTCGTTCCCCGTTAGGCGCTGCGGGGTCGATCTTCGGATTTGTCGCAATTCTCGCGGTGATTGCCAGTACCTGGTGGGTACAGCAATCCAGTGTGGCGGCCAAGAGCGCCATCTTCTATATGGTGATTCTGACTGGAGCGTATTGGCTGGTGCGTCGCAGCCAGAGCGCCAAACCTTAACCACAGAGGACACAGAGAAACACTGAGGAGTTTTTAATCCCGAGCGCAGCGAGGGAACCCTACGGTCGGCACGACTTCGGATCAAGGCGTTGGTTAGTTTTCGCCCGCACTCTCCAATTGTCCACAGAAGAATTGACTGAAACCAAGCCCGATTTTCCTGAGCGTTAACCCCTAACGTCCACGTGCCATTCCCGTCTAAACCCAGGGAAGCCCGAGAGAGTGGGATAAAATTTATTGAAGCTTGCTTATTTTGGAACGCATTTGTTTGGAACCCGGGGCCTTCGCTCCACGTATTCACCTACAACCCATGCGGATGATCGTCGACATCTTCGGCCAGGTACTCAGGACGCTCTGGGCGCACAAGCTGCGTTCATTCTTGACCATGTTTGGCATCGCCTGGGGTGTGGGCTCTCTGTTGATGCTGGTAGGTTTGGGTGAAGGTTTCCGTTCAGGCGAAGTGAAAAACATGGCCAACATTGGCCAGGACATCATCTTTGTATGGGGTGGGCAGGTGCCGGCAGTTCCGGGACAACACCAGTCCATGCGGCCCTATTTTCTCACTTATCAGGACTACCTTGATGTGAAGAAGGAAGCCACACTGGTGGGAGATGTGGCGCCTATCATCAATCGGGGTGACTTGCGAGCGTTGAGTGAATGGAACACCAGCAGTGGCTCAGTCACGGGCAGTACGCCGAACTATTCCAATATCCGTTACTTGCCGCAAGGGCAAGGGCGCTGGTTCAATGACGCCGACGAGAAAGATCGTCGCAACGTTTGCGTGCTGGGCTATCAGATGATGCGCAACCTCTTCCCCGGACGTCCGGCGATTGGCAGCACGATTTTGTTGAACGGAGTGCGCTTTGAAGTGATTGGAGTGCTGGCCAATATCGGGCGCGAAGAAAACAACATGAATAATGTGCGCATTTACGTGCCTTTCAGCACAATGCGCATGTTCTTCCCCATGAAAACGGCGAAAACCATTGATGACATCAGCGCCATGAACCTGCGTCCGGTAAGTCGTGAACAGCACCTCAACGCCATTGATCAGGTGCACAAGATCATTGCCCGCAACCATGGTTTTGATCCTGACAACAAAGAAGCCTTTGAAGGCTGGGACACGGTGAAGAGCACGGAAGCAGTAGGCAAAATCTTTACCGGAATGGACATTTTCCTGGGCGGCGTCGGCATGGTTACGCTGATGCTTGGTGGAATCGGGATCATCAACATCATGCTGGTATCTGTGACGGAACGGACGCGCGAGATCGGCTTGATGAAAGCTGTGGGGGCCACCAATCGCAATATACTGATGCAATTTTTTCTGGAAGGCGCGTTCTTGACTCTGATCAGCGGGGGTGTTGGCATTGCCGCGACCGCTGGTCTGATGGCGATTTTGGGCTTGTTTCAACCGCCGAATGGATTCGATCCCCCTCACATGGTTCCTGCATCGGCTGCATTAGCTGTTGGATCGTTATCTGTAGCTGGAATTATTGCCGGACTGTATCCCGCGCGGAAAGCCGCGATGCTGTCGCCTGTAGAAGCGCTGCGAAAGGAATAACGTTATGGTCCATGATCTTCTTGGGCAAGCCTGGAGCGCCATGCGCCACAATCGCCGCCGCACTGGACTTACCATGGCGGGCATGGCCTGGGGCATCGCCACCGTCGTGATTCTGCTGGCCTATGGCGCCGGATTTGGCCGCGCCATCCACAACATCTTTTCCAATTTTGGATTGCAGATGATGGGCGTTTTTCCGGGCAGAAGTTCTTTGCAGGCCGGAGGAACCAAAGCAGGGACGCAGACGCGATTTACCCTTGACGATCTGCAACATATTGAAGACCAGGTGCCGCTGGTGCGGCATATCTCGCCGGAAGCCAATCTTGATACCACTGTGCAATATGACACGCGGTCATACACGTTTCCGGTGGGCGGCTTCTACTCGCAGATCCAGTACATTCGGGCCATTGAGATAGCGGAAGGTAGATTTTTTGGTCCGGAAGATGAGATTCAGCGCGCTCGCGTGGCGGTGATTGGTTCAGACGCCAAAAACAAACTTTTCTCCGGCAAGCCTGCTGTGGGTGAAAACATTCGCTTGAAGGGTGTGACTTTCCAGGTGATTGGCGTGCTCGCGGCAAAGATGCAGGAAGGCGACGACGATATCAACAAGATTGTGTACATTCCTTTCTCCGCCGCAGGCGACTTGAAAGACACGAAATATCTTGATGGCATATGGGTGGGCTACGAAGGCACCGAATTCGAAAAGATTGAAGGTAATATCCGCAGTACCCTGGCCGCATTTCACGGTTTCAATCCTAAAGACCAGCGTGCAGTGTTTATCTGGAACGCCATGAAGAACGTGAATAACTGGACCATTATTACTGTAGCTCTTCAAGTATTGCTCACATTTATTGGAACACTCACGCTTGGGATCGGCGGCGTAGGCCTGATGAATATTATGCTGGTCTCTGTAACACAACGCACGCGTGAAATCGGTGTGGAGAAAGCCCTGGGCGCGCGTCGCAAAGACATTCTGGTGCAATTCCTGGCTGAAGCCATGGCCATCACTTTTGCAGGCGGGCTCATGGGAATTGTGGTGGCTTATTTGATTTCGTTTACTGTCGGTCGGATTCCGCTCTACAGCGTGATCGCCAAGAACGCTGAGGCCGCGGACATTCGCCTGATCATTTCACCCATGAACCTGCTTGTCTCCACGGGGATCCTGATGGTGGTCGGCATTGTCAGCGGCATGCTGCCCGCACTCAAAGCCTCGCGGCTCGATCCGATCGAAGCGCTGCGCTACGAGTGAGATTCCCCGAACGCCGTTTCCGGCCAGGGGGTGGGGCAGGCTTTCATGCCTGCGTTCAAACCTTTCTTCTTTTCTGTTCCATCTGTCATATTTTTCTGTCTTAGTTCATTAAGTGTGATTTTTATCACTGAGCCACACAGGAAGGCTGACTTACGATAGAATCGATTTTGAAAATGAAATTCAATTTCAATTTCAAAATCAATCTGGACTGAGGATCAAGTGACAGGAGTTGGAAAGTGATTGGACGCAACGTCCGTCGTCGCGCTGCAACCTGTGCCTTAGCATGCCTGATGGCCTTTCCTGTGCTGATGAAGGCGCAGGAGAACTACTTTGTCACCTACACACACCACATGGAAGAGCCGGGAAGCCTGGAGATTAGCTCCAAGTCAGTTGCCGGATTTCCCAAGGCGGGCAACAGCTTTCTCGGTAGCGCCGTAGAGTTGGAGTATGGCGTGAATGCCTGGTGGACCAGCGAGTTCTATCTTGACGGCCAGACCACGGCCAGAGAGAGCACGATCTTCACCGGCTTTCGTTTTGAGAACCGCTTCCGTCCGCTGCTGCGCGAGCATTGGATCAATCCGGTTCTTTATGTGGAGTTCGAGGACATTAACGGCGCCGACAAAGCTCTCCTGGAAGTTGTTGGTCATGACGGGGTGTCTGATTTTCTGGATCGCAATGATCGCTCGGAAAGAAAACGCGAAGTTGAGTGGAAGCTGATTCTCTCCAGCAATGTGAAAGGCTGGAACATCGCCGAAAATTTCATTGGCGAGAAAAATCTCGCCGGCGATCCGTGGGAGTTTGGTTACGCCGTGGCGGCAAGCCGCCCGTTATCATTGGCGGCCAGTGCGACCAATTGCGCTTTTTGCCGTGAGAATTTTGCACTCGGGGCGGAACTCTACGGCGGACTGGGCGATCGTTACAGCTTTGGCTTTTCCAATACGTCGCATTATCTGGCGCCAACCGTGGCTTTCAAAATGCCCAACGGTCCCACGCTCAGCTTTTCGCCCGCCGCCGGTCTGAATCACAACAGTAATGGTGTGCTGCTGCGCTTCGGTGCGTCGTATGAAATCCCGCAGCTATTTTCCCGGCTGCGGAAGAAATAATGCAGTCCTGCAAGATTTCAATTCGCGCACTTGTTTTGGTAGTTTCAGGCATGCTGCTCCTGGTCGCTTCACTCTATGCTGCGGTAGGCGACGGTTTGTGGATGACCCACGTCCCGGAAAAGGCGCGCAGTAAGCAGAATCCCTTTGACAGCAATCCGACGGCGCAGGCCGCAGGCGCCAAACTGTTCGCACAGAACTGCTCATCCTGCCATGGTGACGATGGCACGGGACGCAACCACCATCCGAGCCTGCGCACAGAGCGCATTCGCACCGCCACTGCTGGCGAGTTGGAATGGCTATTGACGAACGGCAGTATGAAGAACGGCATGCCATCATGGTCCCGGCTGCCGGAACAGCAGCGCTGGCAGCTTGTTAGCTTCTTAAAGAGCCTGCAGTAATTGGGTAATTGAGTAATCCCCCTAGATTCCGTTCTGTTTCTTTTCGCGTTGGAACGGCTGTTCCAGATAGCGTCGCGCTTCTTCCAGCGCGCCCTGAGTATTGTCACCGGTCTGAATCGCCTGGCGATACTCATTCACCGCACGGGACCGCTGTCCGGTAACGTCAAAGATCTTGCCCAGCATGATGTGGCTCCAGACCTCAGTCCAGCGCGGGTCCTGGTTGCCATTCAGCGCTTCACGGTATTCATTCGCCGCTGACTGGTAATTCCGTTGCAGGTAGAACACCTCAGCAATGCGATAGTGCGCCAGTGAGCTGTTGTGGTTGACCTCAAGAGCTTTGTTGAATTCGGTGAGCGCTTCCGCCAGACTGCCTTCCGAGGTCAGCTCCTGGCCTCTGCGGATGGCCACGCGAACCTTGAGATCCGGCGAATTCTTCAAAACCCAGTTATTGGGATCGAGTGCCAGGCGGCGCGGCTTGCCGAACGTCTCCACTGCAAACGGCGACTCCGTTCCCACCACGTCAATGCGCTTCATCTCCGTCTGTCCGTCGGTATCCACTTTCAATTCCACGGGCATGCGGAACAGATCCAGGTCCTGCGTGACTTCACCCACCACGCGGAAGCCCTTCTTGATGCGATAGACGGTGTACTTCATCTTGAACTCAGGAGCGCCGGTGCCGTTCACCCACTGCGTGAAGAAGGACGTAAGTTTATCGCCGTGATATTTCTCGGCAATCGCCTGCAACTCGTCCACCGATACTGACTTGTAGGCGTACTTGGACATGAATTCCTTCATCGTCTGGTCAAACGCCTGGTCGCCAATGACCCAGCGCAGCATGTGAAAGATCATGCCGCCTTTGTCGGTTACCAGTGACTGAAATTGCGGAGAAAAGACGTCGAGTTTGTTCACACTGGCCAGGGGCGTAGTGTCATAGGCCAGCGCGCCCACGGCCATGTCTCGCGTAGCATCTTCAAAGGCAGTTGCGCCGGCGGCGTTCTGGACATAACGCATTTCCGAGGCGCGTGCGCCACCATCCACCATCCACCAATCGTCCTTGCTGGATGCGCTTACCAGACCGCCCCACCACTGGTGCGCGACTGAATCAGCCAGCAGGCGGTAGTTGGTCTTTTCGTTGATATCGCGCGTTGCGATGGCCGAAATTTCCGGCGCCCACCACGTGGGGACGGTATCGTCCGGCAGCTCAACAATCTTCAGCATTGCCGTTCCCACCGGGCCATAGACGCTGGAAAAGAACTCCTGCTCTTTGATGGCGGTGTCACCATAGAAGGGCGCAAACTGCTTCTTGGCGTTGGTGAAATAAACGTGCACGTTGCCGCCGCCGTAAACCTGGTCAACAAAGGGGCCGGCAATGATGGTTCCCGGAAAGCTGGGCTTAGTCCAGTTAAACGACGATACGACCTTTCCGGCTGAGGCGGGTTTTTCCGCTTTCACGCTGCCGCTGCCGACGATCACCGTGCCGGTCGGCGCCGTAATGTTGATATTGGAAGTGAAGCGGTCAATGCCATAGTTGATGACCGGGAACCAGCGTCCGGGATAGAGGAGATAGGTTACGTCTTCGCCGATATAGGCCAGCTTCAGCCCTTCCACGGGACTGTCTTCCGGGCCGGCCAGCGCGCCTTCATAGTCAAACGTCAGCGTGGTGGTGGTGCCCTTGGGGATGGCCGTGGGGAAGGTCACGCGGACAGCGTTGTCTTGGCTCACGCGTTCGGCCGTAAGCGGCTTGCCTTTTTCGTCCGTCACGCGCGTGGGGTGCAGCGCGTTATGCAGCTCAAAGCTGGCAAAGTTCACGTCTTCCAGCGTGGAGAACTTGACGCGGGCCCTGGCCGTCAGATGATGGGTCCTGGGGACGATTTCAGCGTCAATCTGATAGTCATCGGCTTTGATGCGGGCTTTCTGGGCGAACGCGGGCAGAGCAAATAGAACAAGAAGGGCAGCGCCAATAAACAGGCGGGCACGTCGCTTGAGCGGTCGTGCAATTTGCATGAAGTTCTCCAGAGCTGCTGGCGATAATCAGCTTAGATGTCCATTTTTTCAAAAAAGCTGCTTTTATACCACTTGTGAGAACGCCAAGGGACACAAAGCTTGCGGTCTGGGGCGATTTTTACCACAGAGGACACAGAGGAACGCAGAAAACCAACGGAACCGATTTTCGCTCAGTATCCCTCTCTGACCTCCGTAGTAAAAGGGCCTGATCCCAATCAGCGGGTATCAGCGCAGATCTGCGGCCAGCGGTTTTAATTCGTGCTCTTTGCGAAATTCGCGGCCCCCCGATGACGGCGAAGTCGGCGATCCTTTCCGTGCCTCCGTGGTGAGATTTGTTCGGATCAGTGTCATCTGTGTTAGTCAGTGGTAAGACCTGATTTTTCTGATCCGCGACTATCCGCGTTCATCCGCGGTAGGTTTCTGATCTCGGCGATCGCTGTTCATACTCGTCCTTCCCACATTCCACGCCGCCAGTTGAATCGTGTACGCCAGCTGTCCCACCTGGCGAGGGTCCAGCGTCCCTTCAATAATCGCTCCCTGCAGCTTCTTGATGCCCACCTGTATGCTGTCCGCATCCTCCATCGGACCCAGATCCAACTTCGCCGTCCTGGCTTCTTCCAGCCCCTCATGCATGCGGCATAGCTTCCCGCCCTTCAGTCTCGGAGCCTTGCATCGCCTTCCGTCCAGATACTCGTGCTCGCAGCGGGCCGCTGCCTGTGCCTTCTCCAGGTTCTTGCGCAGCTTCTCTTCGCGCTCGTGTCTGTGGTCTTCCACTGTGCGCAGCCCATGTTCAAAAAGTTTGTGTTCGTCATACTCCACCTGTGAGCCCCATATTGTTTTTCGCGCATGCGGATTCTGCTCCAGGTACGTCCGGTACGCCTGGAAAGCCTCATACAGCGCCATACATAACTTGCCCTGAGGAGAGTCTTCCCATGCGTCCCTCGTTTGCTTGTCAGTCCCCGCCCGCCTGGCGGCATTCTGTCGTCCTACCTGATCCACTTCTTCCGGCGCATACCATTGGCCTTCAATGTTCACCGTCGCTCTCGGATCATCGTGTGCTCTTGGTTTCGCCGTTTCTTCAGACCCGTTTTGTTTCATGCGCTCCTCCCGTGTGGTTTTTCAATTTACCCAATTACCCGATTACTCAATTACCAATTTGCAGGATGCCCCTACCCCCGGCTTTCACCCAATTCCACCCAACGTCACCCAATGTCACCCAACCCGGGGTCCCCGGCAAGCCCGGTTTTGGCTTGCTGGGGTGGAAGCCGGGGTCCCCGGCAAGCCCGGTCTCGGCTTACTGGGGTAACTCTGCGTCCCCTCTGCTGATCAGGCTGAGACTCATAACCCCTAAAATGCAAAACCCGGCTCAAAGCCGGGTCGTTTCGAATGCATATAATCCACGGCCGAATCCGGCCGCGCTATCTCTAGCGAACAAAATACGAAATCATAATAACACGATTTCTACTCAATGCAAGACAATAAAATTCCCGTCCTTCGTGAGCAGCACCTCCACGCCAAAAACGGAATCAGATGCAGAATTGTTTGGCTCTAAAAAAATATTTGAGTGGTCATACAAGCAGCCAACAATGATATTGCCACTCAATACAATTACACATCTCAAATGGACGCAGCGCGGCAAGGCATACGTTTGTATTTCCAGTCTGAATCAGTTTTATGAGTTCATAACTGAAAATGCTAACTTTTTTGAGTCTAATGTGCGTGACCACGAAAGAGATGCAACAGTTAACCGAGGCATACGCCGCACACTCATGGAAGGCGACAATGCCCCAGAGGAATTTTGGTGGCTAAACAATGGGATAACGATCGTTGCAGCGCAGATCATATTGGATGGAGATAAATTTGTACTAACAGACCCGCTTATAGTTAATGGTCTGCAAACGTCTTATGAAATCGCCAATCATTTTCAACAGATGAAATTAGCTAAAGATACACGGACAATTCTTGTGCGAATCCTAGAAACGTCCAACGCTACTGCGGTTGATGACGTAATCAATGCGACTAACAGCCAAACAAAAATAGGCAGGAATTCTCTTCATGCAACAGAAAAAATTCACAGAGACATAGAAGTAGCTCTCGCAAGCAAAACTCCAAAGCTGTTTTATGAGAGGCGAAAGAATTACTACAGGAATCGCAAAGTGCCGATTCCCACTATCATCACAATCACAGAAATGGCTCAGATATTGGCTGCTGTGGTGTTGCAAAAGCCCGATGATTCTCGGGCTCGGCCCACAACAGTTGTCGATCGTAATTATGCAAAATTGTTCAATAAAGATTATCCGTTAGAGCTTTATTGGGTATGCGGCTGGATTTTAAAGAAGACTGAAGAGTTTTTAGACGGACTCGACCTAGAAAATGCTTACAAGCTAAATATTAAATTCTATGTCGCTATGTATGTAACGTGTCTGGTTCTAAACTCTCACAACCCGAGGCGCTCTAGAATTTCATCCCTGGATATCTCTGCACTTAACGAGTCTGCGATGAAAGAATCCTTTCAAATTGTTGATGGATATTTCATCGCGGCAGGCAAAGATGACAGAGCGGCAAAAGGCCCCGCTCTCGCCGAGCATATCAGGGAAGAATTGAAGCTCCGATTTATAAAGAATTATTCCAAGAAGGACCAACAAGGCCCGGCACAGTAAAATAAAAAATGAGGGCACATGAAACATTCCGCAGAGATCAAAAGTTCACGAATCTCGTGGGCAGTCTGCTCACCGTCTCGCACGAAGAGATAAAACGGTGTTTTATAGCTTAATTTTTCAGCTTGTAAACTCAAAGCTCGCATGACTAGGATATTGGCCATGAAATCCAAGCTTGGTGTACCTCTGATAGTTGCCATTGTAGTTGGCGCGAGCGTTGCGGCTGTTGTCGCGAACTATGGCACCTTTTTCCCGCGTCAATGGAACACCTACACCTCTCCAGATGGCACGTTTTCGATCGAGCTGCCAGCGAAGCCTACCATCGATACAACTCCCATACCAATGGGAGACGGAGGCACCACCAAAGCAATTACGATCAATGCCGCTCCTTCATCTGGGGCTGTTTATCAATTTGGTTACTTTAATGACGATAGGCTGAGCAGCAAGGCGCCTGACGATATTCTGGCGGCAGCTAACAGGGGAAGTCTTGAGAGAATCGGGGCGACTTCGACTAAAGAGACGCGAATCGAGGTTCAAGGCTACCCTGCAATGGAAACGCAGGCGCAAGCTCCGGGCAATGCGTCAGTGGATACGCGCATGGTCCTGGTAGGGAATCGCCTGTACATGATCGTCGCTGTTGCAAAGGAAAAGGAGCGGGATGCCGAGACCATCTACCGCGTAATGGATTCGTTCAAGATACTCAGTAAATAGCAGATGGCTTAACGCGTACCAACAAAGGGATCCGGGGTGGACCGTGTTGGGACGAACGATTCGAGAATCCCGGTTCTTTTTGGCTGATGAAGCTACTCGTGCCGATTGATGATGACTACCTTTGTTATTACTCTCCCACAATCTCTCTCGCCGCCCGTATAGCCGGCGACTCGTCGCCAGCGGTATCGCGCAGGCGTTGCTGCACTTCCTGAAGGCCTTCCTGCATCTGTCGACGCGCGGGGCCATCGGCGATGATCGCCGTCAGCTCGCGCACCACGTTCTCCGCGGTGAAGCCGCCCTGGATCAACTCCGACACCACGCGACGTCCGGCAATCAGGTTGGGCATGGCAAAGGTGTCCACGCTGACCAGCCGCCGTCCCAGCAGCCAAGTTAATGGTGAGAGCCGATACACGACGATGAACGGTGTGCCGGTGAGCGCGGCTTCCACCGTGGCGGTGCCGCTGGCGACCACGGCTGCGCGCGACAGCATGACAGTGGCGCGGGCGTCGGCCGTGAGCTTTACCCAGTCCGTGGCCGGGCCAAGCTGATAGCGTACCCATTCT
>WNFA01005704.1_pt1 | contig 14756 bp, 12 predicted proteins | sample 5400481 | NCBI WGS metagenome assembly WNFA01 (sample SAMN13153340, study PRJNA577476) | soil metagenome | isolation source: 120 cm saprolite under Douglas fir tree site 2 hole 1 replicate 2 | place: USA:California | collected 2015-04-18 | reverse complement strand
CGCATCATGTGGAACTCAGCCGTTGCGTGGAAATACGTCACTGGCGAATTGCGCGTGGAACTTCCCAGATCACGGAAGCTTCGAATGCGATGCTACACCGTGCAGGAAGTGAAGCGAATTCTCGCCAACACGAAAGGCGGGGAGCAGCTTTTCTTTTGGCTCGCCGCCGAAACAGGAATGCGGGTCGGAGAGATTGTCGCCCTGCGTGCTAGTGACGTAGACGTTGAAAAACTCTCGGTTGAAGTCAGCAAGGCCATTTGGAGACGAACCGAACACAATCCGAAGACCGAAGCTGGGTTTAGAAGCATTTGCATTTCGGCCCAGCTTTGCTCGCAACTAAAGGAATACTTAGCCGGAAGGACTGAAGGCTATTTATTTCACACTTCTTCTGGCAATCCGTGGGACGCAAGCAACGTGCTTGAGCGGAAGCTGAACGCGCTGCTTGAACGTCTGGAGATTCCGAAGATTGACCCAAAGCTACTTGCGAAGATTGTTGGGAAAGACAGAACCATTGAACATGCAACGCGGAGCGAGAAGCGTGCGGCCTCTCTGGGGCTTCACAGCCTACGCCACACAAACGCTACGGCAATGGACTCTCTGAGCATCCCACAGCAGATTCGCAAGCAACGTCTTGGTCACAGCGGGAACAGCGTGACGGAGAATTACACGCACACGTTCACGCAAGATGAGCGAGACGCAGCGGAGAAACTGGGTCTACTTTTCGGCACTGGATGGCCTGAGATTGATAAGGGAAAAGTGATTTCTTTCCCAAATCTTTCCCAAAAAGAGGAAGGGCTCGCTGGTTGAACCCAGCAAGCCCTTGTGAATCAGTAAGATTTGGTTGCGGGGGTCAGATTTGAACTGACGACCTTCGGGTTATGAGCCCGACGAGCTACCAGGCTGCTCCACCCCGCACAGTTACTATATCGGACGGGCCCGATTCCGTCAAACCGGCGCAAGCCGGGCAAGGTCGTAGATTGCTTTTTTCAGATTCGATGAGCGAGAACTACCACTGATTGTACGGCGTTCCTTCAAACGAAGTCGCGCCGGAATGGGAATGGACGTCCACAAGTCCCGTGCCGGACTGCTCCGGACTCAGCACCACGCTGTCGAATTGCAAGTCCCAGTCTGCTGCGCCGGTTATCGGATCCTTGGGAACCGTCCGGAGGTAGCCAGCCTGGGCCAAATCGTCGAGGGATTGCGGCGCGGCCTGCTTGTCGAGCGTGTAGTTGTCGATGCACTGACGCATGGCCTGAAGATCCTGTTTCAGCGTCGCTTCCCGCGCCCGCTGCACCGATCTTTGGTATTGCACTGCCGCGATGCCAATCAAGATCATAATGATCGAAATCACGATCATCAACTCGATGAGCGTGAATCCCGCTGCAAACGGCTGGCGACTGCGGCTCTTCAGCAATTGTCTTTCAATCTGACTCTGCGAAAGTATTTTCATGGCGAATCCTGATTCCGACTACCAATCCGAATATTTCGTTCCATCCAACGCCGTGCCGGTTGATTTCGAATAGACGTCAAAAACATTTTTTCCGCCCCAGCTCGTCGAATCGGGGTCATCTTGAACGGCACGCAGGCCCCATTCCGCCAGGAAGCGGATCTTCCGGTCACTGCTGGCGCCAAGCTGTACGCCCTTCACCAGCGTCTCGAGGTCCGGCGGGTAGCCTTCGCTGCCGATTTCCACGCGGATCTGGTTGCGGTCCGCCGCATCCTTGTACCTGTCGATGGCATCCTTCATCTCGCGAAGATCACGGCGGAGCTCCGTTTCCTTCTGTCGAATAACCGTGTACTTCGCAATCGGCAGCGCGGCGCTAGACAAGATCAACAGTATAGAGCACGCAATGATCAATTCGAGCAGGGTCATGCCTGCGTCGGAGCGGGAGCGCCCCTGAGGTGAACCGTTCATTCGAGTGTTGCGTGACATCGACAATCCATTCGCCTACGGCTGGACTTGCAGCGTGGCCTCGCTGGTCACCAGCGGGATGAGCTTCTGCTGTGAATCTTTGGCGTTCACCTGCACGATCGACAAGTTGGAGGAGCCCGGTGCGAGCGCCTTGATGACAATGCCGATCAACGTGCCGCTGCCGTTCACTCCCGGAGTGTTTGGCTGGCGCGTGGCTGAGATGATGGCCTGTCCATGCTCTTTGTCCACGCGCTGCACGATGGCAATTTCCTGCGTGCCGCCAGAGAGAAATCCCCCGTGCTGCACTTCTTCGACGCTGATCACCGCGGGATTGTATTGCAGCAGCAGGGGAATCGAGAAAAGGTCGTTCACGTTTTCGACCACGACTCCAATAGTTGCAGTCTGCCCGGCCTTTAGGGACAGCGATTGCGGTTCGAAGCGGATCTTTGCCGCTGTAGTCTGCGGGGCCGCGGCGGACACGTCTGGAGACGTTGCTGTCGGGTTCTGATTCATCTGCGGCTGCTGCGCAGGGGTCGGTGGGGGCGTTGGAGGCGCGGCGGAGGGAGCGCGGATGTCGCTCTCGCGCTTCACCTGCACGTTGGTTTCGGATCCCGAATACATGGACCGCAAATTCGCCTTGGTCCACTCCGGCATCCGCACAATCCGCGGAATCAGCACGATCAGGACTTCGTTTTCCTGATGATCTGTCTTTTCATCGGAGAAGAGATAACGCAGGAAAGGAATCTTCGCTAAGCCCGGCCAGCCATTCAGTGTCTTCGTGTCCGTTCGCTCGAACAGCCCGCCAAGGACATTCACCTCGCCTTCTTTCAGGCGAATCTCATGATCCAGTGTGCGCTGACTGATAATCGGTTGCTGAATGCCGCCGATCGTGGACGTGCCGGTTACCGAGGAAACCTCAACTTTTATTTTTAGGCTGACTTCATGATTTGGGTGAACGCGAGGCGTGATGTCCACGTTTACGCCCACATCCAAATACGTAAATTGTGTGTTGACGAGGGGGTTCACGAAGCCCGCTCCACCTGTCGAACCGACGCCCACGCCCGCCTGGAAGCTGCCGGTGGCCACGGGCACGCGGTCGCCCACGCGAAGCTTTGCCGGCTGCCCGTCCACAGAACGGATTTCCGGGTTCTGGATAATCTTGGTGTAGGTATCGGTCAAGACAGCGTTCGCCGTTGCACCCGGCAGCGTCACGCTGTAGTCCTTCGTGCTGAGATGCTTCAAGTTGTTCAGCGTGAGAGGAGTGGTGGTGGTTGTGCTTCCCGAAGTAGTTGTTGTGCCGCCCGGCGTGAACGCAACGGTGGCCTGCTGCCCAGGGAGCACACCAAGGTCCCGCAAACGGTCCGTGCGAGCCTGCAACACTTCCACTTGCACGACCACTTCCGGCTTGGCTTTGTCAATATCGTCGATCATCTTCTTGGCGAGCTGTAGCTTGTCCGGCGTATCCCGCACGATGATGGCGTTCTGCGAGTTGAGCTGTTGAATGCGCTTCAGGTCCAGCAGTTGCCGCAAACCAGTCACAATTTCGGTCAAGTCCTGCGGCTGGACGGTGTTGGAAAGATAAAAAGTCTTGATCACCTGTTCTTCGTAGTCGCGGCGCTTCTGCGGCTGATCGGGAATCACGAAGATGATATTTTCCGTCACCGGCCTCCAGAACGATTTACTTTGCAGCGAAACAATGTCCAACGCCTGTTCTAGCGTTACGTTGGTGAGCTCCACCGCGATACGCCGCGCGGGGAAGTCTGGGTCGTAAATTACCGTCAGACCCGCCAGTTTTCCGACCGTGTCAAAAACGATCTTCGAATCATTCGACATCTTCAGGTTGATGGGGGCCCGCGAGAGCGGCTTGATTTCCGGCGGCAGAATGGCTAGAGGAGGCTGGCCTGAATCAGCTGGTGGCTCGGCGGCGGCATCCGTCTCGCGATTCTTCTCCGCGATCAGCTCGACCGTTTTCCGCAGTTCTTGTTCTGCCACGGGGCTGGAAGGATCGATGGCCTGCGCCCGCTGGAACTCGCCGGCCGCGCCTTGCAAATCGCCCTTTTTCCTTAGTTCCACACCCTGCTTGATGTGAGCTTGACCCGCTTCGAAGCGAGTCTGGTTCAGCTTAATTTTGTAGTTGGCGTTGTACGGGTCGGCTTTGAGGGCTTTCTGGTAGTAGCCGAGGGCAGCATCGTAGTCCTGGAGGGTTTCCGCCTTCCTGCCCTGGTTAAAATCCGAGTTTCCTTTCGGGCAGCCCGCGGCGAGCAGTCCGAAACCGACACTTAGAATTAGGCTTCCCCACGGGCGCATGCACTCTCCGAGGCCTCGACACGAAGCCGAAACAGTCTAACATTCGGCTTAGAGGCCCGGCAAGGATGCTAAGGTTGGCTGTCTTGCATCGGCTAATGCGGGCTGGTTAAGATTTGACGCGGCGGTTATGATGGGGAGTTGTGACCAAGCCTGCGAAGAATACTGAGAAGTCAGAGAAATCCGCGAAATCCGGCGAGCAAATCGTCGCGCAGAACCGCGCCGCGTCCTATAACTATCATATTCTTGAGAAACATGAGGCCGGGCTGGTGCTCCACGGCACGGAGGTAAAAGCTCTTCGGGAAGGCAAGGCCAATATTCGCGATGCCTATGTGGACTTCAGGCCCAATGGCGCGTGGCTTGTTAACGCGCACATTGCGCAGTACTTAGCGGGTGGACCTTGGAACCATGAGCCGCTGGGCTCGCGCAAACTTCTTCTCCACAAGCGTGAAATCTTGAAACTCTCTGGCCGCACCGAGTCCAAGGGTTTGACCGTCATCCCCCTGAAGATCTATTTTCGCAACGGCATTGCCAAGATCGAAATCGCCCTCGCACAAGGCAAAAAGTCTTGGGACCGCCGTCAGGACGAACGCACTAAAGAAGCTCGCAGAGAAGTGGAAGAATCCATGTATCGCAATCGGAGGCGATAACGAATCATGCAGATCACGCTCGAGACCAAGCCGTTCGCCGCAATCGAACCTGATGCTCTGGTTTCGTATGTATTTGAAGAGACCGACCCCGTTCAGGGCCGCATTGCGGAACTTGATCAGGCCGCCGCAGGCCTGCTGCGCAAGCTCGCAAAGAGCGGAGAATTGACCGGCAAGACACTCGAGTTCACATTGATTCACGCGCCAGCGGGATTAAAAGCCGCGCGGCTGCTTCTCGTCGGGGCAGGGAAGCGCGAACAGTTCAATGGCACCACGCTTCGGAAGATCGCCGGCGCTGCGTTGCGGTATCTGAAGGGGCGCTCCGTTAAAAATTTTGCATTTCTCGTCCGCGAGAGTGATGCTACCGGCGAAAATGCCCAGGCAATTGTCGAAGGGGCCCTCGCAGCCAATTTCGAAACGGACAAATACAAGACCGATAAGAAGAACGACAAGAACATCGAAGCGGTTTCGATCGCGGGCTACTCCGACACGGAACGCGCGGCAGGGGAGAAGGGGCTTTCGAAAGGCCGCGTCATCGCCGACGCGCAAAATTTTACGCGGGACCTCGTCAATGAGCCTTCGAACAAACTCACGCCGCGAATCCTCGCCCAAAAAGCGGAAGCCATGGCCAAGGAAGCCGGCCTTTCCGTCGAAATTCTGGATGAAAAGAAAATCGCCGATCTCAAGATGGGCGCGTTGCTCAGCGTCGCTCAGGGCGGTCCCGAGCCGCCACGCATGATTGTCGTCACCTACAATCCGCCGAATGCGAAGCCGGGAACGCCGGTCATCGGCCTCATCGGCAAAGCCGTCACGTTTGATACCGGCGGCATCTCGATTAAACCGTCTGACGGCATGGAAAAAATGAAGTACGACATGGCCGGTGGTGCGACCATGCTCGGCGTCATGCGCGCGCTCGCTGCCCTAAAACCCAATGTGAAAGTAATCTGCGTCGTTCCATCCACGGAAAACATGCCCGGTGGCACGGCGCAAAAGCCCGGCGACATTCAAACCGCCATGTCCGGCAAGACCATCGAAGTTCTCAACACCGATGCGGAAGGCCGCCTGATTCTCGCCGACGGTGTCCACTATGCGAAGCAGCTCGGCGCCACGCATCTCGTCGATGCCGCAACACTCACCGGCGCCATTGTCGTCGCGCTCGCCAACATCAACGTCGGTGTCTTCGGCTCTGACCAGGCCTGGACGGACAAGCTCCTTGCCAGCGCCAAAGCCGTCGGCGAAAAAATGTGGCAGTTGCCGATGGACGACGAGTATCGCGAATTCATCAAGGGCAGCTTCGCCGACATTCAGAACATCAGCAGCGGCAAAGGCGGCGGCTCCATCACCGGCGCTTGGTTCATTCGGGAATTCGCAGGCGACTCACCGTGGATCCATCTGGACATCGCCGGCACGGCCTGGAATGACGACGCCAAGCCTTGGCTCGCCAAAGGCCCCACCGGTGTGGCCCTGCGCACGCTAGTTCACCTCGTGTTGTCGTTTTAGCAGGGCGGGAAAGTAAGATGAGGCGGGACAGACATTCCTGTCTGTCCTCAGCTCTTGTACTCCGCCAGAAAGCGGACAGCCAAGAATGCCTGTCCTACCGTTACATCTTCTCGGGCGCTTCGATTCCCATCAACGAAAGCGCTCCCACCAGTTGCGCTTCCACTAACTCCGTGAGACGCAGCAAAAATGCCCGCTTCTGCTCATCCGCTTCCGTCAAGATGTGGTGTTTGTGGTAGAAATTGTTGAATTCCTGTGCCAGTTGAAACGCATACTTTGCCACGAATGCGGGTTCCTGTGTCGCGATCGCAGCGTCCACTGCGTAGTCGAGCGATCCCGCTGCCGCCAGCAATTGCCAAAGTCCGTTTCCTTCGGTTCCCGCAAGGAACCGACCAACATTCTCCGCGGTCACTTCAACGTTCGTCGCTCCTGCTTCCGCGCCTTTCCGGCGAATTCCGCGGATACGCACCACCGCGTATTGGCAATAAGGCCCGGTCTCGCCTTCAAAACTCAATGCATCTTTGAAATCAAACGCAATGATCGAGCTGCGCGTAAACTTCAGCAGAAAAAAACGCAGCGCTCCCACCGCAATCGCGTGCGCCGTTCGCTTCTGCTCGTCCGCGCTCATTTCCGCATGCCGCTGCCGCACTTCGGACAGCGTCGCCTCTTCGAGCTTGTCGAGCAAGTCGTCCGCCTTCACGCCAAATCCCTTGCGCCCGCTCACTTCCACGTAGGGCTTCTTCGCCTCCTCCGGTGAAAGTTCGTAGCCCATTTCCGCGGCGCAACGCGGCGTAAGCGCCACAATTTCGTACGACAAGTGAATCGACCGCTCCGCCTCCTTGCTGTGGCCAAGAGCCTGCAATCCCATCGCGACCACTTTCTGCAAATACGCCTGCCGCGCGTCAATCACGTTGTAAACCGTTGCCGCCGGCTCGCCGAAGTGCGGAGCTTCTGGATCGCCTTTGTCGCTCGTCGTTGCCCAGACTGTGTGCCCCTGCGGCGCATTCAGCCACTTCCGGTAATGAAAATCTTTCCTCAGCAGCCCGAATTTCCAAAGCTGGTACGCGATATCTTTTCCGACGTACGTCACTGTTCCGTTCGAACGCACAATAATCTTGTCCTGTATGTTCTCGTCGTCTTCCGCTTCGTTCTTTTCCTCAGCCTCCTTTACTTCCTTTCCCTCGTGTACCTCCTGTTTCCAAGGCATGATCCAGCAGCCCGCCATTTTCCCTGTCGTCGCCAATTGAATCGCGCCGGACTTCTTCAACATTTCGAACGCCGCATCCCAAAAATGCAGGTGCAGAATTTCGCTCTCCCGCGCCAGGAGGTCGTAATAGATCTCCAGCCGCGCCATCGTGCGCAAGTGACAGGTCACAATCGCGTCCGCCACCACTTGCGCCACTTCCGCGTCCTCACCCTGGCCTTCCTCGATCGCCCTGAGCGTTGCGCCGCGCAACTTCTCCGCGCGCGCTTTGTCCTCCGCAAAAAAAGTCGTCGCCTTCGCGTACAGATCCCAGCAGTAATAATCGAACTTCGGTTCCATCGCACGGTTCTTGACCCAAACCGGCGTGACCTTTTCCATTCGCAGCAAACCGATCACCACGTCCGCCACCTGCACGCCAGTGTTGTCAATGTAGTTTTGAATCTGCACGCGGTTTCCGGCTTGGCGCAGGACTCGTACCATCGTGTCGCCTAGCACCGAATTCCTTACGTGCCCGATGTGCGCTGCCTTGTTCGGATTAATGCTGGTGTGCTCGACGATGTTTTTTTCTTGCTGGCCGCCTACCACCGGCGACTTACCGCTTGCTTCCGTTCTCGCGCCCGCCCAGAACGCGGCACGGTCGAAGAACGCGTTGAGATATCCGCCGCCCGCCACTTCCACTCTGGCGATGCCTTTAATGTTGCCAAGCCCGTTCGCAATCTCCTGCGCAATCTGCCGCGGCGCGCGCTTCAGCCGCTTCGCCAATTCAAAGCAAGCCGGAGAGGCCGCCTCGCCCATTTCAATCTTTGGCGGCCGTTCCAGTACAATCGTCAGCTCCACGCCGTATTTTTCGCGAATGTGCCGAGCCAGCCCCTCGCGCAACCGGTTTGTCAGTGTCTGATACACGTGCCCTCAGTGAACGTAAATCTCATAAATGCAATCAAATCAGTATAGGAGATGCTGGCAACAAGGGTCAAAGGAATGGGGGAACCGCCCAACTCAGTTCTAGTACCATATCGTTATCATCATTGACAAGATAACAGATTCGTGCTACCATCAAGGGTGAACCTTCGATCCTATCCTCGACGTAGCATCCGCTCCCTCGGCTTCCGTCACCGTGACGGAAATCCCCTCACTGCAAGTCCTTTAGCTTCCACACTTACAAACCGTGATGCTCGTAACCCCTTTAGACCTCTGCGCCTTCGCGCGTTTTCTGCGCGAAGAATCCGCTTTTACGAAAACTGCCGGGTGTCGTTGAAATTCGGGGCCAAAATCGCCAACGAGAGCAGCCTGGGCCTTTCAATTTTCTCAGTCCTCAAACTTTCTGAAAAATGTGCGCTGCCCAAACCTTTTCAATTCAGAGCTTTGCCCACTCTTTCATTTTCCGTATCCTGTAAGTCCTTTGCTTGCCACTCTTACGAAAACAACCGGGGTGTGGCCCAACTCTTCCCAAAATGGGACTACCTCGCGGCTCCACCGGGCTTCTCGCCGCCCAATTCCAATCACGGGTCACCAATCACCAGTCACCTCCCCCGTTTGACACCCTCACCCTCCGCCGATAGTATCAATTCGCATCCGGCGGAGAGACATTTCCACTTTGCAGTCATACCGTCCGGTGGCGGTATCCCATGAAACTCGCTTATTTTGATTGTTTTTCGGGCATTAGCGGTGACATGACGCTCGGCGCGCTGGTTGACGCCGGCTGCGCCGTGGACCACCTGCGCGCCGAATTGCGCGGCCTGCAAGTGCCGGGCTGGGAACTCTCCGCCGAAAAAGTATGGAAGAACGGCATGGCCGCCACCTATGTCAAGGTGAAGACCGAAGAGCAATCCAAGCATCGATCGCTGGGCGCCATCCTCGAAATCCTTCAGAAATCGCAACTCGCCGCGCAGGTACGTGAGCGCGCCGCCGCCATTTTCACGAAGCTCGGCGAAGCCGAAGCCCGTGTCCACGACGTGCCGCTCGAAAAAATTCACTTTCACGAAGTAGGCGCCGTGGACGCCATCGTGGACATCGTCGGTGCTTGCATCGGGTTCCACGCCCTGGGCATTGAAAAGTTTGCGTGCTCGGCGCTGAACGTTGGCGGCGGCACCGCGAAAATGGCGCACGGCGTTTTGCCTGTGCCGGCACCGGCAGCGGCAAACTTGTTGCAAGGGAAGCCGACCTATTCCAACGGCGTCCAGAAAGAACTCGTCACGCCGACCGGTGCGGCGATCGTCGCGACGCTTTGTGATTCCTTCGGGCCGCAGCCGCCGATGACCGTCTCTTCCATCGGCTACGGCGCAGGCACCGCGGACCTGGAAGGCCAGCCGAATGTCGTGCGTATCATGATCGGAGAAACGGCGGAAAAGACCGTCGCCGGTTTCGACGAGGAGATCGCCGTCATCGAAGCGAATCTGGACGACATGAATCCGCAGATTTACGGCTACTTCCTGGAAAAAGCATTGTCCGCCGGCGCGCTGGACGTCTATACCACGCCTGTGCAAATGAAAAAGAACCGTCCCGGCACGCTGCTCACGGTTTTGTGCAAGCCGTCGGACACCAATACGCTGATGTCATTGATCTTTGCCGAGACGACGACATTTGGGGCGCGCACCTATCGCGCGCAGCGCCGCACTTTGCCGCGCGAATTTCTGAGTGTCGCCACGGCCTTCGGCGACGTGCGCATCAAGATTTCCCGCGTCAACGGCCGCGTCCTGCATGTTGCGCCCGAATACGACGACTGTCGCAAACTGGCCGTCGAGAAGAATATACCTCTGCAGTGTGTAATCAGCGAGGCCCTTCGCGCTTATGAAGCGGGCGGGAAAACACACTAGTTATGCCAGCCAACAAGCCCAAGTTCTATCTGACCACGCCGATCTACTACACGAACGGCTTGCCCCACATTGGCCACACGTACTCCACAATCGTGTGCGACACCATCCGCCGCTACAAACGCATGCGAGGCTACGACGTGATCATGACCACCGGCACGGACGAGCACGGCGTCAACGTCGAGCGCTCCGCAAAAAAGGCCGGCGTGTCCGAAGCCGAATTTGTAGCCAAGATGGCAGCGGAGTGGAAGGCCCTCTGGGCTGAGCTGGGCATTCAGGGGGACGAGTTTATTCGCACCACCGACCTGAAACATGCGCACACGGTGCAATGGCTCTTCAAACTATGCCGCGAAAATGGTTTCGTCTACCCAGGGCACTACACTGGGCAATACTGCATCTACGACAATGCCTACGTGGACGTGAAGGCCGGCGAAAACTGTCCCGATTGCGGCCGGCCCACGGAAACCGTCACCGAACCAAATTATTTCTTCAAACTTTCTGCTTTTCAAAAACCGCTGCTGGACTGGTACGCCAAGCATCCCGACTTCATTCAGCCGGAATCGCGGCGCAATGAAGTGCTCAGTTTTGTGGAAGGCGGCCTCCGGGATCTCAGCATCACGCGCACCACGATTCGCTGGGGCATTCCCGTTCCCGGCGAAGAGCCGCACGTTCTCTACGTTTGGTTTGACGCGCTTACGGCGTATCTGAGCGCGGTTGGCGGCCCGAATTATGAAAAACAGGGCTTCTGGCCCGCCGATATCCATCTCGTCGGCAAGGAGATTATTCGCTTTCACGCTGTGTACTGGCCGGCATTTTTGATGGCCGCGGGTCTGCCGCTGCCGAAGCAGATTTGGGCGCACGGCTGGCTTCTCATGGACAGCGCCAAAATGAGCAAGTCCGTGGGTAATGTCGTTCGCCCGCGTCCGATCGTGCACGTCCTCGGTATGGACGCGCTTCGTTACTATCTTCTGCGGGAGACGGTTTTCGGCCAGGATGGCAATTTCAGTTACGACGCCCTCGTCCAGCGTTACAACAGCGACCTCGCCAACGGCCTCGGCAACCTCGCAAGCCGCACCGCGGCGATGGTCGAGAAGAATTGTGGCGGGAAGGTTCCTCAACCAGGGGCGTTGCAGCCGCAGGACGAAGCGCTCGCGAAGCAAGCGCAGGCCGCGATCGGCGAAGTTCTGGAACTTTACGACAAGCTTGGATTTTCACGAGCGCTCGAACTGATCTGGTCGCTCATCGCCGCCGCTGACAAGTATCTCGCTTCCGAGCAGCCGTGGACGCTAAGCAGCTCCGATGCGGACAATCAGCGGCGCGGCACAATTCTCTGGACCGCTGCCGAAGTGCTTCGCGTTGCGACCGCGCTGGCGCATCCCGTCTTGCCGGAAAGCACCGCGAAGGTTTGGGCCCTGCTGGGACAGACGGGCCACGTTAGTTCTCAGGAATTGGACGCACTCCGCTGGGGCCAGCTCAAGCCGGGCCGCTGGGCAAATCACAGTCACTTTTTCCGCGCATTGAAAAAGCGGAAGCCATTGAGAGGATGGAAGCCATGGAAAACGAAGCGCAAAAGCAACCCTCGCCGGTCACGGCGCCCGCGCCTGCAAGCGCGCCCGTTGCGGGTGGCGCTGCCGCTGCCGCCGCACCCGCTCCCGCGGAAAAAATTGGCATCGAGGATTTTGCCAAAGTCGAGATGCGTGTCGGGCAGATCAAGACCGCCGAGCGCATCGTCGGCGCGGACAAATTGTTGAAGCTCACCGTGGACATCGGCACGGAGATCCGCCAGATCTGCGCCGGCATCGCGCAATTCTACGAACCGGAAAAACTGATCGGCCGCAAGGTCGCGGTCGTCGTGAATCTCGCGCCGCGCAAACTCCGCGGCGTCGAATCCAACGGCATGATCATCGCCGCCTCCGTCGGCCCCGAAGGCCGCCCCGTTCTCGCCGGTTTCCCCGACGAAGACGTCGAAATCGGCGCCAGATTGAAGTAGGGCGCGATATATCGTGCCCGTACGGTTGCTGCGAGCGGGACTCTCATGTGATGGAGCTTATCGATTCACACGCGCACATCGATTTTCCGCAATTCGCGGAAGATCGCGACGCCGTGCTCGAACGCGCGCGCGTCGCGGGCGTGACCACGCTCCTCGCCATCGGCACCGGCCCAGGACCCGAGAAGCTCGATTCCGCGCTGCCCTTTGCCGAGCAACATGACTGGATTTACGCCACCGTCGGCATTCATCCCCACGAGGCGAAGGAAGTCACACCGCAGCACTTGGAAGAACTGGCACGGCTGGCTCAGCATCCGAAGGTCATTGCTTGGGGCGAAGTCGGACTCGACTATTACTACGATCATTCGCCGCGCGAAGCGCAAACGCGTGTTTTCCGGGACCAGATGGATTTGGCGCGCCGGGCGAAGAAGCCCATCATCATTCATTGCCGCGACGCCTGGACCGATTGCCTGAACATGCTTGAAGAACATTGGCGGCCGACCGGCCTCGGCGGGATTTTGCATTGCTTCACCAGCACGCTCGAAGATGCGCGGCGCGGAATCGACATGGGTTTTCTGATTTCTTTTGCGGGAAATTCAACCTATCCGAAAACGCAAAACCTTCGCGACGTTGCAAAAGCTTTGCCGCTCAAGAACATTCTGATCGAGACGGACGCTCCGTACCTCGCGCCGCAGCCGTATCGCGGCAAGCGCAACGAGCCGGCTTACGTGGCGGAAGTGGCGCGCACGCTTGCGACTGTGAGAGACTTGACCACAGAAGAAATCGCCGCGGCCACGACGGAAAATTTCCGGCGCTTTTTTGGCCTTGCCCGGCCGGCGAGCCTCGCGGCGTCAGGTCTCAAGGCAGATGAATAATTTGGGGGATACACCATCGCGCTGCTGACGGTCAAAGAGATTTTTGATCTGGTCCGCGACGATCTCGCGCTGGTCGAGGAAGAACTCGCGCGGCAAAGCGAAGCTGCCTTTCCGCCGGTTTCTGAAATCACTGCGTACTTGCTCGGCGGTGGCGGAAAGCGGCTGCGGCCCGCGCTCCTGCTTCTCTCCGCGCGCCATGCCGGACGCACTGATCGCAGCGCCATCCGTCTGGCTGCCGTCGTAGAACTCCTGCACAGCGCCACGCTGATCCACGACGACGTTATCGACAGCGCCGACACGCGCCGCGGCCGCCCCTCCGCCAATTCAAGATGGGGCAATCATCGCAGTGTGCTCACCGGTGACTGGCTGTATATGCAGTCCTTTCAAATGGCTTTGGAAGAGCGTAATTTCCGCATCCTCGATATCCTCATCGACCTCACACAAAAAATGGTGGAAGGCGAGCTGATCCAACTGGCGAAAATTGGCCGCATTGACGTGACGGAAGAAGATGCGCTGCGGCTGGCCACGTATAAGACCGCATGTCTCTTCAGCGGCTGCGCGCGACTCGGCGCCGTGCTGGGCGGCCTCGAAGGCAAAGAAGTGCAGGCGCTTGCCGATTACGGGCGCTATGCGGGACTCGCATTTCAACTCGTGGACGATCTTCTGGATTTTACAGCGTCGGCGCAGCAACTCGGAAAACCGGTGCTGAGCGACCTGAAAGAAGGCAAGGTCACTCTGCCGTTGATCTACGCGATGGAGAATGGTCATCGCGACGCGCGTGAAATGGTGGCGCGGGTTCTGGAAGAAAAGGAATTTGTTTCGGTGCGTCCGGAAACGCTGGTTTCGCTGGTGCACGAGTCCGGAGCACTCGATCGCACGCGCAATCTGGCGCAAGATTATGCACGGCGTGCCAAGGCCTGCCTCAACGGCGGTCCCGATTCCGAATATCATCGTGCGCTCGCCACGCTGCCCGACTTTATCCTCGAACGCGAAAACTAGCCGCGCCCGATTCCATGCTGCCGTTCAAACTGGTCTATCACGAACGCTACGACCTGAATCTCGGCGCGCACGTTTTTCCTTCGCAGAAATTCCGCCTCATCCACGAAATGCTGCTCCGAGAGAATATAGCTGCGCCGCAAGATTTCCTGCGCCCGGAATCCGCGAGCGACGAGGACATTTTGCGCGTTCATACCGCGGACTGGGTGCGCAAATTTATAGCCGGCACGCTCACGGCCAGCGACGTGATGAAACTTGAAGTGCCGTATTCGCCCGAATTGGTGGAAGCGGTGTGGCTGGCGGCGGGAGGCTCGATTCTCGCGGCGCAGTCTGCGTTCCGCGACGGATTTGGTTCGAATCTGGGCGGCGGATTTCATCACGCGTATCCGGGGCACGGGGAAGGATTCTGCGCGATTCACGACGTGGCGGTGGCAATCCGAAAGCTACAGGCGGATGGCACGATCAAAAAGGCGATGATCGTTGATACGGACGTGCATCACGGTAACGGCACGGCCGCCATCTTT
>WNFA01010775.1_pt1 | contig 14759 bp, 11 predicted proteins | sample 5400481 | NCBI WGS metagenome assembly WNFA01 (sample SAMN13153340, study PRJNA577476) | soil metagenome | isolation source: 120 cm saprolite under Douglas fir tree site 2 hole 1 replicate 2 | place: USA:California | collected 2015-04-18 | reverse complement strand
GGCGACTTCGGACTGGCGCACGTTGTCGACGGAAAGATCTCCTTTCTGCCTATTGCGGACAACCTGACCGGAGGTCCTGTGGAGGCGATAGCAAAGGCAGCCGATGGAAGCCTATGGATTTCTTTCTGGGCTGCGGACAGCGTGGAACGACCGATGCGGCTGCTGCACGGCGTCTGGACTGATTTTCGAAAAAGCTCAGCGCTGCCAAAGTACCGCTGCAGGGTGCTTCACGGCGATTCGGCCGGGAGAATGTGGTTGGGATATGAGGACGGAGAAGTGGCCGTGTATGAAAATGGCAGCTTCCACGTTTATTCGTCGAAAGACGGGCTGACCGGCGGTCAAATCAACACGATTTACGAAGATTCCAATCGGCATACCTGGATCGGTAGTGATGGAGGTGTGAGCCGCTTCGACCGCGGACGCTTCGTGACCCTGACCGCGAAGAACGGACTGCCTGGGCGATCCATCGCCGGTGTCTTAGAAGATGGCGAGGGATTTGTGTGGCTCACAGGATCGACGGGCATTCTGAGAGCAGACGCGAGCGAGCTGAATAAAGCGTTCGATTCTCCCGCGTACGTGAAAGGCACTCTCTTGGATGCGGGGGACGGATTACGCGCTATGCCACGGCAAGGAGAACCCTTTCCGACCATGACTAGAACACCCGACGGGCGATTGTGGTTCTCGACTACGAATGGCGTATTCATGCTCGACCCCCGGCACCTGCCGCAAAATCTCGTGCCGCCGCCCGTGGCTATTGAGGAATTCAGGGTGGATGGTCGGAGTCTTTTGGAGACGGATGCCGTAAACAAGCTGCTTCGGCCAAAGGCGAAGATTCTACGGTTTGACTACACTGCACTCAGTTTGACTGCTCCTGAGCGCGTCCGATTTCGCTACCGATTGGAAGGGTTTGATCCAGAGTGGAGCGCACCGGTGACTTCGCGGCAAGCGATGTATACCAATTTGCCGCCTCGCGACTATCGATTTCGCGTGATTGCCTGTAACAACGATGGCGTCTGGAATGAGGCCGGAGCGTCGCTGAAGTTCACTATCCTGCCGGCCTTCTACCAAACAACGTGGTTTTTCCTCCTTTGTGTCGCGGCAGTCGCGTGCCTCACTTGGGTGGCATACCGGCGGCACTTGCGTCAAGTGTCTGCGCGCCTGAGCCTGATTTTCAAAGAAAGGCTATCTGAACGGACGAGAATAGCGCGCGAACTGCACGACACACTATTGCAGAGCTTTCAGGGACTCATACTCCACTTTCAACGAGCGCGTAACCTTCTTCCTGAGCGCGCGTCGGAAGCGATCCAAATGCTGGACAGAGCTTTGGATGGAGCGGAGCAGGCTGTTGTCGAAGGACGAGACGCGATCCACGATCTACGCTCCCCTGTGCCTGCTGCACACGGCCTAGCAGAGGAAATCACATCCCTAGGAGAAGAACTTATTGCGAAGGACGGCAATAAGGATCCGGTACAGTTCCGAGTAGTTGTTGAAGGATCCGCTCAGACGTTGCATCCAAACGTTCACATTGAGATCTTCCGGATTGCTCGTGAGGGGTTGCGGAATGCTTTCAACCATTCTCATGCGCGCCGAATCGAAACCGAAATCGCTTACAGCAATAATTTGTTTCGATTGAGAATACGAGATGACGGAAAAGGAATTGATCCCGACGTGCGAAATCGCGCGAAACGGATAGGGCATTGGGGCTTGGCCGGTATGCGCGAGCGTGCGCAACGGGTTGGCGGGGAATTGGAAGTGTGGAGTGAACCTGGAGCGGGCACCGAAGTTGATTTGCGTATTCCCGCCTCGATTGTTTACGAAACATCTTCTATTCGGCGAAACCATGTCTGGTTATTTTGGAAAAAGCCAAAAGAAAGATCATGAACAACACGCCTAATCCCATCCGCATTTTGCTAGCCGACGACCATCCTGTGTTGCGCCAAGGCATACAGGCGCTTGCAGCAGACGAACGTGATATGCAGTTCGTTGCGGAAGCGTCCAACGGACGGGAAGCGATCGAACAGTTCCGAAAACACCGGCCGGACATCACGCTGATGGATTTGGAGATGCCGGACGTGAACGGTATCGACGCGACAATTGCGATTCGAAATGAATTTCCCGCCGCCCGCATCATCATTCTTACGACGTATGCGGGCGATGTTCGGATTTCACGAGCGCTGAAAGCCGGCGCTCGTGGTTATCTGCTAAAGAGCCTCTTGCGCAAAGAACTCTTGGACACAATTCGCGCTGTCCATTCCGGCCAGAAGAGGATTCCCGCGGATCTTGCCACGCAAGTTGCTGATCACGTTGCAGATGACACTTTAACGCCCCGGGAAATCGAAGTCCTTAGAGCGATTGCCGCTGGAAACGCCAACAAACTGATCGCCGACAAATTGTCAATCACCGAGGAAACCGTTAAGGGACACGTCAAGAACATCCTCTCGAAACTTGGCGCGAACGACCGAACGCACGCGGTCACTATTGGGCTGAAACGCGGAATCATCGAACTGTAGCCCCCCTCGAAAGAGGTGTATCCCAACCCCGGTTTTTGGGGATTCGACTGCCCTGCGCTTTCCCTAACCTTGTCGTTGAGGCCTTCTCTGCAACGACTATTCTCCATGTTTCCGAACGGTTGGCCGGGGAGAGGTCTTCTACTCCTGCGGTTAGGCGCCGGAATTGTCCTGACCCATGATGGAGTCGCAGAAATGCTGATGGCACCCGCGTGGCATGGAATCATATGGCAATCCCTCGCGACCGTAGGCGGCGTCCTTCTTCTTATCGGGTTTTTTACACCTATGGCGGGAGTGCTGGTCGTAATCGTTGAACTATGGACTGCCTTTTCGAGAGCTGACAATCTGCGAACTTGCATAGTGCTAGCGGTCGTAGGCGCAGCGCTGGCAATGCTTGGACCCGGCATCTGGTCCCTTGACGCGCGGCTTTTCGGAAGAAAGCGTATCGACATCGGAGATCGCTAGAGTTCCGTCGTTCTCCCTCAATGGAGTCGTTCGCGCGCACCTTAGTTGAGTAGGCAAAAAAGAACTCTAACGAGGCTGGTCCGCAAAATTTTGCCGGTCCATCATCGGGACCGTAGGGTGCCGACGATGAATATGTGGCTCGACGTGATGAACTTCATTGTTTCACCCTAAATCTGAGGAGAAATGTGATGAAAAATCCCGTGGTGTTGATTACTGGCGCGCTGACAGGAATCGGTCGCGCTGCCGCTATAATCTTTGCGCAAGAAGGGGCACACATTGTTGTGTCTGGGCGTCGAGACAAACAAGGACAAGAGTTAGCTGCCGAGCTACAAGGGCTCGGAGCAGAGGCCATTTTTGTTCGTACTGACGTCCGCAAGGATGAGGACGTGCGCAACCTCGTGGATCAAACAGTCGAGCGTTTCGGACGCCTGGATATTGCGATCAATAATGCCGGGACGGAAGGATCGCGGGGGCTGGTAACGGATCAGACTGCAGAGAGCTACGCGGATACGTTTGATACCAACGTACTTGGTGTGCTGTTAAGCATGAAGCACGAACTGCGGGCCATGTTGCCACAGGGGAGCGGGAGCATCGTCAATGTCTCGTCGGCCTATGGAAGCGTCGGTGCTGCTGGGGCATCCGTTTATGTAGCTAGCAAACATGCAGTGGAAGGGCTGACAAAGTCCGCTGCACTGGAAGTCGCGGGCACCGGAGTGCGCGTTAATGTGGTGGCTCCGGGCACTACAGATACGGGTATGCTCACACGCTTCACCAACACAGATCAAAACAAAGCGGCGCTCGTCTCGACCGTGCCAGTGAAACGTCTGGCAAAACCGGAGGAGATCGCTCACGTGATCGCCTTTGTTGCTTCGGCAAAGGCTTCGTACATGACTGGCGCTTCCATCCCGGTGGACGGAGGAATGATCGCCGACTAAACCCTCATCAAAGCCCGTCGGAACTATTGGCGCTCTGGATGCAGTATCGCACAAACATATGTCCAATACGGATTGCAAACTTAGCCAGTAGTCATGCCCTTAGCCACCCGATGGGATAGGCAGTGCCAATTCGCTGGGGACTTGGGGACATAGGTGCCCGGTTGTCCGCAACGTGCTGGATAGATACGCGTTCATCGGATAGTGCGGGATCGCAACGAAACATCGTAGGGGTCGTCGCTCCAATTCGCACTCCCATACTCTGAAAGCATCGCTGTTCAGCTTACAAAGTATTATCCACAGCTGCTACCACGAGCCAGCTATTGCATCTGATGAGGTGACCTCAGATTGCCACGGGCGGATGTACGGACGTTGTGCCAGGCCGGGTCAGCAATGGTTCTAGATCAGGGGCGAAGGTAAGGCGCGTGAGCATCGTTTCAAAAGGGGACGTATCGCGCGTCACCTTAGTAGAAGGAGTCTGGGAGAGCCGAGATCCATGAAAACACTAAATTCAAACAACCTGTTCACACCAGTCCAAGTCGGATCCATGCAATTAGAGCATCGCGTCGTAATGGCTCCGCTTACACGTTCGCGGTCCGTTCAGCCTGGGGCCATTCCAGGAGATTTGATGCTCGAGTACTACACGCAGCGGGCCTCAGAAGGAGGGCTCATAGTCTCGGAAGCGACTCCGATTTCGATTGCGGGCGGCGGATGGTTCGGGGCGCCTGGCTTGTATTCGGACGAACAGGTTGCGGGTTGGAGAAGAATCACGAACGCAGTTCATGCGAAACGTGGGTACATGTTCTCCCAACTCTGGCACACGGGGCGTGCCTCGCATGTGGACACGACAAAAGGCATAACCGCAGTCAGCTCTTCGGTCAACCCGGAGTATTGGCAGGATCCAACCATACTGGAATCTACGCCTCACGGATGGCAGCAGCCTTCACCTCACCGCGCGCTGGACATCAGAGAGATCCCGGAGATCGTTGAGGATTATCGCAAAGCCGCCGAGCGCGCAAAAGCCGCAGGTTTTGATGGCGTTGAGCTCCACGCGGGTAACGGCTACCTGCCCGATCAATTTCTCCAGGATGGCATCAACAAGCGAACTGATATGTATGGCGGTTCGATCGAGAATCGCTCCCGCTTCCTGCTTCAAGTGGTAGACGCAATGGTTTCGGTGTGGGGCGGCAACCGTGTCGGGGTGCGTATTGCGCCCAGTGGAACCTGGAATGGGGTATCGGACAGCGATCCGGTCGCGCTGTTTGACTACGTCGCAAAACAACTGAACCGCTTTGGACTGGCGTACCTGCACATCATCGAGCCGCGCATTAAGGGAAACGTCCTGATCGCCGAGGGCCAAGGGCCTGTTGCGAGCGCGAGGCTACGAAAGATTTTCACAGGAAAGATCATCGCGGCGGGTGGTTTTGAACCGGATACCGCCGAGGCTGCTGTTCGAGACGGCGACGCGGATTTGGTCGCCTTTGGACGGCACTTCGTCGCGAATCCTGACTTGCCAAGGCGCATCCGGCTCGGGCTGCCTCTTAATGCTTACGACCGTAACACGTTCTACACTTTCGACGCTCGCGGCTACACCGACTATCCGTTCTACGAACAGCGATCAGAGTCGCTTGCTTCAACTCTGTAATAGCAAGCGAAACGCGACAAGCGGTTTACCCTGCTAGTTACGCTTACAAAAACTCACAGCTACGCCGCGCAGCGCCTCCTGGATCTGGATTTTTCCGGCAAACAAACGCGCGAGCTGCTTGGCGAGCGCGACCTGACGATGGTGGAAGCTACCGCGGTGATTGCACGCGGCATTGGCAGGCCGGATCTGCGTTACGAGCAGTTTCCGTACGACCAAGTGGAGCAGGTATTGACGCAAATGGGTTTTCCGCGGAAGAAAGCCGGGGTGTACATCGAGATGTTCCAAGCCATCAACGCAGGTGTCCTAGCTCCATTGGAGCCGCGTTCGCCGCAGAGCAGCACACCGACTTCGTTTGAAAGATTTGTGCAGGATGTCTTTTTGGTTGCGTATCGCACGAAGGCTACCGCCGCTTAGGCTCTCGGAGCTGGGGAGTTTCCAACTCGGTAAAAAAGGAGAAAGACAGTGCCTAAAAAGCTCGAAGGCAAGATCGCCGTCGTCACCGGCGGCACGGAAGGAATTGGGTTAGCTACGGCAAAACTTTTCGTCAAAGAGGGTGCGTATGTCTTCGTCACAGGCAGGCGCCAGAAGGAACTCGACGAGGCGGTGAAGGCAATCGGCAGCAATGTTTCTGGCGTTCAGGGCGACATTGCCAAAATCGCGGACCTTGATCGCCTTTACCAGACCGTTTCCAAGGTGAAGGGCCGAATCGATATTGTTTTTGCTAACGCTGGAGTTGGCGAATTTGTCCCCTTCGGGGCCGTCACCGAAGAGCATTTCGACAAGCTATTCAACATCAATGTGCGGGGAACGCTGTTCACGGTGCAAAAGGCTTTACCGTTGCTCAAGGATGGTGGATCCATCATTCTCAACGGCTCGGTCGCGAGTGTTAAGGGTACCGCCGGGTTCGGCGTCTACGCCGCGAGTAAGGCTGCAATTCGCTCCTTCGTGCGAACCTGGACAACAGATCTGAGGGAGCGTGGTATTCGTTCAAACGTTGTTAGTCCGGGTCCGATCAATACGCCGCTGGTGAGCCGGCAATCCGCAGACGTGATTGGGCGGATTGTATCCACCATCCCGATGGGAAGAATGGGGGAACCCGAAGAAGTTGCGAAGGTGGCGTTGTTTCTCGCTTCGGATGATTCCAGCTTCGTCACGGGGATCGAGCTGTTCGTTGACGGCGGCAGAGCCCAAATCTAGCCGAAATAGCGGATTGCAGCGCGTCTGTAGTGCAAACAAGAAACGGATCACGCGTTAAGGCAACCGCAAAAGGCTATGAAACCGTCGCGACTTTAGACTAAGCCAGGGAGGCTACAGCGGAAGTCATCAGCTGTGCGATTCCGCTGCTCTCCATCGTAAGCCTGTTTGGTGCACAGATGGTGCACAAGAGTCTGCAATCGGGGTGATTCTGTGCAAATGAGCGCACCTTCAAAACAAATGAAACGTGGTGTGTACGAACAGGGCAGGAAAATTAGCAAACCGCCGCCGAATGTTGGCGAACGCCGCGGACCGCTCAGAACTTCTTGCTTCCATGCGGGACGCCCCGAACAATGGCCGACTAGGTCAAAGCGAGATTTGGCAAATTTTGGCAAAATGGATTTTTATGACAATTCCCCCGACCGGGAGAGAACGTGGATCACCGCGTAATTATTGGTTGAAATTGGCGGGAGCGACGGGACTCGAACCCGCGACCTCCTGCGTGACAGGCAGGCGTTCTAACCAACTGAACTACGCCCCCGCAAACTGACTAAAATGACTTCCCGCTCCTTCCACAGCCTTGCAGTGTCTTGCACTGCCTTGCACGTCTTTCGACATGACAAGCGAGCAATCTCGACAACGCCTAGCCGACTTTGGATGTTTCATGCGGGTCGCGCATCGGAACGCCCCGGATTACGGGATCTACGGGATCTATGGCCCACTCGACTTTTGGCAAATTTTTGGCAAAACGGTTTTTTGATGACAAGTCCCCTGGAAGGGGAAAGTAAAGTGAGAATCGCCGCGTATATATTGGTGATTTGAATGGTGGGCCTGGGTGGACTTGAACCACCGACCTCGCCCTTATCAGGGGCTTTTATGGTGCTATATGCATAGTATTATGCGTCTACCTGCCAAGCAGGCGTTCTAGCTGCTAACACTCGCGATGATGTTTGTGCACTATGAGTGTGATCAAGAGGAGCGCGGCTCCGAGCATCCCCAGCGCCTTAAAGTGGAGAACCATTTCCGCCCCCATCCCAGCACCCACCATAAAGACGATCCAGACTCCACAGAGAAGGCCTATTTTTGGATCGGGAGCTCTTACGGGCGGAGGAACCACCTCAGAAGAGTATTTTTCAGCTTCCGTAGAAACTAGGGTTGTGATCATCCCAGTGAGATATGTGGTGTGAACGCTGATGCCACCGACGTGACGAAATGCTCCATTTTGCAGCCCGAGCGCCAGAGACACAAAAATCACAAATATTTCAAATCCGTGGGCAACATCTGATGCCAACGCCAAAGAAGCGGCCACTATCAGAATGACTTCTATCCCCAGGATTGTCGGAAGCAACGGCCAAGATGGCCACTTCTTGAGGGGACGCACAATAAGAGTACTCAGGAGAATTCCTATCAAAAAAGTGACAATGGCTGAGAAATGTCCAAGCGTAGCCCGCCAATCGCGAGCGGCTAGCGCAATTGCCCCCAGGACCAAATTGCCGGTCACGTGTCCAGTGAACGTCTTTGCGAGCACGAAGCTGGCCGCGTCACCATAGCCGCCAACAAAGGCAAGCCCGAAAGAGAGCCACATGTCAGTCTGGCGAATCTTGGAAAGCACAATTTTCCTTTGGCGCTTGAGCAGCTCCCTCCATTCGATCGGGACGGTCACAACGATTGACAGGGTTGAGAGTAGGAGGTTGATTCCATCCGCAAGCGAAGACCTTCGCCGTAGCTACAAGATGCTGCCCTCGTACACCTGTTCGAACAACTTCACATTCTGTTGGTAGTCCACGTGAACTCCGACCAGAACCGGACCAGGAATGTCGAACGCTTTTCGCAGGGTAGCAGTGATCTGGTCTGGATGATCAATTCGGAGGCCCGTGGCACCGAATGCCTCCGCGTACTTGACTGGATCCACCGGTCCAAAATCGATACCCGACGTGCGTTTGTACTTCAGGCGTTCCTGCACGGCGACCATGTCGTAGGTGCCGTCGATCCAGATCATATGAACCAAATGAGATTTGAGACGCACAGCTGTCTCGAGTTCGTTTGCGGAGAACAGAAAACCACCGTCGCCCGAAATGGAAAGTACTTTCTCCTGGGGCCGCACGAGCGTTGCGGCGATGGCCCATGGCAATGCAACACCAAGTGTTTGTTGACCGTTTGAGATGAGCAACTGACGGGCGCGAAAGCTGTGAAGGTAGCGCGCCAAATACATACTGAAGGAGCCCATATCAGAGCACACCGTCACATCGGGTGTGAGCATCTTTTGCAGCTCCGCGATGAGCCGCAATGGATGAATCGGAACACTCGACACGGTGAGCGCCTCTGCCATCATTTGTTCTCGTTCTTGAGCTATTCGAGAGAGGAGTGCCATAGAAGAATCGTCTATCGATGTCCGACGAAGTAGCGGTACCAGCGCCGCGAGTGTTTCTTCTATGCTCCCAATCAGTTCAACTGCTGGAATGTAGTCGTTTTCGATCTCCACAGCGACAACGTCGATATGCACGATCGTTCGATCTCGATCCTTGTTCCAGAGAGACGGCCAGTATTCGACGGCATCGTAACCGATCGTGATCACGAGATCTGCGGTGTTCAACACCTCGTTCGCCGGCTGGTTCGCCAACTGTCCCACGCGGCCGGCGAAATAAGGATAGAGTTGCTGACAGATCGCTCCTGCCGCCTGAAATGTTCCGACGACCGGCATCGAGCCACCATTTAGCAGGTTGCGAATTGCATCGGCTGCCTTCACTTTGCTAGCCATAAGCCCCAGAAAAACAACCGGGGTCTTGGCAGCGTTGATGAGACGTGCCGCTTCGCGCAGGGATGCCTCCGCAGCCCGCCCCTGCTCGGTGAAGCTGCTCAAACCGATAGGTTTGCATTGCGCCTCGCCCGTCATCACATCCATTGGAAGGCTGACGAACGCGGAGCCGGGCCGAGCGGATTCCGCAGCCCGAAAAGCCGACTCAAGCACTTCCGCGGTGGCCGATGGCGAATCGATCTCCGCGGCGTACTTGGTTACCGGCTTGCACACACTCACTGAGTCCATCGTTTGGTGCAAGGATTTGAGACGATCCGCCACTGAGACGGCGCCCCCTAGCGCCACCAGGGGGTCACCCTCTGAATGAGCAGTCGCCAACCCGGTCACCAGATTAGAAACCCCGGGTCCGGAAGTCGCAATCGCTACCCCTGCTTTCCCCGTCATCCGTCCGATGCCACCTGCGATGAAGGCTGTATTTTGCTCGTGACGGCAGACCACGGTCTGGATGGTGGAATCGCGCAATCTGTCGAATACCTTGTCGATCTTTGCGCCTGGCACTCCAAAGGCATATTTCGTGCCACGCGCCTCAAGCATTCGGACAAGGACATCGGCACCTGTCATTGCTTGCGTTTTCGTTTGTGCTTTCATCTTATTGCTCCTTCGGGACTACCTATTCGGCTTTTTGGAGATCCTTTGTCGTGTCCACCGCCAGATTCTCTTTTAAGAACGATCCGGTTTCAGGGAGACGCACGTCGTATTCACAAAGCATCTGGATTCCGACGCACAATGCCTTGTCACTACAGTCGAGCACGTGTCCGCCCTTGGTGCGGTCCTTTGAGATGAAATGAAAGTGATATCCGGGGATGCTGAAGGAGCTCGAATAGCGGGGAGACCAGATGCAGACGAGCGTGCCCTCGATATCTTTGAAGTGGAATTCCGGCTGTGTCCTTGCCGCAGCGACGAGCGTGGTGCCTTCGCCAGTGGCCTTCACTGCGCGAGTATGCATGCGCTCAAAGACGCCATCCACACGCAAGGCGTAGAAAAGATTGTCGGATTCGCGACGGGGATCACAGGCTCGCTCGAGATCGTTTAGGCTGCCGACAGCGTGGACATCAAAGTTCTCTTCCGGCTGAAATCGGCTTACAACGGCAAACGGAATCTGGAAGTCATCCTGCCGGCGCTGAACACTGCCGTCGCCGCGTACCTGGTAGATGATTCCGTCAAGCACAACCATTTCCCCATCGAGATGTTCGAAGGTCCCTAAGCCGAAGTCGCCGTTGGCGAGCAGAGTTCGGGACGACACGGCTCCGTCATAGACTCCCTGCACGAGCGCCGCGGACGTCGAGATCTGATAGGCACGGTGACGAGCGGTCTGGAAATATTGGCTTAGCGCCGCAGTGACGACGCTGTCGAGCGAACTAGCGCGCATCGCAACAGCGTCCTTCAGAATATTCGCGAGGGGAATTGGGATAGTCACGGCTAGATTTGGCATGGTGTCAATCTCCCTTATCGGCTGATAGCGATGATGATCGGCACGGTCACTACAAGCGACAGCGTTGAGAGAAGTAGCGCAGACGCCGATTCCGCTTCCATGGCCTTATACTTGGCGGCAAGCAGAACAGCGATCGTTGCGAGGGGAAAGCTGCAACAGACAAGCGCTTCACGCGCGAATGGACTTTGTACGTGAAGCAGATGGAGCAGAGCGAACAGGACGGCCGTCTGCACGGTGATGCGACCGAGCGTGGCTAGGACAACCGCTTTCGACAGGTGGAAGGCGTGCGCGGCAAGCGTCAGTCCAACGGTGAACACGGCAACCCCGGATGTGGCCGAGCCAATCATTACGAAGCAAGCTGCTATCTCTTTCGGGATGTGAAGGCCCACAAGCACGACAGCAATGCCCAACACGGGACCCCAAAGCAACGGGGACTTCAATCCGGACTTGAGTCCGGACAACACTTGCGCTCGACGGGAAGACGCTGTCACAGGGGCTGCACCGGTCCCTGAGCTTGACATCTCAAGAAGAATAATTGCCGCCGGCACGACGAGGTTGATGGCCAACGCAACGAGCCCCACGGTGCCCGTGCTGGTATCGCCGAGCAAGGGTTGGAGTACGGCGATGCCGAAAACCGGAGTGGCCGACGTCGCGAGGACAAGGGCATAGATGATCGACGCTGCTCCTTGGAGGGACTTTATCCTTCTCAAGAAAAGCCATGCGACCAAGAACAGGCCATCATGGGAGAGAATCAACGCCAGGACGAGACGGCCCTGCTGCAGAAGCAGGTCTCTCGGAATTTCGGTCATGCCAACAAATAAAGACGCGGGTAGCGCGAAGCCGAGCGCGAGCTTGCTCAACCCCGCGGCTTGATCGGGATCGAAGGCATTGCGCTTGCCAGCGAAGTAACCGAGCGCTAGAACAAAAAATACTGGAAGCAGTGCTCCCACCAATCCACCGATATTCATGAAACGTTCCCTTCTGCGTTCCCTAGAACTCCACTTTTGTTCTGAATCCGAAAACCACCGCGCGCTGCGCGCCTCCTCCGACGTTCGCGTAGTACTGAACCACCGGCTGCAGGAGCAGCATTGGCAAAACGTCCAGCAGAGCGTTGAACTCAACGCCCTGCTCAGTGTTCCAGGCAGGTACGCCAGGCGGGAGAAACTGTGGGCTCAGACTATTTCGTACATAGCCCAACGACATCGTGTTGTGAATGTGCAGAGGCAGCGGCTCGTTGAAGCGCAGCCCTGCCGTGAGCAGCGTGTTGTTGCGGTTGATGCTCGGAGGACTCCAGTCGTACGCAAACGTCGCATCCAAACCCTTTGCTTCTTTCGGATCCACTCTCCAGAGAGCCTGGCTCGCCATCCAGTACAAGAGGTAGTTGCCCGGCCGCGGGGTCGTGCTCGCCGGCGTCGCGAATTTTCCGGGATTGTAGGAGGCACCGAACTGATAGAGGCCGGAGTATCCCTTTCGGCCCTCGACGTCGTCAAAGGCTCGCACGGACGACGCCTTCTTGCCCGGAGTGAAACCAATCTCCGAAACACTCACTGGAGTTCCGTTGAACTGCGGAACGAACCCGGTTGGGTTTTGTGAAAAAGGCGAGCGAACCGCGGCCAGCACCATCGATTTCACATAGACGTTGTGGATCGGCACGACGCGAACTTCCAGTGCCGGCGTCGAGGGCGGGTCGAAGGACTCGAAGGTCGTAAATAGATTGCCCAACGCATAACCCATGGGCTCGAAGATGAAAGACGCCGCGTAGTGCTGGGCTCCGTAGAAGTCTTGACCCGCGAACTGGCCCACGCGTGCAGTGATTCGTTCGTCTAGCCATCTCTTCTCGATCCACCACGAATCGAGGCGACATGTATTCGCGCTGGACATCCCGCTGGGACTCGTCAAAAGCCCCAGATATGTTCCGAGATTGCCGCCGCCTTGCCACAGTGCTGTCGCATGGAAATACAGCCCCTGCTGACCGGTCAGCGCGCCAAAATCGATGTCCACCGTCCACCGAAATCGGTTCCAACTCGCAAATCGGTCTTTCTGCTCGCTCTTGATGTTCCAGAGAGAATCGCTTACGTACTGAAAATCGAATTTCACACCGCGCTCGAGCAGGCGTGTGCGCTCGCCGCCCCAGTCCCCGAGGAGATGGCCGTGTGGGCCCTGACCCGTTTCGTGACTGTCTGGGCCAGGGAGCGGCTCCTGTTGCGGAGTCTGCGAGCGAACTGGGAAAGCGAACAGGCAAACGGCGAGACCCAAGGAAAACAGGAAGCGACATTGTCGACCGCACAAGCAAGACATCTCCCACCGCCCACGATGATTGATCTGGCGCTTCGAACGGATCTGCTCTGAATTGTTGAGACGAACACATGGTGCGACGAACGAAGCACGTTCGCCGCACGTTCTCAGGCTCTGGCCGTTAATCCCGCCTCTTCGTTTACATATCCCGGCTTGTAGACGTGCTCGCGGATAAAAGCCACCAGGTCAGCCGGACGAGCTATCCGAGCGAGCCCGGAGTCGAAGACGAGTTTCGCCACTCGCGCGGCTGTCTGGATCTCTGTCTCAAGAATATTCGACTGCAGCGGGTATAGCAGACCCTGCTTGAGCAACTCGGACGGCACCTGATCTGCTACCGCCTGCCCGGCCTCAATAAACATCTCGTCAGTGACGCGCTTCGCCTGCGTGGCGAAGATCGCCATACCGACGGCGGGGAATATGTAGAAGTTGTTTGCTTGGCCCGGCAGAAATGTCTGGCCGTTGTAGCGGACCGGCGCGAACTGCACGCCGGCTGCGTAGATCGCTTTGCCCTTCGACCAGGTGTAGGCTTGCTCGGGCGTGCATTCCGCATGCTCGGTGGGGTTCGACAGCGCAAGGACGACTGGCCGCTCGTTGATGCGCGACATACTCTCGATGACCTTCTGCGTGAAGGCGCCGCCGATGGTGCTGACGCCGATGATCGTGGTCGGTTTGATGCTCTCAATAGCCGCGACAAAATCCCGCGTCGGCGCGTGCTGGTGTGCGTACGGCTTCTGGAAGTCGAGCAAGTCCGTGCGGGAGGCCTCAAGCAGACCGTTGATGTCGAACATGTAGACGCGTGACTGCGCTTCCTCGAGCGTTACGCCTTGCGCAACAAGCGCGGAACAGAGCAGATCGGCAAGGCCAATGCCGGCCGAGCCGGCGCCGAGGAACAGGTACTTTTCGTCTTTCAGTTTTGTGCCTTTGAGCTTGGCCGCGTTGATCATCCCTGCGAGAGTGATCCCCGCCGTACCTTGTACGTCGTCGTTGTAGACGCAGTACTTGTCGCGGTAGCGCTGGAGCAGGTGCACGGCGTCCGCACCCGTCCAATCTTCGAAGTGAATGCAACACTTCGGGAACACTTCCTGCACTGCTTCGACGAACTCATCGACAAAAGAATAAAGATCCGCGGTCGCCGGGCGTGTCTTGCGCATTCCGAGATACAAAGGATCGTGCAGGTATTGCTCGTTGTTGGTGCCGGCGTCGAGATACATGGGAAGCAGGTACTGGGGAGGCACTCCCGCGCAGGCCGTGTAGAGCTGCAGCTTGCCGATGGGGATGCCCGCGCCATTTGCGCCGAGGTCGCCAAGGCCAAGGATCCGGCCGCCGTCCGTGACACAGATGAACCGAACGTCTTTCTGCGGCCAGTTTTTCAGAATCTCCTTTACCTTGCCGCGCCGCGTGATCGAGAGATACATGCCACGCGCCTGGCGGTAGATATGGCCGAACTTCAGGCATGCCTCGCCGATGGTCGGGT
>WNFA01002662.1_pt1 | contig 14766 bp, 18 predicted proteins | sample 5400481 | NCBI WGS metagenome assembly WNFA01 (sample SAMN13153340, study PRJNA577476) | soil metagenome | isolation source: 120 cm saprolite under Douglas fir tree site 2 hole 1 replicate 2 | place: USA:California | collected 2015-04-18 | reverse complement strand
AGTGAAGGCCGCGAGGAATGGTATCACGCGGGGTGACGCAGGTATGATCGGGATGTGCCCGACGACTCTCGCGTACTGCTCGAGTTCTCCGCCGGTGGCCTCGTCCTCGACGAGCGGCGCCGCGTTTTGCTGATCCGAGCCCGCGACCTGCGCGGTCAACCCGTGTGGACGCTGCCGAAAGGCGCGTTGGCCCCGGGTGAGACGAGCGCGGAGGCCGCGCTCCGGGAGGTCCGCGAGGAGACGGGATACCGCTGCGAGCTGGAGCGCGAGCTCGCACCCGTAACCTACTGGTTCCGGCGCGACGGCCGGCAGATCAAGAAGACGGTCCGCTGGTTCCTGATGCGACCGCTCGAGAAGGTCGGCGAGCACGACCACGAAGTTGACGAGGTGCTCTGGACCGACAAGGACGACGCGCTCGCCCGGCTGCGGTACGATTCCGACCGCCGCCTGGTCGGCGCCGTCTAGGCCGCGGTCGTCGCGAGGCGGAGCACGCCCAAGAAGCTTGCAAGTCCTCTGGCGATCGAACACTGGCCCGGCTCCTAGCGCTTAGAACCCGCCCAGTAAGCCTTCGGATAGAGCGTCAACAGCTTCTCGATGGTGACGTCGTCCACGTGAGCCTGGAGAAGCAGATCGCGCTCCGCCGCCAGCTCGGCGATACGCCTGAGAGTCGGCGCGCCCACGTCGGCGGCGCTCAGGTGGAACTCGCCGATGCCCCGGTGGATCCCGCGCTTGAGCCGCTCCTCGACGTAGGCCCGCACGCCGGGGTCGCTGGGTCAGCTCCCCATGTCATCGCGCGTCCGGTACGGCCGGAGGAACGGGACGACGCTCTTCGGCGACTTCTCGTAGAGCTTCAGCGTGCCGTCGTCCGGCGTGCTCGAGACAATGGCCCGGGGCACGCCCGCCGCGGCGAGAATCGAGAGCGCTCGCTCGGGCGTGTAGACGTCCCAGTCGGGGCGGCTGTAGTGAATGTGAGCGTCGAAGATCGGAAACTGGGTGGCGGCGGGCGCCGCGGCGCCGAGGACGACCAGCAGCGCGAGCAGCGGCGAACGTCGCATCACCGCGATCCTATCACCTCCTGGATGACGGACGGCAGACGCGGCAGGGCCGGTACCCTACGCTCGCGGCGTCGGCGACCGACGCGAAGACGACCCGATTCGCCTCGGTCACCCGCTGCTCGTGGGCGCAGCCCCGGCGGCAGACGATCCGCGTGCTCGTGCAACCGATGAGCGCGGGCGTCGAGCGCTCGAGCCGCAGCAGCCGGGTCTTCATCTCGCCGCCGAACGCGTAGTGACCCCAGGTCCCATCGCCGCGGATGATGCGGTGGCACGGCACGATCACCGGCACCGGATTGGCGCCGAGCGCGTTGCCAACGGCGCGCGCGGCGCGCGGATGTCCCACGCGTCGCGCGAGGGCCGCGTACGAGTCGACCTCGCCGAACGGAATGCGCACCGCCTCGGCGAGCACGCGGGCCTGGAAGTCGGCCACGCCCGCGAGGTCCACCGCCACCGTGAAGAACGTCCGGCGTCCGGCCAGGTACTCGCGTAGCTCCTGCCGTGCGCGCTCGGCGTGGGCGCGAGCGCGGGCGGACGCGCCGTGGTCGCCGCGTCCCGGGCGAAGCCGCGCTACACCACGCTCGGTCGCCTCGATCCTGAACCTGTCGGCCAGCGCCTCGAGCTCGACCCGCTTGGCACGGAGACCGCCAAGAAGCCGCGACGCGAGATCGCGCGGAGCCTCGGGAGCGAAGAACTCTTCGAGCATGACGTCGATACGATCCATGTCTCTATTCCTCCAGCGCTCGCTTCAGGATTGCCTTACCCCGTGCGAGCTGGCTCTTGACCGTGTTGACGGAAATTCCTCTGATCGTTGCGAGCTCCCGGTAGCCGAGACCGTTCACGTAGTGGAGCGCCAGCAGCACGCGCGCCTCGCGGGGAACGGTCTCCAGCGCGCGCGTCAGGTCGAGGCGCTCCACCGCTGAGCCCGGTCGCCCGCGGGGGAGCGGCTCGGGCGGCGTGCGTCGGCGCCGGCGCAGCTCGTCGATACAGACGTTCGTGAGCACGCGATAGAGCCACGTGGACACCGCCCACCGCGGCGCATAGGATTCCCGCGCTTCGAAGGCCTTCAGCAAGGCCCTCTGGACGGCGTCCTCCGCGTCGGCCCGGTTGCCGAGCAGCCGGTACGCCACCGCGTACAGCCGGCGCGCGTATGCCTCCACGGCGCGGGCGAATGTGCGTTCGTCCATCTCGCTAAGTTATACGCGGCACACGCGCCGGAGGGTGGAACGGCAAATGCGGTTGTGTAATATTGCGCGCGCAAGGGGGTACCCATGACCACCACACGACGGGGCTTCTTGATCGCCAGCGGCGCCGCCATCGCGCTCCTTCGAGCGACCGGCGCGCGCGCCCAGCAACCCTCCGCGCCCGTTCCGGGCAAGGACCGGCTCATCGTACGGAGCCCGCGCCCCATCAACCTGGAGGCGCGGCTCGGAGACCTGACCGCCTACCACACGCCGGACGAGGTGTTCTTCGTCCGTAACAACTACGACGCCGCACCGATCGCCCCGGCGCAGTGGTCGGTGAAAATCGAGGGCGAGGTGGACAACCCCCTCGTCCTCCGCCTGGACGATCTGCAGAAGCTTTCCATGTTCACGCAGGACGTGACCCTCGAATGCGCCGGCAACGGTCGCTCCTTCCACAAGCCGCGGGCCTCGGGCATCCAGTGGGAGAACGGCGCCGTCGGGAACGCCGCGTGGAAGGGCGTGCGGCTCGCCGACGTGCTGTCCCTGGCCAGGCCGCGGCCGACCGGCCGGCACGTCGCGTTCGACGGCCTTGACAAGCCGCCGACGCTGCAGGCGCCGGATTTCATCCGCAGCGTCCCGATCTGGAAGGCGCTCGAGCCGCACACGATGATCGCGCTCGAGATGAACGGCAAACCGCTTCCGCACTTGCACGGCGGCCCGGCGCGCGCGATCGTCCCCGGGTTCGTCGGCTCGGCGTCCGTCAAGTGGCTCGAGCGGATCATCGTCCTCGCCGACGAGTTTGACGGCTTCTACATGAAGTCGAACTACACGGCGCCGCGGGCCGACAACGAGAAGGAAATCTACTCGCTCCAGTCGCTCGAGGTGAAATCCGTCATCGTCGGCCCGACGGAAGGCGCCAAGCTGCCAGCGGGGAGGACACCCGTGTGGGGCTGGGCGTGGAGCGGCGAGGGCGAGTTGACCGGTATCGACGTCTCGACCGACGGCGGCCAGAGCTGGTCGCCGGGGACGTTCACCGGTCGCTGGGACCGCTACTCCTGGCGCAAGTGGGAGGCCGAATGGGACGCCAAGCCGGGCGCCCACACCGTGATGGCGCGGGCGTCCGACAGCCTTGGTCGCATCCAGCCGACGAGTCGCGCGTTCAACCGACTCGGCTACCGCTGGAACGTGATCCACGCTGTCAAGGTTGATGTGGCGTAGCCTGCGGACCGCGGCCCTCCTGGCGTTGACCGCCGGGATGGCGTTGGGCCTTCGCCTCGCGGTCGCGTCCGCTCAGAACACGCCGATCCCCCAGACGCCGGGCTGGGAGCTGGTCATGCGCTGCGTGATCTGTCACAGCGTCGAGGTCGCGGTGCAGCAGCGCTTCGGGCCCAGGGGCTGGTCCGACACGCTCGACCGCATGATCAAGTACGGCGCGCCGATTCCGCCCGAGGACAAAGAAACGCTGCTCGTCTACCTCCTCCGGCACTACCGGGATCCCGACGGCCGCTGAGCGCTTCGCAGCGCTTCCCAAACGCTGGCGGCCGTGAGGGGCACGCGCTCGATCGCGACGTCGCGGTCGGCCAGCGCGTCCTCGACCGCGTTGGCGATCGCCGGCACCGGCGAGATGATCCCGCTCTCGCCGACGCCCTTGATGCCCATCTCGTTGCGAGTGGACGGGAAATCGAGCGCGACGACGTCGAGAGGCGGCACCTCATCGGCCTTCGGCAGCCCGTAGTCCATCAGGGAGCCCGTCAAGAGCTGTCCGCCGCCGTCGTAGATCAGCTCTTCGCCCAGCGCGGCGCCGATCCCCTGAACGATCCCGCCGTGGAGCTGGCCCTCGACGACCATCGGATTGAGAGGGCAGCCGCAGTCGTGCACAGCCGCGTATCGCAGGAGCCGCACCGCGCCCGTCTCGACGTCGACCTCGAGAGCGCAGGCGTGCGCGCCGAACGCCCACGTGACGGTCTCCGGCCGGAAGAAGGCGCAGGCGTGGAGCCCCGGCGCGCCCTCCAGCAAGAGCGTCGGGCTCCGGAGCGATCCGCGCGCCAGCTCGCCGAGCTCGATACTGCGTCCGGCCATGCCGGCGACGTGCGCCCGGCCGCCGGCGAACACGACGTCGGTCGGCGCGCACTCGAGCAGCTCACCGGCGACCAGCCGCGCCTTTCGCGCCACCTCGCGCGAGGTGCGCGCGACGGCCGGTCCCGTCACCGCTGCGACGCGACTCGCGATCGTGCCGTTGCCGTAGCCCAGGACGGCGGTGTCGCCGCCCACGACGACGACCCGCTCCGTGTCCACGCCGAGCTCGGCCGCGCACACCTGCGCAAGGGTCGTCTCGTGCGACTGGCCCTGCGAAGACACGCCGATCTGGAGATAGACCATTCCGCTCGGGTCGATCCTGACGTCGGCGCCCTCGAACGGGCCGATGCCGGTACCCTCCAGATAGGCTGACAGCCCGATACCGATCGGCCTCGACGAGGCGCGCCGCCCCTTCTGCGCGGCACGCCATTCGTCGTACCCGAAGCGGGCGAGCAAGCGGTCGAACGCGGCGCGGTAGTCGGCCGGATCGTAGACGATCGGTATGCCGTCACGGTACCGGAGGCCGGTGGTGTAGGGCATCTCATCGAAGCGGATGAGGTTGCGACGCCGTAGCTCGGCGGGGTCCATGCCCAGCCGTCGCGCCGCGCGGTCGAGGAGCCGGTCGAGCACGTAGGCGACTTCGGGGCGTCCGGCACCTCGGTAAGCGCCGGTGAAGGTCTTGTGGGTCACCACGTTGACGGCAGATCCCTTGAGGTGCGCGACGCGATAGGGCCCGGGCAGGTGGTTGATCGTGTTCAGCGTGATCACGTCGCCGAGGACGGGATAGGCCCCGCCGTCTCGGGTGAAGGTCGTCTCGATCGCGGCGATCGCGCCGTCAGAGGCCACGCCGAGCCGCAGCTGATGGTGCTGGTCGCGGTCGGGCGCCGTCGCCAGAAAGTGCTCGCGACGGGTCTCGATCCACTTCACCGCCCGGCCCAGCCGGCGCGCGACCGCGGGAATCAGAACGTCTTCGGGGTAGACGTGACCCTTGGCTCCGAAGCCGCCCCCGACGTCCGGCGCGATCACGCGCACCTGCTCTTCGGCGAGATCGAGCGCCGCGGCGACCGCCGCCCGGACGGCGAACGGCATCTGTGTCGACGCCCACACCGTCAGCCGGCCGTCCGGCGCATCGGGCTGGGCCACCACGCCGCGGGGCTCGATGGGCATCGCGGCGACGCGCGGCACGCTCAGCCGCGCCTCGACGACCACGTGCGCCTGGGCGAACCCCCGGGTGACGTCGCCGACGGCCCCGGCGGACGGGCCCGCGACGTTGTCGGGCCATTCGTCGAAGACCCGCGCCGCGCCCTTCGCGAGCGCGGCCTCGACAGTCGCGACCGCCGGCAGCACCGCGTACCGAACGTCCAACACCTCGGCGGCGTCGGCGGCGCGATAGACGTCGTCCGCGACCACCACGGCCACCGCCTCGCCGGCGTGGCGGACCTTCGGCCCGGCGATGGCGGGCTGGACGTACGGCCGGAACCTCGGCGACGTCACGAGGGACGGCACCGCCGCCGCGCACTCCGGCAGGTCGGCGATCGTGAGGACCGCGACGACGCCCGGGAGAGCGGTCGCTCGACGCGCGTCGACGTCCAGGATGCGCGCGTGAGCGTGCGGGCTCCGCACGATCGCCGCGTGGCAGAGGTGGGGCAGCCGCACGTCGTCCACGTAGTGGCCACGGCCCGTGAGCAGGCGCCGGTCTTCCCGGCGTTTGACGGAGAGCCCGATAGGCGCGGTCATCGTGTTGTGGCAGTATAGGCGCGGGAGCGAGGAGGTCACATCTGTGAACTACCGTCCGGTCGAGGGCTGGGGACGGCTGCCCGAGGGGTGGTCGTTCGTCGAGGCGACGAGCGTCGCCGTCGATGCCCAGGACAACGTCCACGTCTTCAATCGGGGTCCGCACCCGGTCATCGTGTTCGACCGCGCCGGAAAATTTCTCCGGTCGTGGGGAGAAGGGGTGTTCCGGCGAGCCCACGGGATCACGATCGGACCCGATGGAACGCTCTGGCTCACCGACGATCTGCACCACACCGTCAGGCAGTTCACGCCCGACGGCAAGCTGCTCCTGACGCTCGGCGATCCCGACAAGCCCTCGGCGCTCCACGGCGGCAAGCCCTTCAACCGGCCCACACACGTGGCGCTGTGCCCGCGTACCGGCGACGTCTACGTGTCCGATGGCTACGGGAACTCGCGCGTCCACAAGTACGATCCGAAGGGGCGCCTGCTCTTCTCGTGGGGCGGGCCCGGCACGGATCCGGGGTGCTTCAACATCCCCCACAACATCGCGACCGACGCCGAGGGGCGCGTGTACGTCGCGGACCGTGAAAATCACCGCGTCCAGGTCTTCGACGGCAAGGGTCAGTACCTCGCCCAACTCAACAACCTCTTCCGTCCGTGCGGGCTCTTCGCCGACCGGCGGAACGGCGGCCTGCTCTACGTCGGCGAGTTGCCCCCGGACCTGCCGGTGAGCGCCGAGGTGCCCAATCTCGGCGCCCGCGTGAGCATCGTGACGCTCAAGGGCGATCGGATCGGCCGGATCGGCGGTCCCTTCCGCGGCGAGAAGCCAGGCGAGTTCATCGCGCCGCACGGCTGCGTCGTCGACTCGCGCGGCGATCTGTACGTGGCCGAGGTCTCCTGGACCGCGCGCGGTAAGGCGCTGAGCCCGCCGCGGGAAATACGGTCGCTGCAGAAGTTCGCGCGGGCATGACCGCGCTGGCCGACCGGCTGCTCGATGCGCTGGCACGCTCCGCGGCGAGCCGGTACGGGGGCGAGGTCGTGTCCGAGCTCGAACACGCGCTCCAGTGCGCCGAGCTCGCGCGCGACGGCGGCGCCGACGAGGATCTCCAGCTCGCGTGCCTGCTCCACGATGTGGGCCGCTACGCGGTCGATCAGTCGCTCGTCTCCGACACGACGGAGCGCCCGCCCGTCGGATCGAGCGCACGTGGACATCATGAGATCGGCGCCGAGCTGCTCGCGCCCTGGGTGCCCGAGCGCGTGGCCTGGTGCGTGCGCATGCACACCGACGCGAAACGCTATCTCTGCGCCACCGAGCCTGAATACTTCGAGCGCCTCTCGCCCGTCTCTCGCCACACGCTCCGGCTGCAGGGAGGCGTCATGTCGCCGAGCGACGCCGCCCGATTCGCCGAGCACCGGTGGCTGCGCGACGCGCTGGCGCTGCGCCGGTGGGATGACCAGGCGAAGGTCATGGGCAGGAAGACGCGGTCGCTCGAGGACTGGACGCCGACGATCCGGCGCTGCTTCCGGCCGTGAGCCTGCTCGAAGACGCCGAGGTCGCGGCCGAGCTGGCCCGGACGCCCGGATGGAAGCGCTCCGGCCAGGCGATCGAGCGGCTGTATCGCTTCCGGGATTTCCGAGAGGCGATGGTCTTCGTCAACTGGGTGGCGGCGATCGCCGAGCGAGCGAACCACCATCCCGACGTGACGATCCGCTACAACGAGGTCACGATCTCCGTGTGGACCCATTCCGACGGCGGGCTCACCCCGAAAGACTTCACGCTCGCGCGCTGGATCGACGCGCTATGACGCCGCCGGCCGACTCCGCCCTGCCCGGTCCGGAAGCCCGTCGGAATAGCCACTGATCGAGCGCCGGCTTTTGCCGGCGCGATCGAATCCTGGGTGAGGCCGGACCGGGTGACCGGTGGCGGGCAATCGGGAGGAGCGGCGCCGCTCCCCCCGATGTTCAGCTACCCAACTACACGCGCGACAGGAGCGCCATGACCGGCGGTCGTTTCGGCGCCGCCTGGTAGCGGCACTTCAGTTCTGTGCGCTCCAGGATCTCCACGTAGGTGCCCATCACCATACGGTAGTAGTGCGGATGGCGCCCGGCGGGCCCGCCGTTGTACTCGGTGAGGGCGTCCTTGATGTTCGGCTTGCGGGTCATAATATCTCGGAGATAGGCCATCGCGAACTGCGTGCTGACCGTGGGGATGGCCAGGTCACCGAGGTCGCGCTGGCCCTTGAGGACCGGGCGCTTGAAGGGGCCGACGGTCGATTCGAACAGCGCCGCCGTCGAGGGCAAGGTCTGGAATAACCCAACCTCGCCCGCATCGCCGACGGCGTCGTGCCGGAATTCCGACTCCACTTCTGCTTGCGCGAGCGCCAGGCAGTGGTCGATTTTCGTGCGCTCGGTCTCGGCAAACAGCACATCGGGGAAGCGCTGGAAGGCCTTGATGGGCGCGACCGGATTCCTTTCCGCGATGTACGCGAGAATCGCGCGATTCAACCGCTGCGCATTGGCCTCGCCAGCAACCGCCAGGACCTGGCGCGTCAGTACGACGCCCCCGAGGGCGATCACGCCAACCAACGTCACGCTCGCAAGCACTTTGTTCAGTCTGCGCATACAGCCCTCCTTACTGTTTCGCTCCGCGGCCTGCGTCTCGCTGTGTCTGGAGGAAGGTAAAAGAGAAAAGTAGAAGCAGTATTGCATACGCCGATGGATCACGCAACAGGATGTTGGCTTGTTCCGGATATACACCACCGGCAGGGCCACCGCTCCTGACGCGCAGGAACGGGCTGATGCGACGCAGAGTTAAACGCGGAATGCGACGACGGGTTTAGCGGGGGCGACCGGGAAGGCGTCGGGACGGAGACGGGATCGTCCGATGAAATTCGGTCGGATCGTTGTCCATCTTGGCGCCGACGGCGGTGCCGCACTCGGCGCAGACGTAGTCGTACTTGCTGCCGGACGGGAGGACCAGCAGGAGTTTCTTCCGTGCCGGCGTGGCGCGCCGGCAGCGCGGACAATAGAGGCTGGTCGCCTCGAACTCTTCGAAGCTGTCACGCGGTCCGGCCATCGTGCGAATTCTACACCGGGCCTATAATGCCGGCACGCATTACGAGGAGGACACTGAGCAGAATGTTCCGTCCCCGACTGGCGCTCAAGATCACCGTGCTCATCGTGGCCGTCCTGATCGTCGGGTTCGGGGTCTCGACAATCGTGACGATCCAGCGCGAGTCGGCGGCGCTCGTCGAGCAGAACAAGCAGGCGGTGAGGCGACTCACTCAGACGGTGGTGGCCAGCATCGAAGCGGCGATGCTGCAGGAGCGGCCGGACGTCATCCGCAGCCTCCTCCAGGAGCAGCGGGAGCTGCGAGCGCAGCTGCCGGAGGATGCGGCGCCGCTCGAGGCGCTGGTGATTTATCGCCGCAACGGCGTCGAGGCGTTCACCGACCTCGCGACCGCCACCGAGGTCGCGCGCGCCGCCGGGCTCTCCGACGAGGTCATGAAGAACATCTCGAAGATGAAGCGGGCGCCCGGGACCCCGATGGCCGGTCCGCTCTTCACCCGGGCGGTGGAGACCCTGAAGACGCAGGAGTCCCTCGAGGTCGAGAACGGCGTCTCGCTCTTCACGCTCCATCACCCGATCCTCAACAAGGAGAAATGTCAGGGCTGCCACGGTTCCGACCACAAGGTGCGCGCGGTGGTACGCGTCGCGACCTCGATGGAGCCCGTCTTCAGCGAGGTGAGACGCCACCGGAACCGCCAGCTCCTCATCGCGGCGCTGACGATCCTCGCCGCCGCAGCCGTTCTGACGATCGCGATGCGCTCCGTCATCGTCCGGCCGATCGTCGCGCTCTCGGCCGTCGCCCGGCGCGTCGGCGATGGAGACTTCGAGGCGCGGGCGTCGGCCGGGGCCCGCGACGAGATCGGCGAGCTGGGCGGCGCGTTCAACGACATGACATCACGGCTCACCACGGCCTACACCGAACTGGCGACGAAGAACAAGGAGCTGGAGACCGCCCTCCAGAGCCTCCAGGAGTCGCGGCAGCGGCTCGAGCTCCTCGAGCAGCTCAAGGGCGAGCTGTCGAAATTCGTTCCCGACGCGGTCAAGAAGTTGCTCGAGCAGAATCCGAACGCGACCGAGCTCGCGAAGAAGACCGTCGAGGTCTCGGTCGTCTTCCTCGACATCGCCGGATACACGAAGCTCTCCGAGCAGCTCGAGGCGAGGAAACTCAACCAGCTCGTCCAGACCTACTTCTCGAGCTTCCTCGAGATCATCCAGAATCAGCACGGCGACGTGAACGAGACGGCCGGCGACGGCCTGATGGTCATCTTCCAGTCCGACCGGAGCTCGACCGACCACGCGCTGAACGCGACACGCGCCGCCTTCGCCATCCATCAGCGGACGACCACCCTGAACGAAGAGTACGGCGGCATCTTTCCGTCGATCCAGCTCCACATGGGGATCAACACCGGCGAGGCGCTGGTCGGCGCTACCAAGCTCGGCTCCGGGGAGGGGCAGCGGTGGACGTTCACGGCCACCGGGCCCACGACCAACGTGGCGGCGCGCTTCGCGGGCTCGGCCCAGGGCGGCGAGATCGTCGTCGGCCCCACCACCGCCGAGCGTATCCGCGCCTACTTCGTTCTGGAGAGCCTCGGCGAGAGGACGTTCAAGAACGTCTCCCAGCCGATCCACGTCTACCGCGTGATCCCGCCGGGCATCTACGAGAAGATCGTCTAGCTTGGGCAAGCAAATCCGTGTCGGGATCTGCGCGTGGGCGGATCCGGCGCTCATCGAGACCGGAACCTTTTACCCCCGGAAGTCGATGACGGCTGAATCGCGGCTTCGTTACTACGCGAGCGTGTTCGACGGCGTGGAGGTGAACAGCTCGTACTACGCGATCCCCGACATCAGGAACACGCTGCGCTGGGTCGAGCGCACGCCGCCGGGCTTCGTCTTCCACGTCAAGGCGTACTCGCTCCTGACCGGCCATCACCCCAGGGCAGAGACCGTGCCCGCGGACCTTGCCGCCCTCCTGCCGCGGAGCCCCCGACGCACACGTCGCGGCGAGATCGACGCGTCGAGCTTTCCGCCCGAGGCGCTCGATCGCGCCTTCCGTCTTGTGCGAACCGCCCTCCAGCCGATCGCGGAGGCCGGAAAACTCGGCTATGTCCTGTTCCAGTTCGCGCCGTGGGTCCACTTCGACCCCGGACGTCTCGACTATCTCGCCTCACTGCCGGAGCGACTGCCGGGGTGGACGATCGCGATCGAGTTCCGCCACCGCTCGTGGCTGCCCGATCACGCCGACGAGACCCTGCGCGCGCTGAGCGGCGCGCGTCTGGCCCACGTGATCGTGGACGCGCCGGCGGCGGGCCACACCGTGCCCCGGGTGACGACGGTGACCGCGCCGACGGCCGTCTTCCGGCTGCACGGCCGCAACGCGCACGGCTGGCTCCGCCAGCTCCGCGGGGAGGAGCCGACGGTGCGGGAGAAGTACGACTATCTCTACAGCGAGGCGGAGCTGCGGGAGTTTCTGCCCGAGATCGAGGGAGTGAGCGAGGAGGCCGAGGAGGTCGTCATCTCCTTCAACAACAACAACCGCGACTATCCGGTCCAGAACGCCCTCATGCTGAAGCGGCTCCTGGGCCAGCCGATACGGGCCGATCCCTCGCCCCGTGACCTGTTCACCTGAAAAACCTCTGGTAGAATCGTAGCCCCATGCCGGAACTGCAGCTTCGAGGCGGTGAGGTCGACGGGCTCCGCCTCCACTATGTCGTCGAAGGCCGCGGGCCCGCCGTCATCCTCGTCCACGGTCTGGGGGGGTTCGCGGAGACCTGGCGGCACAACATCGGCCCGCTCGCGAGCCGAGCGACCGTCTTCGCCCTCGACCTTCCGGGCTTCGGCGCCTCGGCGAAGCCGCGCACCCGGTACCGTCTCGCCAATTTCGCCGGCGCGCTGCGGGGCTTCATGGACGGGCTCGGGCTCGCGCAGGCGTCGCTCGTGGGGCACTCGTTCGGCGGCGCGGTCAGCATCACGTACGCGCTGACGCACCCGTCCCGGGTCGAGCGGCTCGCGCTCGTCGGCGCCGTGGTTCCGGGATGCGGCTATCGTCCGTCGTGGATTTACCGCCTCGTCGCGCTCCGCGGCCTCGGCGAGGTGCTGTCCTGTGCGGGGCACGCGAGGCTTTACAAAGCTGCCCTCGCGCGTTGCTTCCACGCACCCGACCGCCGGGAGGTCGACTTCTTCGTCGACTACGAATACGCGACTCGCACGGACGCCACGGCGCGCGCCGCGTACCTGGCGACGCTCCGCGACGTGCGGATCGATCTGGAGGCTCGCGCGGAGGACTATCGCCGCGCGCTGACCACGCTCGAGCTGCCGGTGTTGCTGATCCACGGTCGTCAGGACCCCGTCGTGCCGCAGGAGCATTGCGCGGAGGTCGCCAGGGTGCTGCGCCACGCGGCGGTTCGCTGGGTCGATGCGTGCGGACATTTCCCGCAGATCGAGCATGTGGAGACGGTGAACGGCTGGCTCGTGGACTTTCTGGTCGGGCGTCGGGCGCCCCGCTAGCGGAGCAAGGTATGGACGAGATCACGCCGCAAGACTTGAAGGCGCGCCTGGCCGGAAATGATCGACCGCTCCTCCTCGACGTGCGCCAGGACTGGGAGACGCGTCTCTGCCGGCTCGAGAATGCCGTGCACATCCCGATCGAAGAGATCGAGCTCAGGGCGGACGAGTTGAATCCCGACGACGAGATCGTCGTCTACTGCCATCAAGGCGTCCGGAGCGCGGCGGTCGCCGACTACCTCCGCCAGCGCGGCTTCAAGAGCGTGAAGAACCTTCGCGGCGGGCTGGACTACTGGGCCCGCACGGTTGATCCCGCGATGCGCCGGTACTAGTGGCGTCCCCGCTCACGATCCATCGGGCGGGGGCCACGGTCTGGTGCACGCTGGACCGCCCCCCGCTCAACCTCTTCGAGCCGACCCTCATCCGCGCCGTGCGCGAATCGTTCGACGCGCTCGCGGCGGACCGCTCGACGCGCCTGGCGGTGGTCGTCGGGAGCGGCCGCGCGTTCACGGCCGGCATGGACGTGCGCGTCCTGCGCGATCTCGACGTCGGCCGGGCAAGAGAGCTGATCACCGCGCTCCACGACGCCATCGCCGCGGTGCACCGGGCGCCGTTTCCGGTGATCGCAGCGGTGAACGGCCCGTGCCTCGGCGCCGGCTTCGAGCTCGCGCTGGCCTGCGATCTGCGGGTGGCGGCGGCGAGCGCCTCGTTCGGCCTACCCGAGGTGCGCGTCGGCGTGCCCTCGGTTATCCAGGCGGCGTTGCTGCCCCCGATGGTTGGGCCCGGCCGCGCCGCGGAGATGCTGCTCACGGGCGCGCCGATCACCGCCGCGACGGCGCTCGACTGGGGCCTCGTGAACCGCGTGGTGCCGGATGACTGTCTGCGTCCGGCTGCGGAGGAGCTGGCGGCGGTGATCCTCGCGGCTGGGCCCGAGGCGATCCGGCTCCAGAAGGAGCTGATGGTGCGCTGGCGAGAGAGCGATCTCCCGACCGCGGTGCGCCACGGGATCAGCGCGTTCGCCACCGCGTACGCGACCGACGAGCCCCGCGAGGGGATGAGCGCCTATCTGGAAAAGCGTCGCCCGAACTTCACGGCGTGATCGGATGAAGGTCAAAACCATCACGATCGACCTCTGGGGTACGCTACTCTTCGACGGTCCGGCGAGCGACAACCGCTATAAGAAGCGCCGCCTGGCGGATTTCGAGCCCCTGCTGGCGGCCGCCGGCATGCCGGTGTCCGCGGCGGCACTCGATCGCGCCTACGACGAATCGGGGAGCTATCTCAGCCGGATCTGGGCCACGCACCGGGACGTGCCGGTCGACGACCACGTCAGAGCGATCCTCGCAGCGGTCGATCCCGGGCTGCCGCGACGTGTCCCGCCGGCGATGATGACCGCGCTGGTCGACGCCTATGCGCGGCCCATCCTCATCGTCCCGCCGGCCGTCGACGACGGTGCGCTCGCGGCGCTGGAGACGCTCAACGGAGGAGGCTACACGCTCGCGCTTGTCTCGAACATCATGCGAACGCCGGGCGCGACGCTCCGACGGTTGCTCGAGCGTTTTCGGCTCCTCGGGTATTTCAAGCACACGACCTTTTCCGACGAGGTGGGGATTCGAAAGCCGGCCCCGGAGATCTTCCAGCTGACGCTGCGTGCGGTCGCCGGCGACCCCGGAACCGCGGTGCACGTCGGCGACGACCCGATCCTGGATGTGCAAGGCGCCCGGGCCGCCGGGATGCGCGTGATTCAGGTAACCCCGTCGGTCAGGGCGCTCGGCGCGCAACGCCCCGACCTCGCCATCTCGCGGCTCGCCGAGCTGCCCGAAGCCATCGAGCAGCTCGAGTCGTGATCACGCCACGAACCGCGGGGGGCTACTCGGCGTAGTTGATGCTTGACCGGGTCGCGGCGGTCTGCGCGAGCCGCGGCGAGCGCTTTCCGGGGATGACCAGACCGATCTCTTCGAAGTAGCGACGGATCGGATCCGTGATGCGGTCGGCGTACGCCTCGAGCACGCGATACGAGATGCCGCGATGGTACGAGGCGTTCCCGAAATCGCCATTCCGCCAGCCGAGGACCTTGGCGGCCCTGCTGTTGCGGTTTTGCAGGACGAGTCCGAACGTCCCGAGGCCGGAGACCCAATGGTCGGGATTGT
>WNFA01003585.1_pt1 | contig 14772 bp, 13 predicted proteins | sample 5400481 | NCBI WGS metagenome assembly WNFA01 (sample SAMN13153340, study PRJNA577476) | soil metagenome | isolation source: 120 cm saprolite under Douglas fir tree site 2 hole 1 replicate 2 | place: USA:California | collected 2015-04-18 | reverse complement strand
ACCCGTGGTGCCGAATGGCGAGCCGGACACGAACCAAATCGCATCGAATAGGAGCGTGATCGCCCCCATCAAGCTACCAGCCACCGCTACCGTCTTGCCGGTGAGAACGAAGCCCTCCTTGACCGGGAACCAGCCCAGCAAGTTGGCCCCGTTGACATACAGGGCAAACACCAGGCCGACCATGGCAAACGTCAGGGGTGTGAGACCGTGGGCACCTACCATGGATCTACCTCCTTAACCCGAGCCCGGTAGCGGGCTCGGCCATAACGCGAAGCCGCGAATCCTCCAGCGTCCGTCTGACGGCTCGTCCGATGTCGGCGGCGCTGGGCGTGTCCGAGTGCACGCAGATCGTGTCGGCGACGACGGCCACTTCCCCGCCGTCCACAGAGGCGACCTTTCCGGTGGTGACTAGGCTCCGAACCCGCTCGGCCACCGTCTCCGGGGCTGGCTCAAACATCTCCTGCCAGCCGAACATGACAACGCTGCCGTCGCTTCTCAGCGGCCGGTCCGCGAAGAACTCGGGGACGGCTCTGAGCCCTGCTCGCTCGGCAGCGTGCCACATCTCGCTGCCCGCGAGCGTGTAGACCGCTAGGTCCTCCTGGTACTCGGCCGCCGCCTCCGCGATGGAGCGCGCGACGGCGTTATCCTCGAGGGCGGCCACGTACAGGGCCCCGTGAGGCTTGACGTGGTGCATGCGAAGACCGGCGGCCGCGAGGAAGGCGCCCAGGGCCCCCATCTGGTAGAGGACGTAGTTGCGAAGCTGGGAGGGCTCGACTTCCATCTGGCGCCGCCCATAGCCGAGCAGGTCAGGGTAGCCGGGATGGGCGCCGACAGCCACGCCGTTGCGTTTGGCAACCGCGACGGTCGCACGCATCACGTTGGGGTCACCCGCATGAAAGCCACAGGCCACGTTGGCCGACGAGATCACCTGGAGCAGGCTCTCATCGGCGCCCCGCTCCCAGACCCCGAAGCTCTCGCCGAGGTCCGAGTTGAGATCGATGCTGGCAGGCTCGGTGGAAGTCACGCCAACGCCGCTTCCAGTGCCCTGCGCGTGTAGATGGCGATGACCCGGCGCTTGTACTCGGCCGAGCCGTCCGTGTCGCCAAGGGGGTCGGACTCCCGCGCCGCCGCCTCGCCTGCCTCGCGGAGCAGGTCGGGCGTGGGCTTCGCACCCACCACGACCTTCTCGGCGGCGGCCGCACGCAGTGTGTGGTTGGCGGCGCCGTTCAGGCCGATGCGCGCCTCGCGCACCACCCCCTTCCCACCTAGGACTAGGCGGACCCCCACCCCCACGATGGCAAAGTCGAGCGGCCGCAGGGCGTATTTCAAATAAGCCCAGCGGGCGCCCGCTGGCTGGGGGGGAAGGCTGATGCCCGTCACTAGCTCGTCGGGGCGTGCCGCCGTCTCCAGCAACCCGACGAAGAAGCTCTCGACCGGCAGGTGGCGCTCCCCGCCTCGCTTGCTTCGCAGGTGAACCGTAGCGTCGGAGGCGATCAGCGCCGCCGGCGGGTCTGCGGTGGGGTAGCCATGGGCGATGTTCCCGCACAGCGTCCCCCGGTTCCGGATCTGGATCGTGGAGACTGCCGCCTCGGCCCTGGCCAGAAGCGGCCACCGCTCCCTGATCGCGGTGTGCCGTTCCACCTCCGCGTGGGTGACCATGGCGCCGATCCGGGCGCCGCCGTTGACTTCGAGCCGCCTCAGGGCATCAACTCCGCCGAGGCTGACCAGCAGGGAGGGCTCGACGAAGTGTTCTCGCAGCAGGAGCAGAAGGGACTGCCCGCCTGCCATCACCTTGGCGTCCCCGCCATGCTCGGCGAGGATGTCCAGGATCTCCTCGATATCGGTCGGACTTGTGTAGCGCACTACCGGCCTCCTGCCCTAACGCGAGCTGCGTCGATGGCGTTGAGGACCCTTTCAGGTGTAAGCGGAATTCGATTGACCCGGGCCCCAGTGGCGTTGTAAACAGCGTTGGCCAGCGCCGGCGCGGTTGGGACTAGGCCCATCTCACCCAGCCCTTTGGCTCCATAGGGACCACGCGGGTCGTTGGTCTCGACCCAGATCGATCGGATCGGGGGCATCTCGGTCGACGTAGGGATCTTGTAAGTGGCGAAGCTGGGGTTGAGTGTCTGGCCCCCTTCGCAGATGAGATCCTCCATGAGGCCATAGCCGATACCCTGGGCGACGCCTCCCTCGACCTGCGACTCGGCAAGCGCTCGGTTGATGACGTTGCCGCAGTCGGTGGCGGCGACGAAATCCACCACCTTCACGTGTCCGGTCTCCTCGTCGACCTCCACCTCCACGGCGTGAACGCCGAAGCTGTAGCTCATTGCGAAGTCGCCCACCCCGGTCTCAGGGTCGGGGAGCGAGCACGGCGCGTCGTAGTGGGCTTGGGCCATGATCTGGCGTCCTTCTCGGTCTCTGAAGATGCTGGACTGAACCACGGTGGCGAGGTCGATCGAGCGCTCCGGCTGGCCCTTCACCTGCACCTTCTTGTGACCCAACTCGAGCGCGTCGGGGGCCACGCCAAGCGACTCAGCGCCGACCCGGAAGAGCTGCTCGCGCACCTGCGCGCAGGCTTCGCGGACGGCGTTGCCGGCCAGCGTCGTGACCCGGCTCCCGTAGGTGCCGAAGTCGGCCGGGATGGTCTCCGAGTCCGAGGTGATCACGTCCACGTCTTCGAGATCGACCCCGAGCTCCTCGGCGCAGATTTGGGCGGTGGCAGTGGTCGCGGCGCCGGTGCCCATCTCGGTGGCGCCGATCATCAGCGACACCGAACCGTCCTCGTTGACCTTCACGCCGGCGGCGCAGAAGTCGGCATTGACATGGGGGTGGAACTTGCCGCTCGTGAAGTGCACTCCGCAGGCTATGCCCACACCGCGACCCGGCTTGGGGTTGGCCCTCTTCTCGCGCCAGCCGATCGCTTCGGCGGCCTTCTCCAAGCACTCAACGATGCCGCAACTGGTGAGAGTCGGGCCCGAGATCGCCTTGTCACCCGGCCGCGACAGGTTCTTGAGACGGAACTCGACCGGGTCCATGCCCAGGCGCTCGGCGATCAGGTCGGTGTGGCACTCGGCGGCGAACGTGAACTGCGGGCTGCCGAAACCCCTGAACGCGCCTCCGAAGGGATTGTTGGTGTAGACCGTGTCGCCGTCGTAGCGATAGGCGGGGATCCTGTAGACGGCGCCGCCCAGCATCGACTGCGTGAGCGAGACGCCCGGCCCATAAGAGGTGTAGGCGCCGTTTTCCATGATGACGTGCGCGGTACGGGCTGTGATGGTGCCGTCCTTCTTGACACCGGTCTTGATGTCGATGATCTCAGGGTGCCGGGTCCGGCTGGAGATGAACTCCTCGTCGCGGGAGTGGAACATCTTCACCGGGCGGCCGAGATTCATGGAGGCCTGGATGGCGACCACATAGATCGAATGCGGCTCCGACTTCGAGCCGAAGCCACCGCCCAGGTAAGGCGAGATGATGCGGATCTTGTTCGCCGCCAGGCCGAAGATTCCGATCAGCGCGAAGCGGTCGAAAAACGTGGACTGGCTCGACATGTGGAGCGTCACCCGGCCGGAGGCGTCGTAGTCGGCGACGACCGCGTGCGGCTCCATGCAGGCGTGGGCCTGGCGGCTGGTGATGAATCGGTCCTCGAAGACATGGTCGGCCTCAGCGAAACCCGCGTCCACGTCGCCGGCGATCACTCGGTTGTGGGCGGCGATGTTGCGCTCTGCGCCCTCGTGGATCCGGGGCGCGCCCTCGGCCATCGCCTCTTCGGGATCGAAGACCGCCGGCAGTGGCTCGTACTCCACGTCGATCGCGCGGATCGCCTGCAGCGCGGTCGCCTCGTCGATCGCGATCGCAGCCGCCACCCCCTCGCCGGCGTAGCGCACCACGCCGTCGGCAAGGGCGGTCTCGTCCGGTATGAAGGCCCCGTACTTGTTCTGGGGCATGTCTTTCTGCGTGTATACGGCCAGTACGCCTGGAATCGCCTCCGCCCGTGAGGGGTCCACCTTCTTGATCCGTGCGTGAGCATGGGGGCTGCGCAGGATCTCGCCATAGACCATCCCCGCCAGCCTCATGTCGTAGGCGTAGGGGGCGCGACCGGTCACCTTCTCCAGCGAGTCGGTCCGCGGCAGCGAACGGCCGACGACCCGGTATTGGGAGGGCGGGTCCTGGCGCTGTCGCGGCTGGCCAGAAGCGGCCATGATGGCGTCTACGATCTTGGTGTAGCCGGTGCAGCGGCAAAGGTTGCCGCGGATCCCCTGGCGGACCTCGTCCTCGGTCGGCTTGGGGTTCTCGGCCAGCAGGGCCTTGGCGGTCATTATCATTCCTGGCGTGCAGTAGCCGCACTGGGCGGCGAAGTTCTCGGCGAAGGCCTGCTGGACGGGGTCGAGCTTTCCGTTCCGGGCGAGGCCTTCGATGGTCATCACCTTGTGTCCGGCTGCCTCGACCGCCAGCACCAAGCAGGAATTGACGACCTTGCCGTCCAGGTGAACCGCACACGAGGCGCACTCACCCTCATTGCACGCTCGCTTGGTGCCGGTGAGGCCGAGATCGTCGCGTAGCGCATCCACCAACGAGCGGTCGGGCTCGACCAGCAAGTCGTAGGTGACGTCGTTGACGTCAATTTGGATGGGCATCTTTGGCATTGTTTTCCTCCTTCAGTCGGCCGTCATAGGCCTCGGCTTCGGGTCCCGCCGGCCACCAGGTCGACCAGTCGGTCAACCTCCTCCACGTCGCCGATCTCCTCCAGGCGGTCTTCTCCCGCCCACTGCCGCGCCCACCACTGGTAGAGGTCGAGCTGGCGCTTGCCGTTGAACATCCGGATCGCCGCACTGCGCTCGTCGGTGAAGCAGATGTAGAGGTTCGGGATGCGACCCGCCAGCTCGCGTAGGCCCGCGAACGTGGTCACTCCGCGGGTGGGCATGCAATCGCTGATCAGGATGACGTCGGTCGCCTCCGGCATCCGCTCAGAGAGCAGTGCGCCCGCCTGGAACGCCCTGCCCAGGTCGGTGGCGCGGCCCTCGGAAAGCCGCAGAATGCGGTCGGCCACATCCTCCACGTCGCAGTCCTCGCCGAGTCCCTTGATCTCCTGAAGCTCATCGTCGAAACTCACCACTGCGTAATCCGCGCGGCCGGATGCGGATAGGTGGGCCAGGACAGCGGCCATCGTCGCGGCCAGCTCCAGCTTCCGGCCCACCATCGATCCCGAGTGGTCGACCAGGATCGCGTAGTTGCGGACCTGGCGCTGCCGTGTTAGCACCCGGAGTTGATCGCGCTCGAGCTCCCCAGCTCGGGCCACGAGGCCGTTCAGGGTAGCGCCTAGATCGAGCGGTCCTTGGACCGCTTCGCTCCAAGGCACACTGGCCAGCATCCCGCCGGTGGCCGAAGAGCTCTCCAGGGGCCGACCGCCGGTGGGCTTGAGCACGTACTCGCGGGCTCGTCGCAACACCTCGTCCAGGTCGCCAAGGTGGCTTTCCAGCTGCTTACTAACCTCGGTCGTCCGGATACCGCCGGCGGTGGGCTGGTCCCTGTCGACCATCGGCACCGAGCGGGAGTCGCCAGGTTCGCCTCTGCCTCCGGGGCGTGCCAGCCCTGGTATCTCATCAGGCGTCGACGGCTCTCGAGCCGGCTTCTGGCCGCCCTGCTCGAGCGCCACGTCACCGTGCTCGCCCAGCGTCGACAGTCCCTCGCCCTCCGCCTCTGCGGGCTCGCCCGAGGGCGCCGCCACCATGCCAGCGACCAACTCCTCGACGCTGCCGTGGTAACTCCGCCCGAGCACGATCTCGATCAGCTCGTGGACAATCTCGCAGGCAGTGCGGTTCACGGTCGGCCGGACTCGCAGCTTGCCCGCGTAGGCGCTGCAGGCGAGCATCCGCAGGGTGCCCGCGTCGAGGTCCTCAGGCGCGTAGCTGGCGATAAGGTCGACGAAGTCGATGGCCGCGCGGACCGAGGCGCCGTGGCGCAGATCGGCATGACCGCGCGACTCGCGCGCCAGGTCAACCGCGAATGCATGGATGCCCTGCCGGCCGTCGCCACAGCGGCGGCGTACGATCTCCAGCTCCTCATCGCGAGACTGGTAGTCAAGTTCAAGCACGACGAAGCGGTCGGCCAGGCCACGAGAGAGCCTGGCAGTGCCCACATCGTCGAGCGGGTTGAGCGCACCCACTACCGTGAACCCCGGCAGCGCCTCCACGCGTCCCAGGTGAGGCACCTCGAGGTAACCTTCGGAAAGCGCCGTCATGAGGACGTTGAGGGCACCGCTGGGAGCCCGATTAATCTCCTCCACGTAGAGGATCCCTCCCGCAGTCATGGCCCGCGTCAGCGGTCCAGGCATGAAGTACTCCGGCCGGTAGCCGCCCTTCAGCACCATCGGCGGATCGAAGGTGCCGACCAAGGAGTAGGCGGTAAGCTGTTCATCGCCCGTGACGTCCACGAAGCGGTCCGCCTCCCTGCCCAGGTGGCGGGCCAGAGCCCGGAGCATTGTGGTCTTGGAGACCCCGGGCAGCCCGACCAAGAGGACCGCCTTACCGCTGCGGATCGCTCCCAGCAGTAGGCGCAGCTCGGAGCGGCGGCCGACGACTTGACGCGCAATCTTTTCGGGCAGCTCTATGTTCGTGGCCCTCTCCCCGCCGCAACCATATCAGAGACAGTTGTAAATGTTGACAATATCCTGGGATGGTGAAATGGGCCATGGCTGAGGGGCAAGAGTCCGAGATTGCGTTCGTCCCGCTCCCGGTGCGGCCGCCGGCCGACCAGGTCAGGCTGACCATCCTGGAGGCCATTGTCTCGGGCAAACTCGAGCCGGGCGACCGCCTGCCGAGCGAGCACGAGCAGGCCCGTGCCTTCAAGGTCGGCCGGAGCGTGGTGCGCGAGGCTCTCCGTTCGCTGGCGCAGCTGGGCTTGATCTCGGTCGTGCCGGGCCGCCACGGGGGCTCGTTCGTGAACAGGCTAGACGCCGGCCCGGTGGAGCGCAGCTTGCGCGAGGCCATGGACCTGCTCGTCCACTTCGAGGCCGTTACGATCGCTGAGCTGGTCGAAGCGCGTCGGGCCATCGAGGGCATGTGTGCCAGCCTGAGCGCGCTGCGGCGAACAGACAATGAGCTGGCGGCCATCCGCGAGACCATCGAGTCGGCCCAGGATGATTCGCTCTCCAACGACGGCTGGCTTGACTTGGACATCCAGTTCCACCGAGCAGTCGCCCACTCAGCCCACAACCGGGCGCTCATCGTGCCCTTGGCCGCGCTGCACGGTGTCGCGCAGCCCCGCCTCAACCAGGCGATTCTGCCCCTTCTTTCGCGGGCTCGGGTGAACAGCCAGCACCGCGCCGTCTTCGAAGCGATCAGCGCCCGTGAGCCCGAGGCTGCGCGGCTCGCCGTCGAGCGCCACCTCGACTACCTGGAGAGCCTGTATCGCAAGGGCGGCCTTCTAAGCCGCCGCCGCCGCTCGGTCGCAGGCGCCGTAGCAACGTCGGGCTGGCGGGCAGCCCGGGAATCTGGCGGAGACCGCCCTCGCCGCTGAGCGAGCGAGATCTCCACGCTGGTTGAAGGATCGCAGGACTGCAGGCCGCGACGGCGGACGGGAACGCTTTAGTGGAGAGGATCTTCCTGTCCTTGAAGAGAGGAGGTTTGGCCTAGCGACTACGAGAACTTCACCCAGACGCTGGCCGCGGTCGGGCACCGGGTTGACGAATTACAACCGCGAGCGTCCGCACCAGGCGCTCAAGAACTGGACGCCTCATGAGGTGCGTCGCGAGGCCCTGGAGTCAACGCTATCCGCAGCCTGACATATCAACGCCAGGAGGGATCACTGTCACCGATCACGAAATCTGCATACTCACCGCGGACTTTCACATGGCCACGGACATGAGCTACGACGACAACGCTCTCGTCCCCGAAATGTGAAGCTGCGGATCAACTCACCTCAAGAACAGGAGCAGTCCAAAATGAGCTGGAACCCCTACGAGAGCCTTCCCCGGGCGGCTTCATTCACTTTGACCAGCAGCGACCTGCGGGAGGGCGAGAAACTGGCCACGCCGCAGGTCAGCGGCATCTTCGGCGCCGGCGGGCAGGACGCTTCCCCGCAGCTCTCCTGGAGCGGCTTCCCGTCAGGGACGAAGAGCTTCGTGGTGACCATGCACGACCCCGACGCGCCCACGGTCAGCGGCTTCTGGCACTGGGCAGTGGTGAACATCCCCGGCAACGTCACCCAGCTGCCTGCCGGCGCCGGCGACGAGTCAGGCTCAGGCCTGCCGCACGGCGCCTTCCAGATCCCGAACGACGCCAGGATGGAACGCTTCCTCGGCGCCGCGCCGCCGGAGGGCCACGGGAAGCACCGCTACATCTTCACAGTCCACGCCCTCGACGCCGAGCGGATCGAGATTGACAAGGGAGCGACGCCCGCCTTTCTGATGTTCAACCTATTCGGCCGCACCCTCGGCCGCGCCTTCCTCACCGGCTGGTACGAGAGGTAGGCCTACGACAGGCCTCCATCCAGCGCCAGTCATCGCCTCGGGGGCCTCCTTAGGAGCGGCGATCCGTCGGTGCGTGTTCTCCCGCTCGAGGGCGGCCAGCCTGTAGGAGGGCAAAACTCCATCCAGCACGATCGACGTGTCCCGTTAAGCATGGTCCGTCGACTCGCGTCATGCCGCCAGAGCGTACTCATGAAGGAGACCACCAAGGCGATCGATCCGGATGATTTGAGAGTCGTCAGATTCGCTCGGCACCCGCGCGCCTCGAATTGGCGTCTTCGGGCCGAGTCCCTGGTGTGGGCGAGACGTGTGATAGTGGTCGATGAACTCCTTCAGCACACGCTCGAGCTGCCGGGGCTCGAAGATCAGTAGATGGTCGAGCACCTCCCTGCGCACAGTCCCTACCCACCGCTCGGCGTAGGCGTTCGCTCTCGGAGCTCGGAAAGGCAGTCGGACTACCTTCACTCCCGCGGCCACGAACACCTCGTCGAAGGCATCGCTGAACTTGCTGTCCCGATCGTGTAGGAGATGCGTCACCGAGAGGACGCTGTCTTGCAGCTGCCAGGCCAGATTGCGAGCCTGCTGAGCCACCCACTCACCAGTGGGGTGCGCGGAGACGCCACCGAGATGGACGCGGCGGCTGCCAACCTCGATGAAGAAGAGCACGTAAAGACGGCCAAGCCAGGCGGTCTCCACGGTGAAGAAGTCAGCCGCCAGGAGGTGGGCGGCGTGCTGGCGAACGAACTGCTCCCATGTTCGCGTTGACCGCCTGGGCGCTGGCGGCACCCGATGCGATCGCATCACCTTGCGGACGGTCACGTGTGAACACGGAAGCCCCAGTTTGAGCAGCTCGCCTTGGATCCGACGATATCCCCACCTCGGGTTTTCGCGGGCCAACCTGAGGATCAGGTCGACGACATCTGGGTCCATCGCGGGCCGCACTCGGCGTGGGCGCTTGCCGAAGGCGGCCCATTTGCGGCGCACGAGCTCGCGATGCCAGCGGAGGATCGTTTCTGGGCTGGGCAGAAAGACTGACCAGCGCCTCTTGCGCAGCCGTTCGATGATCGTCGCCAGGACCATCCGATCGCCGGGACGCCACCGCGGTCGGCGCACCTGCCGTTGCAGCACCCGCAGCTGATGCCGCAGGACAAGAACTTCAGCTTGGAGCTCAGCCTGTTCCCGATCGCGAACGCTCAGCAGGTCGACCAGAAGACGGGCGAGTGAGTAGAGCAGGCTTGCAAGCATGGTTCGGGATAATCCCACGCTTGCGCACTCCCCCGCTCGAGGTTCCCAAATCAAGTTGACTGACGGCCGCTAACGGGACACCCATTTCTCCTGGGATTCGTATAAGCTAACCACGCAGTTAGTATCTAGCAATTCGTGGAGGTGGCATGAGCTACGGAACTACGATCCTGTTGGGGGCGATCGCCGGCCTTACGATCTTCCTTGGCCTGCCCGTGGCCCGACTACCCAGGCGGCCGCTTCGCCTCCAGGGTTTCCTCAATGCCCTGGCCACGGGAATTCTCATCTTCCTGCTCTGGGACGTGCTCTCGAAGGCGAACGAGCCGGTCCGCAGGGCGCTCGAAGCCGTGCACAAGGGCGACCTTGCGACCTTCGCCGTCATACTCGTCATCTTCATCGGCGGGCTAGCATCTGGGCTGCTCTCACTCATCTACTTCAACCGCGCTATGGCCAACCGCTTCCGGAATGCTGACGCTCGAGCCCTACGGGGACCGGGTGCCGCCGTGGCGGTGAAGACAGTAGGGCTCGCGTCGAGCGGCTCGCTTGCGCTGATGATCGCCATCGGCCTGGGGTTGCACAACTTCTCCGAGGGCCTCGCCATCGGTCAGGCCGCAGCCACCGGCGCCATCGCCTTCGCCACGGTCCTCATCGTCGGATTCGGGCTCCACAACGTGACCGAAGGTTTCGGGATCGCGGCGCCCATGGCCTCCGATTCGCAGCGGCCTTCCTGGTCGTTCCTCGGCATGGTCGGGCTCATCGGTGGCGGCCCGACGTTCCTTGGAACGATAGTCGGCTACAGCTTCACCTCCGTGTATGTCTTTGTGCTGTTTCTGACTCTTGCAGCCGGCGCCCTCATCTACGTGATCAACGAGATGTTCAACGTCGGCCGGCGAATGAGCGGCCCAGTTGCGCTCGGTTGGGGTCTGATCCTAGGTTTCGCTGTTGGATATGGCACAGATCTCTTCCTCACCTACGCCGGAGCCTGACGGCTCGCGAGGATCCCGGAGCTCTGCGGGGCTGCTGACCTTCGGAATCGCCTTTGCCCTCTTCTTCGCAGGCCTAGCCCTCCATGAGAGCCTGCATCTTGTCGTGCTTCACCTGCTGGGAGGGCAGGGGTCGATCATCGTTCGGCCCTGGCGCTTCGCGCTCGTCGACCTCAGCTTGCCCAGTCTTCACGTCCAACCGGTGCCTGCTCTAGACTTCGGCCGGCACCTGGCGGTCAACTTCTTCGGTCCAGCGCTGGCAGCCGTGCTCTTTGCGATCCCGCTGCTCTACGTCAGGGACCGCCGGCTGAGGTTGGCACTCGGCGCCAGCGTCGCCGTGCTGATCTTCTATGCGGTCATTGAGTCGGGCTACCTGCTGATCGATTCCTATCTGAACCTAGAGGTTGGGGTGCTTGTCACACCGGAGTTCAACTACGGAGTGCCACTCGCCATCTGCATCACAGCCGCAGTCGCGGCCGCTTTTGGCCGCTCCCGCCCCCGCCGATCACCGCGTCCCCCCGTCGTTCGGCTTGGTTGAGGTGAGGCCGAGCCCGGATTCACTTTCCCGGCTCGGACGACCAGCGCCAGCAGCCAGGGCGAGGTGCACTTGACGGACTCGAATCCCCAACCTACGCCGTGCCTCGTATTCGCTGATATAAAGCCTAGGGGTCAGGATGGACCTGACCTCTGCGGGGAGACCGGCGTTTCGCTATATGGCTTGAGACCGTCGCTTTTAGACACCGGCCTCGCCCTTTGACTGAGGCGGCGATTGGGTTCCTACGGCAGAGACCGGAGATGGTGCATCAGCGGACGCTGGTCAGAGGTAAGCGAGAACCCTGGGGTTGACCAACAATAAGGAGGGCGCCATGAGCGGTGTGGTCGGCATTGATGTGGGGGCTTATAAGCCAGCCGTTCGGTGTAGCGAATAGCGTGGTACTGGACGCCGCGAGTCTGAGTGATGAACCAGACCTTTGAAGTCCCTCGAGCCTCTTGACAGATCGCCATCTCGAGAGCGTCGAGCGCCAGCTTCGCCCGCACAGTTGCAGCGGTCCGCCGCCGTCGATACGGGAATCGCCATACGAGCACCTGATAATTGGCCTCCCGGGAAGTACCCTTCGGGCTTGCCGAAGAGGCGTCCGAAGCCACACTGGGAGGAAGCGGAGTGACGAAGCCGTCAGCCACCAGCGGGAAGCTCGCTCGGCCTGACATACGGCGAAGGCGGTGGACGTCTTTCGTCGCCGAGGACGCCACACCGGGGAACGTTGCGCGGGGCGTGCACGAGCAGGCGAACCCGCGGCATCGCCTGCGCGTGGAGCATGACGCCCACACCCTGCTCATCCACCTCAGCAACGAGGACGGGGACGGATGGACGACCTTCGCCGTTGACCGGGCGACGCGCCAATGGTCGGTGGCACAGGCGCCCCGCCAGACCGATGCCGCCCGCCACGCCTATGACGGTCTCTACGACCAGTGACCTCCCAACCTGTTGCCCACGATGGACAGGCGTTTCAGCTGCCTGGCGTGTGCTTCCAGTCGGGGGGCTCATGAGGCCGCAGTCGTTCCCGTCGGGATCGGCGACGATCGCGTAGCGGCCACCTCAGAAGGCGTCGTGAGGCTCCTCGCGGCCGACTTTGGCCCTGGCTTTCCCGGCGAATCTAAGTCGGAGTCAGCGGAGAAGGGTTTCGATTGACCCGCCGCCATCGATCTAAAAGTTCTGCCCGAACTCCGCATGATGCCTCCTCCTGGCACATTCGAGTGACCGCCCTGCGCCTCCTAGGGGCACCCACGAACTCCCTGGCTTGGCTATACAAATTGGCTATAGAAATATGGACCGCTCTGGGTTCGATAGAGACTCGGATGTGCCTTGGCTCAGTGGAGTCGCATAGTCCTGAATTTCCTTCGGCGCCGCCACCACGTGCCTTGGCGTGTTTGAGTTCGCAGACTTTTTGTTTTGGCGACGAGACGCATCGAGGCCTCGGCGCACAACTTCTGAAGCGTTCTCGTCGCGGAGGTAGTGAGCGCCAGCTCCGAGGCCAGCGGCTGCGTCGTCCGGGTTATATAGCCGGCATCTCGTGAGCGACAAGCAGCCGCAGCCGATGCAACCCGTCAGCTCGTTCCGCAGACGCTGCAGCTCGCGGATCCGGTCGTCGAGCCGCCCGCGCCAGCCTCGGGACAGCGCGGCCCAGTCGGAGCGGTTGGGTGTCCTCTTTTCGGGCAAGGCTGCCAATGCACGCCGTACCTCTTCCAGTGACAGTCCGACGCGCTGACCGGCCTGAATGAATGCCACCCGCCGTAGGGTGCTTCGGGGGAAGCGCCGCCGTCCACCCTGATCTCGCTGGGCGGTTATCAGGCCCTCGGCCTCGTAGAAACGCAGCGCTGAAGCTGCCACGCCGCTCCGCCTGGCCAACTCGCCGATGGGCACCAAGTCGGTTGTCCCGATCACGTCGAGAATTATGCTTGACTTCAAGTGCACTTTAAGTCCTAGGGTGGTCGGTGTGAAGTTGGCTCAACCGCGCCGCCGAACGCCCGTGCCCGATGTCGGATACCCGGACCTGCCGTGGCTGATGTCGCTGATGACCGGCGATGAGAAGCACTCCGAGAGCGCTACCTCGACCCTCGATGTACTTTGGGTCCTCTACGACCGAGTCTTGAAGGTCTCGCCTGAGACCGCCCGCGATCCCACCCGCGACCGCTTCCTCCTCTCGAAGGGCCACGGCCCGATGGCTTTCTATGCGGTGCTCGCCGCGAAGGGCTTCATCCCCGTCGCGGCCCTCGAGGACTTCGGCAGCTTCGACTCGATCCTGGGCGGCCATCCCGACCGGAACCTGATACCTGGCGTGGAGATCTCGAGCGGCTCGCTCGGGCATGGCCTGGGGCTGGGCGTCGGGCTGGCGCTTGGTCTTGGTCTGGTTGGGCCCGGGTCGGGCGGCCGTGGCAGCCCACGGGTATTCGTAATGGTCGGCGACGCCGAGCTCGACGAGGCGAGCAACCACGAGGCGATCCACTTCGCCGGCGCCACAGGGTTGGAGCGGCTCACTGCCATTGTGATCGACAACTCATCGCGCACCCACCGGGTGCTTGGTGGCCTCGAGGGCCCGTTTCAAGTGGCCGGTTGGGAGGTTCGCGATGTCTCCGGCCGGGATCACGCCGCCATCGAAGCGGCGCTTGCTGTGCCGGCGAACGGAAGACCGACCGCCGTAATCGCGCGGGTCGAGAGGAACTCGTGAAGATCACGATGCGGGACCGCTTCGCAACCGTCACCAAGTCCCTGCTCAACGAGGATCCGCGCGTGGCGGTGGTGTTGGCGGAGATCTCACGCACCCTGTTCCGCGACGCCGAACTCGCCCATCCGGGGCGAGTCATCAACGTCGGTATCCGCGAAGAGCTGATGATCGGTGTGACTGGAGGATTGGCGCTTTCCGGGTTGCGTCCGGTCGCGCACAGCTACGCGCCTTTCTTGATCGAGCGGGCGTGGGAGGCGATCAAGCTCGACCTGACGCACCAGGACGTCGACGCGGTGCTCGTAAGTATCGGCGCATCGTATGACGCCAGCCTCGAGGGCCGTACGCACCAATCACCTGGCGACGTCGCCCTGCTCGACACGCTGCCGGGATGGACGGTGCACGTACCGGGCCACCCGGCCGAGGTCGAGCCACTGCTGCGGTCAGCCGTGGGCGGCCGGGGTCGATCATATGTCCGGCTGTCAGTGGAGGAGAACGCCGAGGCTGTGACCGTGACGTCCGGGCGCATGCGGGTCATGCGGCGGGGCGACCTAGGGACGGTGATCGCGGTCGGGCCTCTGCTCTCACCCACGCTCGAGGCCGTGCGCAGCCTCAACGTTACTGTCCTCTACGCAGCGACCGTCCGGCCGTTCGATGCCGAGACGTTCCTGGCCGTCGCCGGACCTGATGTGATCCTGGTCGAGCCCTACCTCGCAGGCACCTCGGCGGCGATCGTGTCTCGACTGCTCGCGCACCGGCCGCACCGGCTCCTCGCTCTTGGTGTCGAGCAACTCGAGCTGCGGCGTTACGGCAGCCCCGCCGACCACCAGCGGGCCCACGGCCTTGACTCGGCGGGACTCCG
>WNFA01014013.1_pt1 | contig 14783 bp, 30 predicted proteins | sample 5400481 | NCBI WGS metagenome assembly WNFA01 (sample SAMN13153340, study PRJNA577476) | soil metagenome | isolation source: 120 cm saprolite under Douglas fir tree site 2 hole 1 replicate 2 | place: USA:California | collected 2015-04-18 | reverse complement strand
CGAGCGCGTGGCGCAGACTCCTGGCGCTGGCCGTACCACGGTCGTACCAGCGTTGACCGAGCGTCAGCAGGCGCAGTTGCAGCGGGTCTCAGGCGATCTCGAGGGATTGACCGGAGCCCGACAGACCGCAGTGCGCGCCACGCAGGAGACGATGGCATCCCGCGCCGAAACGGCAACTCCGCTTTATCAACAGGCGTATGCAGATGGAGATCGGGCCGTCTGGTCGCCGGAGCTTGAGAGATTGTCCTCTAGCCCAACCGTCCAAAGCGCCATGCACGGGGCGGTTAGCATCTGGCGCGATAACGCCATAGCGGACGGTTATGGAGCAATGAATCCGGGTGCCATGGTCGATCGCGGCGGCCTCCTATCTTTTCCAGGAGGCCAACTGCCGGCGTTCCCAAATCTGCAGTTCTGTGATTACACCAAATGGGTGATCGATGATCAGGTCGGATCGTCAATGCGCGCCGGACAAAACGCGAAAGCCCGCACGCTCACAACGCTAGTTGGCATGATTCGAAACGAGCTCGATACGCAGGTGCCAACCTATGCCGCAGCCCGTCAGGCATGGGGAGGGCCCAGCCAGTACATCACATCGATTGAGGAAGGCGGCAATATATTGCAGCGCACGCTCAGCGGCGAACAACTGCGCGCAAATCTTGCCGAAATGACGGAGGCCCAGAGAGAGGGATATCTGATCGGAGCGGTTTCTTCGATTGTCCAGCGTATGCGCAGTGATCCTGCAAGATTGCCCGATATGACCAAATACCTTCGCTCGCCAGAGATGCGCGACAAGATCACGGCGCTGATGCCGACGCCAGAAGCCGCGGCAAACTGGGAGCGCGCCTTGAATTATGAGGTCGGATCGTCGGAATTGACCGGGCGAGCGTTGGGCAATTCCGCTACCGCCAGGCGACTGGCCGAACGTCAGGATGCCGATTCAATCATGGGCGACCTTGTGATGGGCGCTTTTTCTCACGGCCCCACGGGGCTGCTCCGGCAGGCATTAACGGCCCTGCCTAGACGAATTAGGGACACTCTGCGCTCGCGCTCGGATGCCTTGCTGGCGGATGTGCTGGTCAATCCTCAATCTGATGTAGGTCCCGCCCTGCAGGGCGCTGCGGCCCCGTCAGCCGGACCCGCCGCGGTGCGCTCCGTCCTGACCAGCCCGCTTGCCGCCGGAGGACCTTAGCGCTCGCTTTCAACCCGACGCCACCACCTTCGCCACCAGCGTTCATCACGCTCGACAATCAAGAAGCCGATCAAAATATACAGCGCGATCGCGATCGCAATGAACGTCAGCATAGCCCGTCCTCCGTACCCCTCCCCTCCCGCTAGGGAAGGACCACGGTCTAGAGGAATGCTTTATCCACGTATAGCTGCTCTGCCAGATATCGGTGGCCGGCCGCCTCCCCGCCCAAGCCGGGCCAGCAAATCAAGGGGGTCGATCGAGCAGTTTTCCCTCAGCGCGCATTACACAGTCGGGGCGTCGGAGTCCCTTTCGGGCGAGTTCCGCCGTGGACATCGGTTCGCTGCTGATAGCGCTTGGCTGGTAGGTTGCGACATCTATGCAAATGCATTAGATATGCGTCGTTACCCGGTTGGGCTTTACCTCAGCAGGCGACCCAATCAGAGCCGGCACGCTGATAACGTGGCCGGCTCACCTATTTCTGGGGCGGAACATAGGATGTTGTTTCAGACCTAGCAATAGGTTATCAGTGTATCCTCATGTCCGACGTGAACGGAAACGGCAAGACCGACGATTTCCTGATCGAGCTGGAGAAGGGTGTGCTTGCCATCATCCGGAACAAGAAATCGAGCAAGGCGGACAAGCTGGCCGCGATCAACGCCGGCGTGAGGCTGGCGGGAATCAAGCACAAGGTCAGCGGCGGCGACCAGGACGAAGGGTTTTTTGGCAAATGACCGAGCCCGTTAGGAAACTTTTCAGCGACGTCCAGCCTGGTCCCGACGCCGACGACATCGGCCCGTCGTTTGTCGATGCGGCCCGCGCCATTTCGAAAATATGCGCGACCCGAATCATCCTGATGATCGCGGTGATCACAGGCGCGGCGATCTGGGGCTACACGATCGTCGACCCGACCCGAGACCGGTTGTATGCGGCGATCGCGTTCTCCGTCGTATTCGTCTGGCCGCAGGTGCTGCTTTATTGGAAGCGAGGCTAGCCATGGTCTACCGATACACAACCGAAGACCGGATCTTTGGCGGCTCGATGGAGCCGCGCCTCAATCCGGAATTTGGAGGAGATCGCCTCAACGCTAAGCTCGGGCCGAACCGTCCGACGCCGCTGGTCCGGAGCACGTCGCACGGCAACTGCGTCCGCGAGCGCGGCAATGAGCAGCGCCGCCGCCTGATCGGACTTCCGCCGCGCTTCGACCGGGAGGACTGACCATGCGTTGGATCACGGCTTGGCTCGTCGCCGCGCTGTTGTGGTGCACGCCCGCCGCACATGCGCAGCAAGCCAACGGGTTCGTTTTCAACGCTGCGACCTCGCTTGGGGCCACTTCGGTTACCTCCAACGTAGCGCTTCCCGGCTCCGGTCAGCGTGTGTTGCTGCAGAACACTGGACCAAACACGGCGTTCATGGTGTTTGGTACATCCGGAGTAGTCGCAACGACGTCCGGCATGCCGATTTTTCCAAACGGCTGCATCTTCATGACGGTGACGTCATGGACCAACATTGCCGCTATCACCTCGGCCGGAACGGCAATTATCTTAATCAGCCAAGGCGAGGGCACGCCGCCGATCAGTTGTGGGGCGGTGGGCGCGTTGCCTGGAACGGCAGGATTTCCATCAGGTGCGACACCGATCACGGCATCGGCGACCGGCACCGGCGTAGCGGCATCTACTGCGACGTTGGCGCTCGCGGCTGGCAAGACGACCTACATTTGCGGATTTACTTGGACCGGCACCAATGCCACGGCCGCGAATACGGCAACCGCTGTGACCGTGACGGGACCGATCTCTGGAACGTTAAACTATGGCTTTCCGACATTGGTTGCGGGCGCGGCAGTGCCAAATACTCCAGCGATCAACGTAGTTTTTAGTCCATGCATTCCGGCGAGCGCCCCGGCTACGGCTATCGTGGTGAATGGTCCGGCTCTTGGTGCCGGATCGACATTAGCGACGATCAGCGCAAGCGGATATCAACTGTGAGCGCCGGCAGCAGCACCTACCCGTCCCCGAACGCGCTTCCGACACCGCTCGTTGGCACATCCTCGGTCGCGGTGGCTGCGGCCAACACGCAGCGCGCCGGTCTCTACGTGTTCAATCCGAGCGCGGCCAATACGCTCTGGGTCGCGCCGACCGGCACGGTGGCGGCCGTCAACGGCACCGGATCGGTCGCGATCCAGCCCCTGCAAGGCCAGATGTTCGGCCCGCCCAATACCCCGGTCTGGACCAACGGCATGAACGCAGTGGCTACGGCCGGCGCCAGCAACGTTATCGGCATACTTGAGTTTTATCAGTGAGTTGACGACGTGCCTTAAACCGTCGTATTAACGACGGCATGAAACGAGTTGCGCTCGCCATCGTTTTGTGGATTGCCGGAGCCGCCGCTGCGCTGGCGCAGAACGTCACGGTCATCGGCCCGATAACCCCCGGCGATTGCACCATGTTTTCGTCGCCCACCGTCATCAAGGATGGTGGTATCCCGTGCCCAGGATCTGGCGGGACGCTGAACCTGCCGAACGGCACGACGGCGACGACGCAATCCCCGTTCAGCGACAACACGACGAAGGTTGCGACCGACGCGTTCGTTCAGGGCGCGATATCTCTCAACTCCACACACTTCTCAGCCGGCGGCACATCGACCGGATCAGCCAACGCGCAGGTAATCGCGTCGGTTTCGCCGCCGGTGTTCAGCCTCGTTGGAAACCCCACCGTCACTTTCAATGCTGGATTTTCGAACAGCGGCTCAACGACGCTCAACGTCGCATCCAGCGGCGTTATCAGTATCTTAAAAAAGACACCGGCTGGCTTGGTCGCGCTTGTCACTGGCGACATCATCGCCGGTCAGCAGTATCTCGTCACCTATGACTGGCGGCGGGACAACCAACTTCCTTCGCCCTGGCGGCTCAGTTGGTGCGCCTATTGGAACTACTATCTACCCGGGCAACATAGGAGGCCTTCGCCTCTCCAATGACGTAGCAACTCCACTCACTGTCTTAGACATCTCCGCAGGGGTAGCTGTAGACAGCATCAATGCCACAACCATCACCCTCGGCGCCTTTACCAAATCCATATCCGCGACATGGGCCTCTGGCACCGGAAACGGAGGCCGTGCTGCCGGCTTGGCCCTAACCGCTAACACTTGGTATTCCGTTTTTCTTGTTCTAGTCAGTGGCACAGCCGACGTCTATTTCGACATACCTAGTGTTGTCGCTACAACCCCACCCGCCGGAACCACAGCTTATCGGCACTTAGGATGGTTCTACGCTAACGGCTCCTCACAAATATCCGGGATGGAGTGCATCGATGACACTTGCATGTGGACTCCATGCCAATGCAACCCAGGCGCGGCGACCTATGACTATTTCGTAACCAATCCGTGCAACGCCGGTGCAAGCGCCGTTGTCTGCGCAACCACCGTTGCCCTAACTCACATCCCTCCGGGCGCCCCGGTCACTGCAATCCTAGACCTCGACCTCGCCAATATCTCCATCCCCCAAGCGGCAATATTCTGGGTCTTAAACAGCCCCAACGCTCCTCGGGGCACTTACCCAGCCACCGGTCTTGGTGAGGGTGGATCTGAGGTTCAACTACCCTCGGTATCAAACAACCAAGTACAAATCCAAACCAATGCATTCGGTCAAGTTTCTCAGCTGCTGACTTCGATCGCTGCCGGTACGGGCTCTAGTGCAACTTCTTTTGTCATAGAATCCACCGGCTGGATATATCACCGAACTCCACCGGCCCCACCGTCCGCAGCGCTTGGCACACCTACTTCAATCGGTGTCCTAAACGGCGCACCCGCAACATTCAGTTCTCAAACCTTCACCACTACAGCCGCAATCACTCGCGGAAACTCCGTTGGTGTGTGCATCGCCACCAACTCCACCAATACAATCACCGTCACCAATGTCTCTGATGGCTTCAACACCTACTACCGCGCCAAGCAACTAACCATCTCGGCCAATACCAATCTGGAATTATGGATTGCCCCACAGGCAGTCGCCGTTGCGTCCAGTGCAACCATGACAATCACATTCAGTGGATCTTCGGGTGCATCCGCTGGAGCCGCTGCTGCTGCTGGACAAGTCTCAGCGTTGCCCATAGCCATAAACCAACCAACCAACCTCGTCGCCGGAACGGTCGCTGATCAAACCGCCAGCGCAGCCGGTACAACCGGAACATCAGTCACTGCCACGACCGGGACGTTGGCCCAAGCCAACGAGTTAGCCTTTGGTTGTAGCTATCAAGTCACGGCCAACACCTATAACGGCGCAACCGGTTTCACCAACCTAAACAACGGCGCCACTTCCGGAGGCAACGGCACCGTTTGGCTAGACTACCGTAAGCTCGCTGCCACGACAGCGGTTGCATACACCCCAACTTGGGCCTCGGGTTCGGTGCGTATCGGTGGTGTCGTTGCAACGTTTAAAGGAAATTAAGGCCCGGCCATCAATATCTGGTCGCATCCCACAGGCGACCATCAAACTTATTTTGCGCATAAACAGCACCGAATCTAACGCGCTCGTAGCAGAACCTAAGCCAGATACGAATGAACCTCATGGCGCCCTCCAGCAAGGTGCCGTTCTACCACCGCAACCCAAAGTCGAGCAACTCCCATATACTTTGGCGAAACCTTGTTCTACACTTCACCTGATTTGTGAAGTGAGGGTTATAAGTGGCTGACCTCTCAAAGCTAAAGGAAGCAAATCTGGCGCGATGGAATGCTGCATCGGTGACGCCGGAGCTGATCGACCTGATTGACGGCGTGTCACACCGGCTGATCGACGCCAAACCGCGCTACCAGGCCGTCGCGACCGTCACCATGGTTCCGTGGGCCATCATCGCCGTTATCCACGAACGCGAATCCTCACAGAGCTGGAAGGCATCGCTGGCTCAGGGTGACCCCTGGAACAAGGTATCCATCCACGTTCCAAAGGGGCGCGGCCCATTCACATCTTGGGAGACCGCGGCCGAAGACGCGCTGGTCGCCTGTCCGCCGCACGCCGCGAACTGGCACGACTGGACCATCGGCGGGGCGTTGACGCTGCTCGAATCATATAACGGGCTTGGCTACGCCGCGCGAGGCGGGCCATCGCCCTACATCTGGGCATCCACCAACCAGTACAAGAGCGGCAAATACATCGCCGATGGCCACTTCGATCCGAACGCCATCGACCACCAGATTGGTTGTGCCAGTTTACTGGCCAGGATGACCCTGATCGACCCGTCGATCTCGCTGGAGTGGCACGCGTGAACGGCGCGATCATTCCGGCCGTTCTTTACTACCTCGTATCGTTTCAGCCGAGCGTTCCGGCCGCGCCCTTGGATTGGACCGGCCCGATGTCGCGGACTGATTGTGTGCGTATCGAACAGAGCACCTCGGGCGCCTGGTGCCAGGCGATCCGCATCAACAAGGAACGCAGCAAATGAACGGCATCGACCCGAAGTGGATACTTTACCTCGGCATCGCGGTGACCATCGAGCAGGGCATCGGCCAAGGCAGCGTCAAACTGACCAATGTTGTCCCGAATTCGTGGATACCCTTCATCGACGGCTGGTGCACATTGCTGGCATTCATCGGCAACATCGTCATGACCGCGATGGCAGGTTATTCCTCGAAGGCCGCAGGGCCGCTGGTCAAGCCGCTAGTGCTGGCGGTCGTCATCATCGGCGGCTTGTTCTCGCTCACCAGCGAGGCGCGCGCGCAGGTTCAGCCCCGGTTAACCGGCAATATCGTCCGCGACATCGCCGCGGCGAATCCGGCCCGAAGCCCGGGACTGACCGGCAACCCGCTCGGCGACATCATCGGCGCACTCGACGTCAAGCTGTTGCCCGATCTGCAGTATGCCCTCAAACTCGCCACAGCCTCGGGCAGCAAGGTCACCGGGCCCTGCTATCAGGCGTGGATCGATATCATCAACGTGCGGCAGAAGGCCGTGAGTGATGATCAGGGCGCGGCCATCCCAATGCCTGATCCACATCTTGTCACCGATTTTGAAAAGCTGGTCGAACTGCGCAACTCGCTGCAGCCCGATTCCGAATTCATGATCAAGTGCTCGCCAGTCGCATCGATGGTGAAAAAAGATATCGTCGGCTTCATCGGTATCGTGATTTCAGGAGGCGCGGGTCTGGCAACGCTGGTGCCGGGCCTGTGACAACATCAGGCGAAATCCATCAAGTCAGTTCAGAGCTTGGCGGCCTGAAAAAGGCCGTCGAGTTTCTGACGTCGACTTGGCAAATGCAGGAGAAGGCCGCGACAGATGGACGGCGTGCAGTGCATGATAAATTAGACGACGTCAGGTTGGAGATGACCAAACTCACAAGCCGCGTCGATCAGATGGGCCATGACATTGCAGAAATTCAACCGGCCATCGAAACATTCAAGACCGCCCGCGAACGCCAGCAAGGCGCGCAGGGATTGGGCAAGCTAATTTGGATGGCCTTCATCGGCATTGCTGGGGCGATCGGAGCTGCTACCGCCGAGCTATTGCACATGCGACACTGATACTGGGGGGCGGATCGGTGATGTCGGAAGGTCGCGACATAGGGCAGTCCAGATAGCAGCATTCGCTTTCCACCTCGTCCTCCGGGTAGACGTAATTGCCGCAGAGATTGCACCATTTGCGTTCGTCTGTCATTGTCGCAACGGCCTGCGCCGCCTATTATGGGCGTAGCGTGTTCCCTTGAATTTCCAGCGTTTAGACAGGTGAACGCCCCGAACGTGAAACCAGTATGGCGTTGGCCATACCTTCCAGCCATCCCGCTTGTTGACCATTATCATCTTGCCCATCAGTCATCCTCGCCGCTTTACGCGGCCTTTCACTTATTCCATGACGCTCAGAAATCTCTGTTAGCTTCATCGCGAAGCTTCTCAAGCATCGTCTGCACGACCCATTCGAGGTTATCGCGCCGCGCTAGATCCCGCCCCGCCTCAGTCCCGTTGCGCGTTCCAGTGCCTGACGGGGAGACGTGGCTCGTCGTGCGTCTGGGCGAGAAGCAGGTTCTGTTCGCGGGTGAATGTCATCGAGATACTCCATGATTGATTTCTTTTGCGGTTAGCGACGCATGCGTCCACAGGGTGGTCAGCCAGCCAATATTCGAGCCAGCGCCTGGATACGCGCAGGTCCTCGGCCGCCTCGATGAGGGTCAAGGCTCGCGTCACGGCTTCCTGCCTTCCGCCGTCTTGCTCCATCCCCTGGTCATCTCCCACACCATTACCCCAACAATCATCGGCGGAATGATCGTCCAGAAAAGAACGGCGTCGAGCCATTTCGGATTTTTCTTGCAGCTCATTTCCCATCGCCTTCCTGCAAAGCTTCGCTGGCGATCTGCTGCGCGTATTTCTGGACGTTCTTTTCGTCCAATGACCTGATGCGACGAAGTGCGGTCATCAGCGCTTCCAAATCATCAACGACGCATTCGACCGCTCGATCATAATCGTCTTGCTCCCGGCTCATCAATTCGCGAATCCGATCTCGCATCGCCTGCGTTGATTTCATGCCATCCTCCATTTCAGATGATTGCGTCCATAGACAATCCAGAGCGCTATATTCATCGGCAGAAGGCCACATGCACCAACGGCACAAATCCAAACCAGCCATAGCATTTGATTGCCGAGCCCGATTAGCCATGCGTTTCTGTGCTTATTGCCAGCCATCAACGTCATCCAAATCGTGATGACCGAGAGCAGCCATGGGAGATAAATTGCAATCATGACATCACCCAAAAAACGAACATCATTTCACCTCTAGCCGTAAGCAAAAGAATGCCCGTGCAGATAGCCGCCATCAATGGATCGGAATGCGGTCAATCATGGTCAGCGTACGGCCACCGCTCGCTGCATGGGAAGAATTTGTTGCAGGTATCCTCAGCGGTTGTCGTGAACCGTGGTGACGCTCTGTTATGGCAATCGCCGTAAGCACTGATGGGATTGCCTTCCTTGGTCAGGCCGCCACCATCATAATATTCACAGTTGCGGCATAATGGCTTCGGTTCGATATCTTGATCGAAGAATCTTTCCAAGTTCATGGTCCCATCCTCATTGGCTCTGCGGCGGGGCTGGCAGCGGCATCCATCGAACCGGACAGGCAAGCTGGTCCCCATGCACGTCGTACCAATTCTCGCCGCTGTCATCCATCTCCCAACGCAAATTGAATATGCGACCATCGGAATCCAGACCGATAATCTCCGTATCCTTCGGAGCTATAATCATTGGCCGCCATTCCTGCCCCGTTCCTAGATCGGGGCGCGATGTTCCGGGCGTGGAGGCGGAAAGAGCGCGATTTCGCATAGCCTGCAATTCGAGCATCCGATTCCAAAGTTCACCCGTCAACTGAGGAATTTCCCGACCTTCCCAGCATTTATTTTCCATGATGAGATCAGCTTCCCATTGCTCGTATGCTTTGAGCACATCCGCTGCCAATTCCCTCCCCCGCAATGGGGGGGCCGGTGGGATGGCGAGAGCGAGAATCTGATCGGCTAGTTTACGGCAATGATCGCGTTCAAGCTCGCAGGTTTTGCAACCGCAAGCGTCGTCTTCAAAGTCAGCGCAGTGCTGCCCACCAATAATGGCCGCGATCTTATCGCGTGCCTCCACACCAACCGCAGGCGTGGCAGCGAGAGCGGCGAGGCATACGCGAGCCTTGGTTACGCGCAAGGCGATCAAGTCAGCCTCTCGCTGAAACATGATTGGAGGAACGTCATCGGCAGCCATTCGCTTAAGCCGATCCACCGAACGGTCTATCGCGTCATGGATGATAGTCAGCGCCTTCCCACCAACCGCAGGCGTGCAAGCGCGCTTCTTAAGTTCAACCATAAACTCCGTCTCGCTTGCGGATATTTCTGCATCCTGCGCATGGGCATTGGCGATGTATCTTGAAATATCGTCGGCTCCCGCAGGCGTGGCAGCGCTGTCAATTTGGTCAAAGTGGTCATCATCGAATTCTTCAACCCATACTACTGCAGGCGTGGCAGCGAGAGCGGCGGGGACATCGAACTCCCGCAGAATTTCTGTGGCTACGTCATCCGACGACTTGCCGGAGCTCCAGCCGGCCTTGATGATCTGCGCAATATCCGCCTGCATTGGTTGTCGCTCGGGCTGGCTCATGAACGTTTATCCTCCAATTCGCCGCGCCGACGAAGCTCCGCAATCACTTCTTTCAGTACTGGGCTGTTGAAAATTAACATCCTTTTGGTGACCATGCTTTCGTATACGGCCAGCAGGTTCTGGAGCACTTGGGCGTCGGTCATCAGGCGGGTGCCTTCAAGGATTCGATGGCGCGGGCGACACGCGATTTCAGTTCCTCGAACGATCCTTCCGGCCAGTCGGTGATCTGATCGCGGATAAGTTTTTCCGCGTTCCATTTTTTGCCCAGGCGGATCGCGTCGGCTTCCTTGGCGGCGTTCATCATGTCGATGCGCCAGCCTTCACAATACGTGGCTGCGTTTGGGATGACGTCGGTGGATTTGAAGGTCTCGCGCGGCACTAGCAATGTCGCGGTGTCGCGCTGTTCGTGATTGATCATCGGATCTGCACGCCCTTGTCCGGATCGATCCACGCGCTTTTGCCGCGCTCCTCATACACTTCATCGAGCACGGCAGCGCGGTGCATGACATTGAGAGGCATCGAACGCGCCAGCCGACGCTTAGCCGACTTCGCGCACATGGCCGGGAATCCGATCGCCATGTCATTCCACGGGCTATCGCCGCGGGCTGCTCCTGGCGACTTCGCCTTGATCTCCATCAGATCATCGATGCCGAGCACAGAGATGATCGCCGGTCGATCGAGAGCGGACGCGGTTGCCCATGCAGCAATGATCGGCGAGCGGTTGCCGAGCTTCGGCTTGTGGCGCACATATCCCTTATCGCCGAGCTCGTATTCGAAAAAATCGCCATCGCGAACCACTTCGCCTAGCACCGTGTAGCCGGAGCGGGCGGCCATCGTGTTCATGCCCTTGTAGCCGATGACGAGCTGCGCCCTGCCTTTGAATGGGATCAGGAACGCTTGCCCAGTAACGCCGTCGACCTCCAAGCCCAAGCACGCGGCCGACATCGCGGCGTTGAGCAGGCTTTGCCGGGTGCACTCCAGCAATTTCGGCAAGCGTTCCACGGAGATCACGATCGAGCGCATGAGACGTTCGACGGGTATCGCGCCGGCTAACGCTTGCTGGAAGTGCGGCTTGAGCGGCTGAAGCATGTGCTCGAATGCAATGAGTTCGTTAGACGCCATTGGAAGCCTCGATTGATTTGAGGTGCAGATAGACGCGACGGCATGCGATCAAATCGACCATCGCGTCATGCGCGCCTTCCAGTTTCTCATTGAAGAAATGCTGAATGCATTCCTCCAGCTTTGGAGGTTTCGGTTTGTCGAAACCGGCCGCGCGCATCTTTTCTGTTGGCGGTAAGTTGACGACAGGAGAGGCCGCTTCCATCGTGCAGAACAGCGGCTTGCGGAGCGGCATGGTTTTGCCGTAGTGCCGAGCAATCGCCGTCTCGATCACGCCCTTGTCGAACTTGATGTTGTGAGCGCAGACCAGATCAGCGCGCCGGTACAGATGCTCGAAAGCAAACATCGCATATTCCGGCTCAATGCCAAACTGCGCGGCCTTCTCGGTCGTGATGCCATGCACCGCAGCAGCCAGCTCGGGGATATCGACGTTGTTGGCAACGATAAAACAGAAGCCGGCGACCGCCGATCCATCTTCCCCGCACAACTGGGCGGCGAGCTGCACGATGTAGGGCTGCGCCTCGTGATCGACCGGCAGACGATCATCAAAGAATCCGGTCGTCTCCGTATCAAAAAACAAAATCATTATAGCTCTCCGAATGAACCGTCCATCTGTTGCGGGATATGAGCCTTGACCACGACAGCGGTCGTGATCGATGCAAGCTTGGCCTTGTTGTTTCGGGTCTGCACCTGGCGCGTCACTCGGATACCCTGTGGCAGTTCGATCTCGTCGGCATCCTTGAGCAGCCCGAGCAGTTCGGCCTTGACGGTCTCCTCGACCTTCTCCGCAGCAAGGCGGACGACGCGCTGATAGTCAGCATCGCAGACGCGTTGCGCCAGCTTGGTGGCCTCGACTTCGCCGAGCTTCTCGACCGCGTTGATGACTTCGCCTGTCGGCTTGTCGAATAGTTGCTTGAGCAGCGGCACCTCGATTGGCGAGCCGAACGGCGCGGGCTCATTGCCGGCCTTGATGTCGGCGAAGAACTGCAACGCTTCGACTTCGAATTTCGCCCACAAATCCAGCATCGGTTTGCGCTGGAAATAGGTCATGTCGCCGCCGCACCACAGGGCGATGCAACCCCACTCGAATGGATCATGCCCGTTGCCGACATACATCTGCTGTTGAAGCTGGATCTCATGCTGGCGGGGAGGGGTCTTGCCGCCGTCCCATTCCTGCATGAGCACCTTGTAATCAAAGCAGCACTTGGTTTCTAGCGCGCCAGGCCCGCGCTGCGGATCGTAAATGTCGGCGTCGCGCGAACAGCCAAGCAGATTGCGGCGGACATAGACCTGCGAGCCATCTGGCTGGCGATTGGTGGTGACCTCAAGCCGCAGATCGGCCGCCGCCTGCTCAAGCAATAGCGGCTCCATCTTCGTGCCCCAGTCGAGACGATTGTGATCCGGCCCTGGCGCCTCGACGCCGTTCGCGAAGCGCTGATACAGCATCCACTTAGTTCCATACGGTGATACGCCAAGCAGCATCGACATCTCGGTTGCCGATATCGTTTTTTTCAACGCGTCGGGCATGCAAATTCTCCATAGGCTTCACGGGAAGCGGCGACATAAGCGGCGTGTGCTTCCTCAGCCGTGTCAAATCTACCAAGGTGGATATGCTTGCCGTTGATCGTGATCCGCGAATACCAGCGGCCGTCGCGCTTATCGATGAACCGCGCGAAACGCGCCAAATCAGGTCTCCGGTTTCCGGCTCATAATGGAGCAATTCGCGCAAGCGCTCGTGGGTGAGATCAGACATCAGGCCGCTCTCGCCGTAACTGTACCAAATTGTCGCCCAGCCCGGTTCATGATCATGCGCAGCGCGCCGGTCTGGATCAGCGAGTGCACGGTGCGCACGTCGTAGAAGGGGCCGAATCGGCTGCGGGCATAGCCTCGGCGAAACGGAATGAGCGGATCGATCGTCGCCGAAATGATGCATCTTTTTTGGACATCGCTGAGCCGCTTCATGGTCGGATAGCCCCCCAGATGCACTTGAAGCCAAGCCGCAGCAATTCGAGCGGCGTCATGGAGAAATTGATATGTTGCTCGGGATTCAAATCATCGATTTCCAGCCATTCGCGAAACGCATCGCGATGATAGGAGATTTTCAGGCCGGATGGATGCCAGAAAAGTGTCATTGCTTTCCCTCGAAAGATGGATCGTTGATGATGCGATTGAGTTCCGGATAGCATCGCGCGAGCTGGCGCAGCGCTCCAAGAGGCACTTTAACCATCACGGAATCATGTGCGCCCTCGAAAAGCCGCGTAATACTGTCAATTTCCAAGCCATTGAGAGCCAGTTCAATCTCGTTGATTGCATCACGCATTTGCTGATGTTGAGATCGGATCATGCGCGCCTCATCAGCATCACGCAGACGGCAACGGCGAGGATCGTGATCACGTCAAGCGATGTCGCGAGGAGTTGCAACGAGGTCATGCGGTTTCCTTGATTGAAGCGAGTGCATCTAACGCGACCTGATAGGCCTTTACCCGGAAGTCGACGTGGTTGACATCGTGGTTGTCGTAGCCGTCCGCGATGAACTGGAGCGCCTTCACGAGAAGGTCGTGAGCATTTACGGCCTTGCAGATGAAGGCGGCGTTGGCGTCGGCCTCATATAGGCCAGCAAGTAGCGATATCGCCGTGTTCTCCTACCGCGCTGCTGATATGAGCGTGACTACAATCCGCAACGCTCTCGTGATGCCACGGCGTTGGCGTGCGCTTGTCCATCATATCGCCCCCGTCTTGATACCGGCCCACACGATCATGCACGCGATGAACCCGCACAGCGCTGCGACCTCGGCCGCGTCCGTCCACTCCAGCGTGCGGAGGTCGGCTTTGAATTTTTGGATCATGTCAAGCATCCAGCATGATGTGAACGTGGCTCGGCAGCGAGGCGCACTGTATCCGCTCAGGAGCGCCGTCGAGCGTCGGATCGCCTTCACGGCGAATGTGCGCCGGTCAGAGCGATATCCGGGTTCATGTCGACGCAAAGGATTGGAATGAATGTTCCTTCGTCGCGCAGTTCGAGCGTTTTTACTTTCATGCGAACACCAGCCCGCGAGCTTCGCCGATCAGCTCGAGCGTGACGTCGTAAACATTGCCGTCACGGATCTCGTGGATGAAATCCACATCTTTGTAGTCGCGAGTTTTGAGCCGGCGGATAATCTCCGCGCGATCACGCTCTGGAGCAACGATTGCTTCCTGGCCGGCGGACCTGAAGTCCTCCATGACCACGAAATAGTGCGGCGTCGCGGTACGCGGGGCGAGAGGACTGCATTTGCACGACATCACGCGACCTCCAATTCGGTAAGTGCGAGCCATCGAATGGCCGGCACCTTCATTTCGATAAGGATTTGCACGACGCCTTCCGCGAAGT
>WNFA01008644.1_pt1 | contig 14785 bp, 14 predicted proteins | sample 5400481 | NCBI WGS metagenome assembly WNFA01 (sample SAMN13153340, study PRJNA577476) | soil metagenome | isolation source: 120 cm saprolite under Douglas fir tree site 2 hole 1 replicate 2 | place: USA:California | collected 2015-04-18 | reverse complement strand
TTACCGCTTCCGTCGGTGACGACGTTGCCGATTTCGCTCTGACCGGACGCGAGTGCGGCAACGGTCGGCAGAGCGGCCGCCTTGATCGTGATGGTTTTACCGTTCACGGTGAAGGTGTCGCCATCCTGGAAGGTCGACGCAGCCTGGGTCGTTAGACCACCCGTGCCGGCGCCGCCGGCGGCTGGGCCATAGAGCTTGGTAGCAGCCGTGATATTTGCTGCACCGGTGGCGTTGTCGGTCACGGCGGCCGAAGAAACCAGCGAGCCGGCGGTGGCGCCGAGGGTGATGCCGACGCCCGCGGCATGCGCGCCGCCAGCAGTGCCGTCGTACAGCGCGCTGCTGATCGCGGTCGCATTGGTGAAGCTGGTAGTACCGCGCAGGTCGGTCGCGGTCGCGCCGGAGATCGTCGCAGAAACGTTGGACTTGGTGGAATAGCCGACTGTGGTCTGCAGCGCCTGGTTGGCAAGCGACTTCGCGGTGTCGACCAGCGACTGCAGCGAGGTGATGCCGGTGTTGGCGGCCTGCAGGATCTGCACGCCGTTGCCGATGCCGTCCAGCAGGTTGCTGATGTCGCTGGCGCGGTTATCGAGACCCTGCGCCGTGAAATAGTTGGTGGGATTGTCGAGAGCTGAGTTGACCTTCTTGCCGGTCGAAAGGCGATTCTGCGTGGTGGCGAGCAGATCAGCGGTCGACTGAAGCGAGAGCAGGTTCTGGCGAACCGATGCGGAGAGAACAATGCCTGACATGTTGATTACCCTTCTGGATTGAACACAATTGACGCGACGCCGCACGTTTCTGTTGGCGACACGGGCACACTGTTCTCTCAGCACTACCTGTTCGTTAAAACTTCACTCCGTACTAATACCCGGGAAATGCGGCGGCCCGAGACCGGCCGCGTGCAGCTTCGCTCCGATTGCAATCGCAATCACATCGAGGCATGGCCGCGAAAACGCTGACCGCAGAGCCACTTTCGGCAACCTGCGAATAACGCGGCCAGGTCAGCTGAGAGTTTTTCCGGCGTCAGGCCGCAAGAGCCGTGCGAATCATTTTCGCCAGATCGACCTTGCGATAAGGCTTGGCGAGCAGCAGAACGTCGGTGTCGAGACGCCCGTCGCGAGACATGTCGATTTTTGCGTAGCCCGACGTATACAATACCTTGAGCGCGGGCCTACGACGCCGCGCCTCAACGGCCAACTGCCATCCGCTGATCGAACCCGGCATCACCACGTCGGTGAACAGAAGATCGATTTTTGCGCCCTCATCGATGATCGTCAGCGCCTCGCTGGCGTTGCCCGCGGCAAACGTTCGGTAACCGAGGCTTTGAACCTGGGTAACAACGTATCTGCGCACCAGATCATCGTCCTCGACAATCAGGATGGCCTCACCGCCTCCTTCACTGGCAACTTCCACGAGCGGTTGAACGAAGCCTGATGCCCGCGGCAAATACATTTTGACTGACGTCCCCCGGCCGGCGTCGTTGCGGAGATTGATATGGCCGTTGGATTGTTTGATGAACTCGCTGACCATGCCGATGTCGGCAAAGGCTCGGTCTGAACGGGCCGCACAGCCCGAGGCGTTGACCGCGACCATGACATAGTCTGCAATGCCGATCTCATCCTCGACGCCGGCGCAACGCTCCTCGGATGCTGCGTTTCTCGTCTCGAAGGTGAGCTTGCCGCCTTCCGGCATCGCGTCGCGTGCCATGACCGCAAGATTGAGAATCGTCGTCATGAGCAGATTGGGATCGACCAGAGCCCGCGAGACGTCGGTAGCGCGCAGCGCGCCGATCTCGATGTGTTCGCCCAGCGTGGGCCGCAGCAAACGGGCCGCATCCGCAAGCAGTGCATTGACGTCGACGTCGCGAGGCTGCGACGGTCGGCCGCGGGCGAAGGCGAGCAGATTAGAGGTCAGGCTGGCGCCACGGGTGGCGGCCTCGGTGATCAGCCCCGCGATCGCCGCAAGATCCTCCCGATCCGCGACAGCCTCCGCCAAAATCTCGATCGTTCCACTGATGACGGTGAGGATGTTGTTGAAGTCGTGGACAACGCCGCCGGTCAGCTGACCGACGATCTCCATCCTTCGGGCCTGGCAAACCAGCGCTTCCGTGGATTCTGCCGGCAGCGACTTCTCAAGCATATCCTCGGGGTCCCAGGGTCGCGCGCCCCTTCCTGCAGTGATGGAGGATTGTTATCTCAGCTGAATGACGCTGGCGAAACGGGACTGGACTTCGGCCAGACATTCGTTGATCACAGTGAGCAGTGCCACCGGCGCGAACGGCTTGCGCAGGCAGCGCGTTGCGCCGAGTTCCAGAGCCATCCTCAGGAAGTCAGGCGCCGGCGAGTCCAGATTCGCAAAGGCGTATCCGGACATCGCGATCAGTGGAATGGTCGGCGCGCGCTCGTGAAAGATCCGGATCGATTCGAAGCCGCGCATATGCGGCATGAAGATATCGACAATCATCAGGTCGAATGGCATGCCTTCAAGCGCACGAAGTCCGGCTTCACCGCCATCGGCGATGGTCACGTCAAAGCTGTGCCGTTCGAGATAGATCTCAATGGCCATGCAGACCATTGGATCGTCATCGACAACGAGAACACGTGTCATGCTGGCCCCCGAGCCTGGATATGTGGGTTCGCCAGTTCTGAAACCCCTGAATCGTATTGCAAGCGAGTCTCCCTATTTTGGATTTGAATCAAAACTCCAAGCGCGTCCGCATTGCAAAATGCAGACGACTATCGAGGAACTCTGGGCTACGTTTTCTCCCGGCTACCGTCGAACACCGGCGATGGCCGAAAGCCTATCTTAGCATGTGGAGGCGTGCTCCCTCAACCTGCTGATGACCTCATTTTGTCCCTTTGGCTCCGACACCGCACTCGCGACGGCGGCCAGAGTGGCAACATATCTGCGGTGCGGCTCGGCCGCCGACAGGCATTCGTCGATCACGCCGAGCAATGTGGTTGGCCTGAATGGTTTGCGCAGGCACCGCGTCGCGCCAAGCTTGAGCGCCATTCTCAGGAAGTCGGGGCTGGATACCCTCCGGACCGGAGAATGCGTATCCGGATATCGCGATCAGCGGCACCGTGGGCGCGTGATTGTGAAACACCCTGATCGATTCGAAGCCGCGCATATTGGGCATGAAGATATCGACGATCATCACATCGAATGTTGAGCTGTTTAGCGCGATGAGACCGGCCGCACCGCCATCGGCGACCGTGACCTTAAAGCCATACCGCTTGAGCCACGCCCGAATCGCGAGGCCGATATGCGGATCGTCGTCAACAACCAAAATGCGGCGCATTACGGGCTCCCACCGTCTACGATGCGTTTGACTGACTCCGCTATTGATCGCGTTAAGATTTTTGCAGGCGCGAATCAGTGCGTGATTCTTATTTCAGCCTCAATGGGCGTAACTGTCTGCCCTGCACGGTGTTTAGGGCCTATTATGGAACCGGGCAGCTTGCACAAACCGCCGAGCCCATCTTGCGTCGATCATCTCGCACGCCGGGGAAGCCCGGCTGACAGAAACGAGCCCACGCCCTCGCATCTTCGTTCAATCGATCATCTGTTGCAATCCCTGCCCGCGGCATTCGAGGCGTTGCTTCAGTATCTCGAATGGTCGAGTTGGTCAGGGAAGCTGTCCTGGTTGAGCCAGCGCGCCGTCGACCCATGTCAGCGCAAGGCGGTCTCGCGTATGGCCAATGCGCTTCAGAGGGCTTGCTCTGCGCTTACTTTCCTCGCAGCGATGTCACTTCAGCATTCGTATTTCTGCTGCGGAACGGAATGGTCGACGCGTGCATGATTGGCGGCGATAGCGTCGTCAATGCCAGGGACCTTCACACGGCGATTGCGCAGAGCGCGACTTTGCGCATCGCAATTGATCTGCACCAACGCATCAGCCCGGCGCAGGTCGAGCGAGCGGCTTGCCGATAGCGCAGCAGGTCTTTCAAATGCCCAAGGGTCGCAAAGGTCGAACCAGATCGATGCCCAGCAAGCGAATCCCGTCAGCACTCGATCTGCTGAGTGATTGGCCTCTCCGTTCCATCTGCACCATAGCAAGCATATGAACAGAAACGGTGCGGAGTAGTTGCGCCTGGTTGCCAAATTCCCTTGCCAAAAATGCGTGCAAGGCTCATTTGTACGTCGGACTACGTGCATAAAACTGGCGGCCACAGAGACCGGTTGTGCTCCCTTCAAAGAGGAGACTTCATTGGACCCGGTTCCTCGTTCACCCAATGGATTTTTGTCGTCGCTGGCCGCGGACGATTTCGAACTGATCCGCCAGCACCTGCGAACCGCCGATCTGGTCCAGGAACACGTGTTGGTCGAGTTCGGCGACACACTCAAGCGCGCATATATGCCACACAAAGGTGTGATCTCTCTGGTGGTGAGACTTGCGAGGGGAGAGAACGTCCAGGTCGCGCTGGTCGGGCGCGACAGTATCTTCGGCTCGTTCTCCGCCATTGGCGACGCGACCGCGCTGAACAGCGCGGTGGTGCTGGTGCCGGGCGTCGCCTCGACGATTGATCTCGATCGCCTTCGGGCCGCGGCCGATCAAAGTGCGGCGTTGCGGGTGATGCTGATGCGGCATGGCATGGCCATTTACGCGCAGATCCAGCAGACCGCCGGATGCAACGCCTCGCACACGGTGGAATCCCGGCTGGCGAGATGTCTATTGCACACTCGCGATTTATCCGGCAGCGACAAACTCGTTCTGACGCAGGAATCGATGGCGCAGATGATCGGCGCGCGCCGCAACAGCGTATCGCTGGTGGCCAACACGCTGCAGCAGGCCAATTTCATCCGCTACAGTCGGGGACACATCGAGATCACCGATCTGGAGGGCCTCAGCAACACTTCCTGCGAATGCTATGCAACGGTCAAGGCCCAGTACGAAAGGCTGCTTTCTCCTCGTGGCCCGTCGTGAGCATTGATCGCGCCGGCAGGCGAGCGATCCGGACCCGAATTCGGGCATTCGCCGCGACATCGCACATGCGCATGACGATGAATCGCGGCATTGCCCTTGACGTGAGCCCGTAGAATTACGGACCCGCCACGACGACATCGCAAAAATTCGTGCCGGAATTAACTGGCTGTTCAAGTACCGCTGATAATTATCACAGGGCCGACGGGCACGAGCACGGATACGCATCGAAGATGTTCGCATGCTGCCGGCATCTCTCCGGTGTTCGGCCCTTTTCGAACTGCGCGGAGTAAGAGACATGGCCTTTGACTTGTCGATGCCGATCCTGGTGGTCGATGACTACAACACCATGATCCGGATCATCCGCAATCTCCTCAAGCAGATCGGCTTCGAAAACGTCGACGACGCCAGTGACGGATCCGCCGCGCTAGCCAAGATGCAGGGCAAGAAATACGGCCTGGTGATTTCCGACTGGAACATGGAGCCAATGACCGGCTACGACCTGCTCAGGGAAGTTCGCGCCAGCCCGGAACTTTCACAAACGCCCTTCATCATGATTACCGCGGAGTCAAAGACCGAGAACGTCATTGCCGCGAAGAAGGCCGGGGTCAGCAACTACATCGTCAAGCCGTTCAACGCCGCCACGTTGAAGACCAAGATGGAAGCGGTGTTTCCGGGGGCCGCCGAATAGGATATGCGAACGATACCGGCTCCCATTTCGATGCGATAAGCAACTGGGCAGCAACGGCCCGCCCTGTCCGGGGCCGGCCGAAGCGAATTCAAAATCCCTTCCTCAGCTTTTTCCGAATGGAAGCCATCTCGCGTGGTTTCCGGGCGCACTCGGCATTTGCACGAGCACCATGATTTGCGTCGAGGTAGAGGCTCAACCTACCGGCTCCTGGCACCAATTCAATCGTCGATGAGCATTGTGGCGCGAACCTTGGCCGTCACGACAGCCGGATAGTGGGCCGAACAAGTGCCGCGCTGCATCCGATTATTCGGGGGCGCGCCGGGTCGAAGCGACGGATGTCCGAACCTGGCGCGACCCGCACCGCAGTCGCGTAACGGTACTTCTACGGCTTCAGATTTTCATACATGGATAATATCAAGCGGCGATAGTTGGCGGGAACAGAGGAGTGCTGCATGTTTACGTTTGAGACGACCGACCAGAAAGAAGTCCGGCGTTTCCGTATCGCGCAGTTCAATGGCAGAACCGCAACCGTCAGGGCTGGCGGCGCGACAATCACCGGTCATGTTCGATCGGTGCTGGAAAGCAAGTCGAGCGTTCCGGTACAGTGGACGATCACGATCGTTCCGGCCGAGCCAAAGATCAACGCCGACGCAATGCGGCCCACGCCTCGTGTTCGCGCCTTCGCGGAAGACTTCTACTGAGCCGCAGGGCGGCCGAGCGGCAGGCCGAAAGGCATCGCCGGGCGTCCCACATCAATCCACAAATCCTGGAGCCCTTTCCGTTTCGATAGAATCGAAACGGGGCTCCAGATTCTTGATTGGACGCGTCTTCTTGACGCGAACGGTCTCCACCCCCGGATCAAGTCCGAGGGCATGCTTAGCCGAAAACGCTCTAGACAACCGGATGCAATAGCGCCTTACGGACAAGGTCCGCGGTGTTTCGTGCCCCGAGCTTTCGCATCGCCTCGGCGCGATGGCTTTCGAAAGTCCTGGGGCTGATACGCATCCGCAAGGCGCCTTGCTTGTTGGAGTGCCCCTCGCTGATGAGGTTCAGAACCTCACGCTCGCGCCGCGTCAAGGGTTTCTGGCTGGAGCTTGATGACAACATGACGTCCGGTGCACGAACGGCATCGTCGGCTTGGCCGGCTCGCGTCTTCCAGGCACCACCCTTGCGGCTTGGCGCAACAGCAGATCCCGGGTGACTGTCTGCAAGCTGCTTCATCATGGCACAGACGCGCTCGGTTTGTTGAAGCGCATTTTGCACCACCTGCTGCAGGTAAACCCGCTCCCCGGCGGATTGCGAAAACTGATGGCTATGTTGCTTGATCTCACCCATGTAGAGCAGCAGCGCAGTCAGCGGCCCGTTGAGCTGACGTGCTATCTCAGCCCGGGCTTCGTCCATCGCTAGTGTGCGCACAGCCGACAGCCGGGCAATTTCCTGATCGCCTTCCGGAGGCGTGCCGCCTTCGGTCCACTTCGAGAAATGCGAATCGCTGATTCGGTTTTCTTGCTGTGACATATAATTTGTTTAACGAGCCTGCCCTCTTTGAGGGTTAATTTTCTACCTAGTAAGACTACGGTGATTTTAGGTTAGCAAAGCGTTGCCGCTGTGGCTGAATTGATCGGATCGGCCCCGCATCGCCACAATCGTTACGTGGAGAGATCAGACCTCCGTAGTTCTACTGACCTTTTGGGGCGCCATTGGCTAATGCCCATGCCCGTAGTTTCACGGTGCGGTATTACGCTTAATTTACGGCGATCTGCTTCTCTTGGTTCCATGCGCGCGAACCTGCCTGCACGCAAAGGGTCGATCGCTGACATCTTATCGAATTGCAGAAATTGCGTACCATGCCGGAACCCGATCGGATTCAGGATTTTCTGCGGCGATTGACGCCGCTGTCTCGCAATAACCTTCTGACCGAACTCGAACGGTTAGAGGCCTGCGGCTCGGCATTGCCTGGCTGCGCGACGGTCGTGGAAAAATTGCGCACGGAATTTCGCAAGGACGGGCAGCCCCATCGCCTGGACAATCCCGTGCGCTATTTCTTTGCGCCGCTGGAACCGCTGCTCGTCGATGGCGCTCCCGAGCATGCCAATTCCGGCCGGATACTGCGCGGCTCACTATCTCCAATCTGGGAATGGATCAGCCGAAACCTGTTGCCGACGATGGCGCGCGACTATGTCAACGAGATGAACCGGCTGATCGCCACCGACAATCAGCGAGAGGCCGGGCGTGTTGTCAGCACGTTCCAGACCAAGGTCGTCAAATCGCTCGAGGGCACGCTCAACGTGCCGGACAGCGCCGCGCTGGCCCGCACCAAGCTGGCGATCTATACGGCCTCGCACGCGGCCTATGACGATGTAACCAAGATGCTGTCCGTGCTGCGCGCACGCGACGCACTGGCGAAGCTCGGCGATGCGCTGCCAGCCAAAATCGGAAAATTCGACGACGCGCAGGTCACCAAGATATCGGCATTGCTGGACGGGGTCAGGAAAACCAACGCCGAGACGGTTCCCTTCGCGCTGGCACTGGTGGCGACGCGGCTCAAGACTCCCTGGCAATTGATCCGTCTCGCCACCAAGGTTGCGCCGAGCAAAAACGTCGCGGACGTCGCCGTTATGCCCTATGCGGTCGTGGTTTCGATGGTGCTGGACCGGTTGGAAGACAGCGGGTCGGCGTTGCGCATCGCGCTGAAGAACAATCGGGTCCTTGTCGCCAAGGAAATGCGCTCTGGTGGAGGCGGAGGTGAGCCGGTTTCCCGACAATGTCGACCACGTTTTGGCATCGCGCAGCCTGCGCAGCCATCAATCCCTGGCCGGACGCCTGACCCATTTGGCCTGGAAGGGACGCGATGCCGTGAGCGGCGGAGCGGCCTATTGGAAGAAGTTGATCAGCGCCTGAGAACTCTCGCGCCATTTGAGTTAGAAATCCTCCCTTGCTACACTTACCGTGGAAGCGCGTGTTTTGCATGTGAACGCGGACCCCCGTCATTTCACGGGTTGAACTCTTAATTTGCAATTTACGCAATGCTGCTTTCCTAGGCTCCATTTCGACGAGTGGGCGACGATAAGTGTCCGCGCGCCGGGGCGATCGCTGACCGCCACTCAAATTGCGGAAATTGCGTGCCATGCCAGACTCCAATCGGATTGAGGATTATCTGCAGCGGCTGACGCCGACGGCGCGCAGCAACCTTCTGACTGAGCTTGAGCGGCTGGAAGTCTGCGGTGCCGCACTACCTGGCTCGGCGACTATCCTGGAACAATTGCGCGCGGAGTTTCGCAAGGGCGAGCAGACCCAGAAGAGCGGGCAACCCCAGCAGCGCGTGGCCAATCCATCGCGGTATTTTTTCGCCCCATTGGAACCTCTGCTCGTCAACGGTGCTCCCGAGCATGCCAATCCCGGCCGGATACTGCGCGGCTCGCTGGCTCCAATCTGGGAATGGATCACCCGGGATCTATTGCCGACGATGACGCGCGACTATGAGAGCCAGATGAAGAAGTTGATCGCCGCCGACAACCAACGGGAAATAAAGCAGGTTGCCGGCACGTTCCAGACCAAGATCGTGAAATATCTAGAGAGCACGCTTGGTTCGCCGGATGGCGCTCATCAGACCCGCATCAAACTCGCGACCTATACCGCTTCGCACGCGGCCTATGGCGACCTGACCAAGATGATGCGCGTGCTGCGCACACGCGACGCCTTGGCGAAATTCAACGACGCACTGCCAGCCGCCATCGATAAATTCGACGACGCGCGCGTCACTCAAGTCACGCAGTTGCTGGATGCGTTCAGAAAAATCAACGCCGAGGAGCTTGCCTTCGCAATGGCGCTGGTCGCTGCGCGGCTCAAGCCTTCCTGGCAATTGATCCGCCTTACGATCAGGCTTGCGCCAAGCAAGAACGCCGCGGATATCGCCGCTACGCCCTATGCGATCGCGGTCACCATGGTGCTGGACCAGTTGGACGACAAGCGGTTGGCGTTGCGTATGGCCCTGAAAAACGAGCGGGTCCTGGTCGCCAAGGAGCTTCTGACCGAGATCGACGACACCGAACACGCATTGCAGGCCCACATCGATCGGCTCGACGAATCCGAGTGGGGAAAGCGTCTGCGCGATCTGATGAACCAGATCAACGCGATGGTGGAAGCAGAAGTGAGCCGGTTTCCCGACAAGGTTGACCACATCCTGGGATCGCGCGGCCTGCGCAGCCATCCGTCGCTGGCTGGACGTCTGACCTCTTTGGCTTGGAAGGGACGCGATGCTGTCAGCGACGGGGCAGCCTATTGCAAGAAGCTGATCGGCTAGCAGCCTGCGCCCGGAAAGGTGGCTTGCGGCCATCGGCTGGCACAACGCCTGCTGCATGGTCGCATGCACTGGTCACGAATCGTTATCAACGCCGCGCACGCCGCAAGTTGAAGAATTTCTCGAGAAATCGTCCCGAGACGACGAATCTGAACCACCAATATGCCATCCGCCGCGTCGTCATGTGCCGTATCCTTGTGCCCCGAACGTGGCCCCTCATCATCGATAGCGCCGAAGCCGGGAACCGGATGTGACATGGTTCACACTGGCGGGCGCAAGCGCCGGCGGGGCGGATGGGCGTGTTCGGGTTCGTTTATTTCATCATGCCGAACACCGGCTGCGAGGCGATCATCTTTTTCGCGGTGATCCTCTCGCTGGCGCCGCACGACATGCTGTAAGGCTCGCAAGCCGCCCTGATCGCTGAAAGTTTTACCGCGCGCTTACCCGCAGCGGCGCCTCGCTATCGGCTCGCAGCCATCATCGCCGGAGGCCCGGCGCCGCTGATCGCGGCGTGACTGTCCGGCACCTATCACTCATCCTATGCGATTGCGATCTATATCGCGATTTGCGCGGTGATTACGCTCCCCGCCACCGCAATGATGACCGACTACACCGGCAAGGACATTTCAGGAGAATATCAATCACGGTGATATCAGGTTTACAGCCATCGTTTCTCTGCAACGATCGCCATCCGCAAATCCTGCAAGCAATGACCGGGCGTTTCAAAAAAGGAGATGACGATGGGTCGGAGGATCGGTTCACTGATAGCAGCGGCTGCGCTGGCCGCCGCTTTGAGTGCCAATTCAGGCGCCGTAGCGCAGACGCCGCCCGCGCCGGCGCCGGCCGAAAACGCCGCGCCGACGGCCGACAACGCTGTCCTGCTCACCATATTTTTGAAGCACGACCAGTCGCGCCCGTTAAGCGAACTCAACGCGCAGCTCGAGAAGCAAGGTTTTTACAAAGCCTTTCCCCCGCCCGGCATCGAGGTGGTCAGCTGGTATGTGATGATGGGAATCGGACAAGTGGTCACGCTGCGGCTTCCGGCGTCCCGGCTCCGCGAGGTCAACCGCATATTGGAGGACAAGGCCTGGGGCAGCTATCGTACAGAATTCTATCCGACCTACGATTACAAGGCGATCGGCATCGCCGCGCACGACAAGGCGCAATAGGCGGTCGCATCGCGAGCGACCGGTTGGTTGCTCTGCAAAGAACAATGCCTGTCGACACCACGAAAAAGGCCCGCCGGGTTTAGCCGGCGGGCCTTGATCTCATGTCGACGACAGCGCAACCGATCTCGAGATCCCGGTACATCCGCGGGAAAATCTTGCGATCGGCTTGCGTCACATGGCGCGAAGGTTTTCCGCGCTGGTCTTGCCGCGCATGCTGTCGAGCTTCGATTCGAATGAAAGCTTCTGGCCCTCATTGAGCGAGCCCATGCCGGCACGCTCGACGGCGCTGATGTGCACGAACACGTCGTTGCCGCCATCGTCAGGCTGAATGAAGCCAAAACCCTTGGTCGCGTTGAACCACTTAACTGTTCCGGTAGCCATATTAACTTCTCCAAGATGCGCATATGCGCTAACGCCCGCACGACCTTCGCGCGAGCTTGATCCGATTTCAGCGATGTCTTGGGGAGGGGAGCCGGTTCGGCGCGATCAACAAGGCAAATCGACTATTCGAATGGATGGCGTTTACGCCGCTCTACCGCAAATAGCAAGCGCTAACCGAATTAACCGGCAGGCCCAAAACGCACGAAACCAACAGCGGCCGGATCAACCCAGCCGGCTGATCTGTTCCTCGGTCACCACGCGCTCGACATTTTCGGTCTTGCTCTTGATGCGGTAGCGCGGGCGTCCGTCCGCCTCGATCGGCAGGCAAGAAACGACGGTATAGACGCTGCGCTGCTTGACGCCGGCGCGGCCCTGCGGCCCCTGCAACTGGTGGTGGACATCGTCGTTAATCGCGTAATTGTGGGCCATCGTCTGACTTTCCGTTGAACAAGGGCTTTTAGGCGCAACCGCTCGCCAAGGCAACAAATCCATGGCCCGTATAGGGCAAGAATATCGCCTTCGGCTGCTGTTCCGAAGGCTCTTTTTGCCCTTTCGGTTAATGGGCGGAACGGCAATGATGACAGAACAGATAGGGAATCCCGGCGTAGCCATCCCTCCCTTAGCCTTTCAAAGCTGCAGATTTGCTTGGGGTCAGTCCTTTTTGGGCTGCCGCCCGTGGCCAGCGTCACCAAAAGACCGACCCCGTAGGGAAACCAGCTCGCGGGGCTGACGGTAAAATCGGTCTAGCGGGCGCCAACGCCGCCGCGTCCGTTTTTCCGTTTCGACTGCGTTGCTCAGGTCCGGCAGCCTAGGCGCGTCCCACCGTCTGGCGAACTTCGAAACCTTCGAACTGCGGGTGATCCAGATACAGCGGCTTGTTGTCCCCCGCCCGACTATGCGCTGCGCGGAACGCCTCTGATTTGGTCCAGGCTTCAAAGACGGCACGGTTTTCCCAGATGGTATGCGAAGCATAAAGCGTGTGATCCTCAGCTTCGGGACCTCTGAGAAGGTGGAACTCCACGAAACCCGGCACCTTGTCGAGATGACTGTCGCGGGAGAGCCAGACCTGCTCGAAAGCAGCTTCCGACCCTTTGGCTACGCGGAAACGGTTCATGGCGATAAACATTGAAAGGTCTCCTTGACCTGATGCTGCGAGCAAACATACCGCCGCGTAGTTGGCAAGATTGCGGTCGATGAAGCCGGGCTCGAAGACGTTGCGGCCATCTGCGTCCGCATGAGTCCCGGCCCGGCCGGATGTTCTCCAGCTAAGCCCTGGTCTTGCCGCCGCCGTTTTTCTCAGCGGCGCGGCGCAAGGCTTCGGCGAGCGCCCCGCTGCCCGACGGCTCCTGCGGCTTGCGCGGTGCCGACGATGTCATCGACGCGCGGGAGATGTCGCGCGGCTTGCCTTGCGCCGGACGCTTGCTCCTGGCGCCGGTTTCGTCATCGAGCCGCAGCGTCAGCGCGATGCGCTTGCGGTCGACCTCGACCTCCAGCACCTTCACCTTGACGATGTCGCCCGACTTCACCACCTCGCGCGGATCCTTGATGAAGGTCTTCGACATCGCCGAAATGTGCACCAGCCCGTCCTGATGCACCCCGATATCGACGAAGGCGCCGAACGCCGCGACGTTGGTGACCGTGCCTTCGAGGATCATGCCGCGCTTGAGATCCTTCAGCGTCTCGACACCCTCCTTGAACACTGCGGCCTTGAAGGCCGGACGCGGATCGCGGCCGGGCTTTTCCAGTTCGCACAGGATGTCGGTCACCGTGGGCAGCCCAAAAGTGTCGTCCACGAAAGCCTGCGGCTTCAATTGGCGCACGATTTCGGCATTGCCCAGCAGCGCCTTGATGTCGCTTTTGGTGGTGCTGAGAATCCGCCGGATCACTGGATAGGCTTCCGGATGCACGCCGGAGGCATCGAGCGGGTCCTCGCCATCATGGATGCGCAGGAAGCCCGCGCATTGCTCGAACGCTTTCGGCCCCAGCCGCGGCACCTCTTTCAGCGCCTTGCGCGATTTGAACGGACCATTGGCGTCGCGATGCTGCACGATGCTTTGCGCAAGGCCCGCGCCGATGCCCGACACCCTCGCCAGCAGCGGCGCGGAGGCGGTGTTGGCGTCGACGCCGACCGCGTTGACGCAGTCTTCGACCACGGCATCGAGCGAGCGCGCCAGTCTGGATTCGCCAAGGTCATGTTGATATTGCCCGACGCCGATCGCCTTCGGATCGATCTTCACCAGTTCGGCCAGCGGATCCTGCAGCCGCCGCGCAATCGACACCGCGCCACGCAAGGTCACATCGAGTTCCGGCAATTCCTCGGATGCAAAGGCCGAAGCCGAATACACCGAAGCGCCGGCTTCCGACACGACGATCTTCGACATTTTCAGATCCGGCAGAAGTTTCACCAGATCGGTCGCGAGTTTGTCGGTCTCGCGCGATGCGGTGCCGTTGCCGATCGCGATGAGATCGACGCGGTGCGCCACCGCAAGTTTTCCGAGCGTCGCCAGCGCCTCGTCCCAGCGCTTTTGCGGTTCGTGAGGATAGATCGCCGTGGTCGCCACCACCTTGCCGGTGGCATCGACGACAGCGACCTTGACGCCGGAGCGAAAGCCGGGATCGAGGCCCATGGTCACGCGCGCGCCGGCCGGCGCCGCCAGCAACAGGTCGCGCAAATTCGATGCAAACACACGCACGGCCTCGGTTTCGGCCGAAGTCCACAGCCGCATCCGCAGGTCGATGTTGAGATGCACCTGGATTTTGGTACGCCACGCCCACCGCGCGGTCTCCACCAGCCAGCGGTCGCCGGGGCGTCCCTGGTCCGAAATGCCGAAGCGCTGCATGATCTTCAATTCGTAGGAAGACGGAACGCCGGCCGCCGGAGCTTGCGCCTCGGGTTCGATCTGCAGGTCGAGGATCTCTTCCTTCTCGCCGCGGAACATCGCCAGAATGCGGTGCGACGGCAACTTGTGCAGCGGCTCGCTGAAATCGAAATAATCCTTGAACTTCTCGCCTTCGGTTTTCTTACCCCTGCGCACGGTGGACGCCACCCGTCCATTCGACCACACCTGCTCGCGCAGCGTGCCGATCAGGTCGGCGTCTTCGGCGAAACGCTCCACCAGGATTGCGCGCGCCCCGTCAAGTGCTGCCGCCGCATCGGCCACCTGCTTTGCAGCATCGACGAAGCCTGCGGCCACGACTTGCGGATCGTTTTGCGGCTGCGTCAGCAGCAGTTCGGACAGCGGCTCGAGCCCGGCCTCCTTGGCAATCTCGGCCTTGGTGCGGCGCTTCGGCTTGAACGGCAGATAGATGTCTTCCAGGCGGCC
>WNFA01002971.1_pt1 | contig 14797 bp, 14 predicted proteins | sample 5400481 | NCBI WGS metagenome assembly WNFA01 (sample SAMN13153340, study PRJNA577476) | soil metagenome | isolation source: 120 cm saprolite under Douglas fir tree site 2 hole 1 replicate 2 | place: USA:California | collected 2015-04-18 | reverse complement strand
CTTGGGCTGCCTGGTGCGGACATGGTGAGAAAGCTCAAAGCGGCCTATCTTGTGGGAATCGACACGCTCTATCTGGTGCGCGAGCCCGATGCGGCGGGGACGAAATTGGTGCGGGATATTGCGCAGCGGTTAGCCTCCTGGAAGTGGTCGGGGAAGGCCTATGTGGTCTCGTTGGCTCGTGCCAAGGACCCCAATGATCTCCACAAGCAGGATAGCAAGGAGTTCAAAACAGCCTTTCAGCAGGCACTCGCTCAGGCCGAACCTCTCCTCATCAGCAACGATAAACAGACGCCGACATCACTGCCTACCGAGGGCAAGCCATCTCCCTTTCCCTTGCGTGAGTTGCTCGCCAGGAACCTGCCGCCTGTGCGCTGGGCGATTCCCGACATCTTGCCGGAAGGGTTAAACCTCCTGGCTGGCAAGCCCAAACAAGGCAAGAGCTGGCTGGCGCTTGCCATCTCCCTGGCGATAGCGGCTGGTGGCTATGCACTGGGCAAGCAACCCGTCACCCAGGGACAGGTGCTCTATCTGGCCTTGGAGGACAACGAGCGCCGCTTGCAGTCACGGGCCAGGCAGCTACTGGCCTCTATGAACTGCGTGCCGGATGGCATTGAGTTTGAGCTGCGTTGGCCGCGGTTGGATCAGGGAGGACTGCGCTACCTCGAGGAGTACCTGGAGGCCCATCCACAGGTGCGACTCGTGGTGATCGACAGATCTTAGCGGTCCATCACCTGCGCAAGCTAGTCGCGGATGATGTGCTCGATGAGATCACCGGCTCCATTGGCATGACTGGAGCTGTGGATGGGGCGCTCGTCCTCAAGCGGGAGCGAGGCCAGGATGAGGCAATGCTCTATGTCACAGGGCGCGATATTGAGCAGGATCAGCAACTCGCCCTGGTCTTCGACCGCACTACAGCGACCTGGACCCTGGCGGGAGATGTGGAAGAGTTTCGGCGCACCAAGGAGCGCCAGGCAATCATCGATGTGCTCACCGAGCAACTCCCCGGTGGCATGACGCCCCGGCAGATCGCAGAAGCCTTGGACAAGAATTATCACACCACCCGCTCACTCTTGCGCAAGATGGAAGATGCGGGCGAGATCCGGCACGCCAACAATCAGTACTCCGCTCTATCCAAGGATAGAGTCTGTAATCAGCGTAATCAGTGTAATCACCGTAATCAGTCAGTATCTTCAGGACAACAACTGCATTCTGAAGGCCAGCTTGAGCATACTCAGGAGGAGGCTCTCACTGCTTTTGATTACGCTGATTACGGTGATTACACTGATTACAGTGATGACGCTGATGATAGTCCTTCGCCAGGCATGGCCGCTTCACATGAGCTTGCACCCTCACAAGTCGATACTGCTCTCCAGCACACACCACTGGCCCTGCTTGTAAAGACAGAAAATGGACAACAGCAGGAAGGTCATCAAGCAAATTCTGTAATCAGTGTTGTCAACGGTAATCATTCGCATGTCCCTGCCTCACAGACAATGCTTCCGGTTGGGAATACCGCAGGTGGTAGTGATGGTGCTGAGGCATCCTGGAAAACGCAAGTGGCTGTCGCTGGAATGAGTAAGAATCGTTGTCCCCATCATCCACATGCACGGTGGATACGCTTTGATCCTGCAGGTCAGGCCTGGTGCGACAAGATGGAGTGCTGGGATTGCTACCGATTCATGAAGATCGGGGAAGCGTTGGGCTACCAGCCCCTCGTGGGCCCTACGAGCACGATAGGCCAGGGGATAGCAGTCTGGTCCTCCTTTGTCACCTCTCAAGGATCGTTTGCCGTTGTGACAGCAACGCAGCAAGCGATTGAGCTGTGTAAGACATCAAGTATTGAGGTGCCTGATCTCTCGGTCGAGGTGCCACATTTGGTCTCAGCATGGTAAGAACTTCACGTTTTCAGTACGCATCGTTGGCTTTGTCACAAACTACGATGGTGAAAGGAAAAAATCAATGGGAAGTCAGAATGAAGCCTCTACGCAGCGCTTATTACTTCGCATACCAGAAGTAGCGAAAGCACTGGGACTAGGTCGCACGAAGGTGTACGAACTGATTGCAGCCGGAGAGTTGCCTGTGATACGCCTTGGTCGTGCGGTACGAGTGTCTGTGACGGCACTTCAGAAGTGGGTGGAAGAGCAGAACAATCAGCGCCTTTCAGCCTGATGAGAGCAAAATGTCTGCGGAAGCAGTAGGAGTGGATCCGCGTCAGGAGCCTTCGCTGCTGCGATGGCGGATTGCTGTTCTTGAACCGAAGGTGAAGAGGTCTCAGGCCATTTTCGTCCAACGCCCTTCCATAGAGATGGCTATGAACTTCGGACTCGAACCAGAGAGCAATGCTAACATGAGGAGTATTGTTTGCCAGTACTTCTCTTGCAAACTCTCTCTGTGTCGAATGAGGTGCTCGCACGCTTTTTGGTACATCTGTTCACAATGTACTGAAATCATGATACTCTATGGATAAGTACAACTGTGTACGAGAAAGCACTTCAGAAAGGAGCAATCAATGATGGGAAAGCGCGGCAAGCGGGGCCGACGCGGTAACGGCGAGGGTACTATTTATGAACGTACAAATGGTACCTACGCGGCGACCTTTACCGTAGAAGGGGGTAAGCGCAAGACCTTCTACGCGAAAACGTATAAAGAAGTTCAGGAGAAGTTAAAGAAAGCCCTCTATGAGCAGCAACAGGGGACACTTGTTACCGCTCCGCACCAAACAGTAGCACAGTTTTTTACGGACTGGTTGGAGAGCACACAAAAACAAAGCGTCCGGCCCCGTACGTATGAAAGATATGAAGAGATTGTACGGCTTCATATTATTCCGGCGCTAGGTCGTCACAAACTACAAAGTTTATCAGCACAGCATGTCCAGGCTTTCTACACAAAGAAGTTGGAAGGAGGGCTCTCTGCCCTGACGGTTATTAGCTTTCATAACCTCTTGCATAAAGCCCTGGAAACGGCTGTGAAGTGGAATCTTGTAGCAAGAAATGTATGTAAGGTTGTCTCGCCGCCGCGTAGACAACGGTTCGAGGTGACACCGTTATCGTTGGAGCAAATACAGAAGTTGCTTTCAGCGGTAGAGGGGCATCGCTTGGAAGCTCTCTTCAAGCTGGCGCTCGCAACCGGCATGAGACGTGGAGAACTACTCGGCCTGAAATGGCAAGATATTGATTTTGCTAAGGGAACGTTGCAGGTGCGCCGGGTACTTTCACGAATCCCAAGTATCATGCCTGGCAAGGGGTATACCGAAGCGGAGCCGAAGACGCAGAGGAGTAGACGCACCATCATCATAGCCCTCTTTGCGCTCAAGGCGTTGAAAGAGCATCGCATACGTCAAGCGGAAGAAAAGAAGAGAGCTGCGGGATGCTGGCAAGAACACGATTATGTGTTCTGTACGCCTATAGGCACTCACCTGAATCCAACAAGGGACATGCTTGATCAGCTGAAAGTCTTCTTGAAGAAGGTAGGGCTGCCAGACATTCGCTTTCATGACTTGCGCCACAGTTCAGCAACGCTTTTGCTGAGTCTCGGGGTGCATCCGAAGGTCGTTCAGGAAATACTTGGCCATAGTCAAATTTCGATGACGCTGGACATCTACTCGCATGTCCTGCCCAGCATGCATCAAGATGCGATGAACCGATTGAACCAGGCGATCGAGGAGAAAGAGTTGGAGGATGATGAGCTAGAGTATGGGCAAGGAGTAGCCCGGCATTAGAGCCATTGCGAATTGTCGTAAGAATTGTCGTAAGGTCGGTAATTTAGACAAAAAGAAAACGCCCCAAACCGCTTCTTTCCTGGCTTGAGACGCCTCTTCTATCCTCTGAGGTGCCGGTGGAGAGATTCGAACCCTCAACCCTTGCGGGACTTGTTTTTGAGACAAGCGCGTATACCGTTCCGCCACACCGGCTTGTGATCTGGCCCTGTGAGCCAGTTTGAAGGGAATATACCTCCAACAAGAAAAGTCTGAAAATTGACTAGAACAAGTGAATTTGCGGTCATATAAGACGCATGAGAATAATAGCATACATAAACAAGTCCCGCAAGGGTTCATTTTCGGCAACATTTTCTTTTGAGTTGACACGGAGCCTGCATTATCCAGGGCTAGTCGTTCACCAGCAAGAGTTGGGCGGTGATGTGATCAGTAACCAGGATATTCGTCAGACCGGCTCTGAGCACCGCTCGAATCGCTGGAATGTAGGAGGGACTTCCTCCTGCTACCAGAATCACTTTGGCGTTGCTCTGCTGGATTTTGTCCTTTAATCGGGGTATTTCCAACCCAGAGAGGGTGTAGGGAAACGGCTCAAGCAGCTCGTTGATACATTTTCCGGATGGATCAAATACCCAATGGTTGATGTCCACAACCGGTCGATATGTTTCTATCGCTTCCAGTTGCTCTTGCGTGAGAATACCGCGCAAAATCATATCAGGGTTGGTATATGGAGTCCACAAGCTCATTACTAAAATGTTTGCCCGCGTCAACATCTCAAAAGCTTCTTTGATGATGGGAAGTTGACGAATACGCTGCACCTGCTCACTATTGGGAAGAAACGCAGGGCACGGAAACCAGAGGTGATTGGCCCCGTAGGCCTCGGCCAGATCATGCGCGATCAAATTCGCGTCTCCATAGCTGGTCTGAGATTCAACAAACCCGATAGTCGCAATAACCTGCATGTGGGGGAGGACCCTGGTTGGATTCAAATATCGCACGAGATTGCGCATAAACCTTGTTCCCCCGGAAACAGCCAGAATATCTGAATCGGTAAGCATTTGATCAAGATAGTCGGCAGCTGCACTTGCGATCTCCGTCACAACATCTTCGAGGTGGTCGTTGGAAGCAATCCTGTTCATGTTGCGGCCCGTTACCAGGATTAAATCTTCCAGGCCAAGCTGCACGCGTACTTCCCGGGAGATATTGCGGAGATAGCCAGTACGCAAATCAGGGACGATAGAAATACGCACAATACCCCGGTCTTTTGCTTTCTGCAAAGCTTTGCCGACGGTTTGCCTGGAACAATACTCCATTTCTGCGATGGTTTCTTGAGAATGGCCATCTTCATAATACAAATATGCAATTTTACGCAAGAAGCGTTCATCAGTAAGGAGTCTCGCTTCGCTACTTACCCCTTGCACGCTCTCTGGCATATGACCTCTTCTCCTTTCACAAAACATGCTAGCTTGAGTTCGACAAGAAAGATACAAGATGTAACTGGCTGATCCCTTTGCATACACGTTGCTCTCATCAACTCCCTATTTGACGGGATGCTCCCCTATGAACAGTAACATACAGCATGTCATTTTAAAAAGCAAGGTGTCCTCCCCCAGGATGATACATCTCGTGCGCAAACGATCGATAAATTGTATTTGCATCAAAGTGTCCTCTTCACCCATGTTGATGGGCACGCGGTACTTCTCTCCTTTAGAAAGAACCATATGTAAAAAATAGAGTAGTTCACAGCAGCCGTCTGAAAAATAACAATAATTTGCAGAGACCAGAATCTTTGTGGTTTTCAAACAATTTGTCGAATTTTCGTATCTGGTTAACAATTGCTACATTTTTGTCATTTTTTGCAAATTGTCTTGCATTTAACTATTGTCCTGCTATATTCTATTTAGAGCGATATGAATGGAGGCCTCACTGCCACAGCTAACTACCAGCAGCAGTAAAAGCATCCAGAGGTTCGTTCGATGGTCAACGTTGTAACTAAGGAACCCGCATGAAAAGACGAATCCTGTTTACCGTGGAAAAGAACCGTGTCCTCGTTCCTGTTGGCGAGCCTTGCCCTTTTGGCTGCCGCTATTGCTATACCAGAGGCGGGGACGTGGGGCTCTCGCGTGTCAGTGAGGAAGACGTTCTCTCCCGTTTCCAGCAGTTTGCCCGTGAGACTTCTTTCGAGACGATTCAATTTGGCTATGACGGTGATCCGTTTGCCCATCCTGAGCGGGGTATAGCGATGCTGAAACGCCTGGCAATGATGCGCAAGCATGTCAACTTTAGCACAAAAGCATTGCTCGAAGGTTCAACTCTCGACGCACTAGATGATATTCGTCGCTACATGGTAGCTGTGGGGACCTCCTTAAGCGCGCTGGTTTCTCTTAGCTGCTGGGATTCTGCTCCAGCTGTGGAGCCTCACACGCCATCCCCGTCTGAGCGAATGCGAACAGTTGTGAATCTTAAGAGTATCGATATTCCTGTATTCATAGCTGTGCGACCGGTGTTACCGCACATTCCTGATGGGGAATATGAACATATTGCAGATGAAGGAATCCGCGCAGGATGCGATGGATTCATTCTGGGACCACTCTATGCCGACGCGCGTGGGCAGTTTGTGCGTTTCATTCCACCCGCGATCCTTGCAACGGTTCCAAGTCGGACAGGCATTGTACCCTGGTCTGCTCATGCACCGATTTGGAAGCGTTACGAAGAACCAGGTCGCCTCCAGAGGCTGCTCCTGATGATCGAGCGGAAGGGAGGACGCATCCTCCTCTCATCGGCGGATGCGATGGCCCTTGTTTCTCAAAAGGAGAAGGCGGCATGAACGAGATAGATGCTGCCCGATCGTTACTTCCTGCATGGACTACTGAAGCGATTCGTGCAACAACACGATGGAAGGGTAAAGGTTATGCAGTCAATCCAGACTTCGCCTTGTTTTGAAGAGGAGGAGAAGAGAGCTGAACGTCCTGTGGTCCTGGTGATCGACGACCAGCCAGCTATTCTAGATATGCTTTCCTGGATGCTCTCTTTTTACGGATATCAAGCAGTTTGTACCGCCAATGGTCAGGAAGCCCTAGAGTGGATGAAGTCCGCTTTACATACAGGACAATACCCTGTAGTTATCCTCCTTGACCTGTTCATGCCTGTGATGAATGGCGCCAGGTTCTTAGCAAACCTCCGCGATCATTGGAATGCCCCTGTACCTATTCCACCGATCATTCTCCTCACTGTAGACAGAAGTAATCACGATCACCTGGCATGCAGTGATGTTCTTTTGAAGCCGTTCCATATCAATGATCTCCGTGAGAGTCTCAAGCAGATTATCGGGAAGGAACCTGCATCATGGTAGTGCGCCAGCACTATGTTGCTACTGGCTATGTTTATGACAGAAAAACGGATAGATTCTTGTTGATCATGCATAAAAAGTCGGGTAAGTGGCTACCTCCTGGAGGGCATCTTGATAAGGGAGAGGAGCCTCATAAGGGCGCCCTTCGTGAACTATGCGAAGAAACCGGCGTGCAAGGTCGAATAATCGATCTGCTTGAAACGCCTGACGTTGGGACGCCCGCTACTGCGCAACTTCCTACGCCATTTTGTGTTTTATACGAGAAAATTTCCGCGGAATTAGAAGGTGAAGAACACGCGCATATCGATTTCGTGTATGTGGTAGAAGTAAATTTTTCTGAAGTACTCAACTTACGCGTGGAAGAGGTATTGCTTGCAAAGTGGGTTTCTTCCGAAGATATAGACCATATGGATACCTATGAAAATGTAAAACAGGTGTGTCGAGCTATCAGCTCTATCAGTAAAGGCCCTTACTCACATAGGCGGGAGGTGTAACACCCGCTGGTACAACTCGCTATAAGCACGAGCGCTGGTCCTCCAGCGCGAATCGTAGGCCATGGCGCGCGTAACGAGATCAGGCCAGCGATCTTGTTCCGCGTAGAGGCGCAACGCACGGCGCAGTGCTTCGAGCAAAGCAGAGGCTGTGTAAGGTATGAAGCTGATCCCATTGCCGCTGCTGGGATCGGCATCCAGATCGGTTACGGTATCGGCCAGGCCACCGGTCGCATGGACGATGGGTAGGGCGCCATAGCGCAGCGCGATCAACTGTCCCAGGCCACCCGGCTCGAAAGCGCTTGGCATGAGAAAGAAATCCGCGCCCGCGTAGATGCGGTGGGAAAGAGCGACGTCGAAGCCGATGCGCGCACGAATGTTGCCGGTATTCATGGCAAGCTCGCGGAACAACTGCTCGTAGCGCGCGTGCCCGGCGCCTAGCACCACAAGTTGCAGCGGCAGTTCGCTCAACTCAGAGGCGAGCGCGGCGATGAGATCGAATCCCTTCTGATCTACGAGCCGACTGACGATGCCTACTAGCGGCAAGCCTGGATCATCCGTCAGCCCGAACTCCTGCCGCAGCGCTGTGCGATTGCGCGCTTTGGCCACCGGCGCCTCCGCCGCGGTGTACTGCTTTACGAGGTCGCTATCGGCCGCGGGATTCCAGGCATCCCAATCGAGGCCATTGGGAATGCCAAAGACGCGTGGATGGCGTTGAAAGAGGATCTCATCAAGGCCCCAGCCATGATCTAGCGTCTGGATCTCCTCGGCGTAGCGGTGTGAAACGGTCGTCACCACATCGGCGTACATGATGCCAGCTTTCATCCAATTCACGTCACCCCAGAACTCCAGGCCACCTGGGGTGAAGACGCGCGCAAGGTCCAGCCCTGCTTCATCCAGGATGGAAGGGTCCCAGCGTCCCTGGTATTGCAAATTATGCACGGTATAGACGATACGGGTCGCCCCCTGGCGCAGGAGATGGCGATAGGTCGTGCGCAGGTAGGCGGCGCAAGGAGCTGTCTGCCAATCGTTGAGATGGATAATATCAGGGGCAAAGCCAAGTCCCGGCAGCGCTTCAAGCAAGCCCCGGCAAAACAGGAGGAAGCGCCGCTGCTCCTCGCGCTGGTCCAGACCGAGATAGAGCCGCCGGTGCCGACCAAAGAACTCTTCATTGTCAAGCAGGTAGACGATGACCGGCGAATCTGGGAGCGTGGTCTGTAAGATAGATACGGTCTGGTCGACTCCAGACATGGAGAGCGCCCGCACGACACCCGTGTGTTGGAGCGGCCAACGAGTGAGATCGATTGACCCGTAGCGGGGCAGAAAGATGTACACCTCGTGGCCCAACGCGGCCAGTTCTTTGGGTAGGCTCCCTATGACGTCCGCCACGCCGCCCTCTTTGGCGAAGGGAACTGCCTCCGTAGCAACCATCAGAATCTTGAAGCGCATGTCGTTTATCATGCTACTCTCCCGCTTGCTCAGAGAATGGGAATTTGACATTTGGTATCATACCACGAGCATTAGCAAGTAAAAACCCACCGCAAGTTCTGCGGGAAGTCAGACACCCGTGGACAGGATGTAATACCTCGCATGTCGAGACGGTTCTGGGCGAAGCAGGAACCAGAGATCAGAGACGGCCTGTCCATCTTTCGATAAACCCTGAAGAACGGTATAATAAACTATAACCTCAGTGATATGAAAGGGTAGGACTCTCTAGAGAAAGGACGAGCTGTGCCATGAGTAAAGTACTAGCGGTCATTCTGGCCGGGGGCCAGGGGGAGCGGTTGAGCCTCCTCTCACAAAAGCGTGCCAAACCCGCCGTTCCGTTCGCCGGTAAATACCGCATCATTGACTTTGCCTTGAGCAACTGCGTCAACTCCGGCATCGCTGATGTTGCTGTGCTTACACAATATCGCCCCCACTCGCTGCACGATCATATCGGTATTGGCAAACCCTGGGACCTGGACCGGCAGCGGGGCGGCATTCATATGCTCCAGCCATATATTGGGCGACAGGAGTCGGATTGGTACCAGGGCACGGCTGATGCGGTCTACCAGAATCTAAGCTTCATTATGGAAGCGCGCTGCGATTATGTACTCATCCTGGCCGGTGACCATGTGTATCGCATGGACTATGGGCCAATGATCGCGTTCCACCAGCAGCACAACGCCGATGCCACCCTTGGCGCGGTGGTCGTGCCTATTGAGGAAGGCCACCGCTTTGGCATTCTAGAGACTGATGCTGAAGGACGGGTCATCTCGTTCGAGGAGAAGCCGGGCAAGCTGCGTGGTACGTTGGGGTCGATGGGCATCTACGTATTCGGTCGCGACACGCTGACCCGCGTCCTTATCAAGGACGCACGGCCCACTGAAACCGGCGATCTCCCCACCCAGCATGACTTCGGTCGCAACATCATTCCGTCAATGATGGCGCGGGGCGAACGCGTCTATGCCTATCCTTTTGCCGGGTACTGGCAGGACGTGGGCACCATTCAGTCCTACTGGGAGGCGCATATGGCGCTGCTTGATGACCGTCCGGCGTTCGATCTGTATGATCCGTCGTGGGTAATTCACACGCGCAGCGAAGAGCGGCCACCCGCGCATATCTGCAGTGGGGCACAGATCACCAGCAGCCTGATCTCACATGGCTGCATCATTAAGGGGCGAGTCGAGCGCAGCGTGCTCTCTCCTGGTGTCGTCGTTGAGGAGGGCGCGGTTGTGCGGGACTCTATCGTGCTCTTCGACACTGTCATCAGTAGCGGTAGTGTGATTGATCGTGCGATCCTGGATAAAGAGGTCGTCACCGGCAAGCACTGCCAGATCGGTTACGGCGATGATATGACACCGAACAAGCTGGAGCCTACCCGGCTGGACACCGGCATTACACTGATCGGCAAACGCACGCACCTGCCGGATAACCTGAAGGTTGGTCGCAACTGCAAGATCGGAACCGATCTGCGCCCGGAGGACTTCCCGACCGATACACTGGCCAGCGGTGAGACGGTCGAGGACCGCACTTTCGCGCATGGCTGGGAGCGCGAGCTGGCCCGGCGAATACCGGCTGCGCCGTAGCGAGCGAACTGCTCAGGAAGTGCCAGCTCACGCCGTGAAATGCTTCCCAGGCCTGACATAGTCGCCCTGTGGTGCGCCAGAAGGCCGTGCTCCGAGAATTACATTGCATATAGATTGTATGGTGCAAGGTAAATAATAAACTCTTCCATAATATCAGGGGCTACAAACGGCTGCATTTCTCTTGCAAGTGGTGGGCAAATGATTTCCGGCTCATGGTGAGTTACCTTCGTTTTGATGGTGGGTGCGCGATGATGTGAAGGCATGTTTATCATCCGGTTAGCGATTTTTCTACGAGGCGAGAGGGATGGTCAGGTACGAGGTATATGGTTCTCCAGTGTTAGTATAGTTGTTGGACCAAATGGCTATAAGAAATCTTTGTTGTTTGTCATGATAGACGCTTGACTTCCCTGGCATTTGGGCCGAGGGGCGGAGAGCGAGGCCGCGTCCCTCCTTTCTCTCTCGCTGCCTGCTGCGGCGAACAAGAGAAGAAAGTGGTTGTCTCCTGTGGGTATCGTGGTGTAAGCATAAAGAGCCGTGTATTTTACTGCTTGCTCGGAGGGCGCAGCCACAGCGAAACATGCACTGGCTGCATCGTCTCCTGGACGACCTCCACCAACTGCTCACTTAAGGAAGAGAGATCAACCTCGTTGCGCAGCGTGGCACTGAAAACCTCGATGATTTTGGCGGCATCATATTTGCGACGGTAGAAGCGGCGGTCGATGACTTTTTGGAGACCATGGCGCAACGGTTGGAAGAGGGCTGCCATAGTTAGTGTGGAGATGACGATGGCCACGCTGTTATCCTGGCTGATGATGCCACGCAGGAGCGCTTGCAGGCCAATAACCAGGCTAACATAGGCCGCTGTCAGGATGACCGTGAGCGTGCCATAGACCAGCGTGCGATTGATCAGCATATCGATATCCCATAGCCGAGAGCGCAGCATGGCGAAACCAAACGAGAGCGGGAGGAAGAGCGGAAGAGCGGAAGACAAGATTGGACCACTACGTAAGCCAACGAATAGAGTGAACTGGGCTCAGCAAGCATAGGGAAAATGAGAGGCAGGACACTCCCGCCAACGAAGACAGCGCTCTGCACAGCGAAACCAAAGACCACCCATTTGGTCTGCTGGCGCTGCAGGGGACTGGACGCACGCCGGTAGCGGTAGAGTTGGACGACCGCAAGGATTGCTGCCTCGCCAAGAAGCACGAGATAGCTAAGCGAAGGAGCGTGGGTATTCATCGTGAAAAGCGTATTTGGGAAGAAAGTAGAAGGGACGAGCCCTGCGAGAAATACGACAAGGGTCCAGCGTGTCCAGCGAGGTACGAACTGCCCACTGGGAAACAGGAGGAAGACGAGCACGACCAGGGCAAGAGCGAGGAAGCTCAGGCATTCGTTCGGCACCCGCCAGGGGGAGGGACTTGTTGGCACGGTGTTCGTGGCAATGATAGGGCCATACGTCACGAGTAGGAGCGCGACGATGAGCGCCATCCGGTCGTCGGATTTGCGCCAGACGATCAGCGTACTGATCACCAGACACGCCACCATGGTAGCAAGCGTGAGCGCGACCGTGTACGCAGCGTAATCGCCTATAGACAGGCCCATTCCATTGAGCGCCCCTACTCCTCCAGGAGTGAGTTGCTGGTAAGCGCATGCTGTCCCAGCACAGGGAGTTTGCAGTTGTGCCAGGTACACCGGGAAGCTGGCGAAGAAGATCGCCAGGGTGAGGACGACCAGGGTGATCCAAATGCCTCGGGCGAGCAAGAGCCAGCGCCTGTGCAAGCGTCTCTCCGCTTCGCCCTGGGCCTCCAGACTTCTTGTCACTGTCATTAGAGGGTAGTTCATGGATCTTCTCCTTTTGGTCAGGGCCGGCAGCTTACCTCGCACGAACCGTCATTCGTACTTCAGATCTCTCTCTTCCCTCTGGTGCTGCTTTCTCCCTGGAAATAAAGGATTTCCTTCTGTCTATATGGAACGGGAGACGGCATCATGCTGGTGCAGATCAGCGTTCCAGCGCATGTCTCTTCCCTGTGCAAAGCGTAACATGCGCGGTTTCCCGCTGTCATGGGAGCAGCATCCCGATTCGGTCGGGAAATTGGGTCCAGCAGCACTTTCGGTGCTCATTGCTGATCTGTTTTGGAGCGCTGATCCTTCTGACGCTCCCCCAGTCCCGCTTGCCGGGCACGCAGAATCGCCTGGGCGCGATCTGCCACCTGTAGTTTACTAAAGATGTTGCTGACGTGATTGCGCACCGTCTTCAGGCTCACCTGCAGCCGATGCGCAATCTCCTGGTTCGTCTGCTGCTCCGCGAGCAGGTCGAGGATTTCACGCTCGCGCTCGGTGAGCTCGGGAAAAGCGTATTCGGGAGGGGACGAAGGCGGCGCCGCGAAGTAGCTCACCAGGCGCCTGGCAATTGGCGGGCCGAAAATCGCCTCCCCGCGGCTCACCGCGCGCACTGCCCGCAGGATTTCGGCTTTCATCGCGCCCTTGAGCAGGTAGCCGCGCGCTCCTGCTCGCAGCGCCGCGAAAACCGAATCGTCATCTTCAAACATGGTGAGGACCAGCACGGCGATATGGGGGCTGGTGTGTAGGATGCGCCTGGTGGCTTCGATGCCAGTCACGCCTGGCATCTGCAAATCCATCAGAATGACATCCGGCTGCAGTTTGTCAGCCTGCAGGATGGTATCCGTGCCTGTGCCTGCCTCTCCCAGTACCTCAATATCTGGGGCCGACGCCAGCAGCGCGCGCAGCCCGGCGCGAAAGGGCGGGTGGTCGTCGGCCAGCAACACGCTGATCTGCTCCATTATCTGCTCCTCATTCAGTGTGCCGGGGCAAGCTCACCCGCAAACAGGTGCCCTGGCCCGGCGTAGACGTGATGTCACAGGTGCCTCCCAGTTCGGCGGCGCGTTCGCGCATCGAATGCAGTCCCACTCCTGCGGGGCAGGCGGCGGGGAGGCCGCGCCCGTCGTCGGTCACTTCCAGGTCCAGTGTGTCGTTGACGCGGACCGAGACGGTGCAGGTGCGCGCCTGCGCGTGGCGCACAACGTTGGTCAGAGCCTCCTGGAGGATGCGATAGGCAGCGACCTCGACCGCTGCCGACAAAGGCGGCAGGAGCTCCGGGGTGTCAACGAGAATCGAGAGTCCCTGCCGGGCGTAGTGCGTTGCCTGTTCCTTGAGCGCCCCGAGCAGCCCCAGGGCATCCAGGGATGGCGGGCGCAGCGCGTAGACCAGGCGGCGGATGTCGGCAAGGGCGGTGTGCGCCTGGGCGATCAGGTCAGCCAGGTAGGCCGCGCTCTGCTCTGATTCAGCAGGAAGCAGGTCGCGAGCCGCTTCGGCCTGCAGCGCCAGCGTGGCCAGCGCTGGACCCAGCCCGTCGTGCAGGTCGCGGCGCAAGCGGCGCCGCTCCTCTTCGCGGGCGGTGACCAGGTGTTGGCGCGAGCGCTGGAGCGCGCTGGTCAGGCGCACCGTGTGGACCGCCGCGCCCGCCTGGTAAGCGATGGTGTGGAGCACGTGCTGGTCGGCGGCGGAGAAGGCTTCGCCCGGGGCGCGCGCTCCCAGCAGGAGCTGGCCCACCGTCTCACCCTGGTAGATCCGCGGCAGGCTGAGCGTGTCCTGCACCGGCTTGCCGGTGGACGCAGTCACCTCGAACGTCTCGACTTGCGAGAGCGCGATGGCCACGTAGGGCAGCCGGAGCGCATCTCGCACCGTTTGCACGATGGTAGGCAGCACCGCTTCCGGCGCGAGTGTGGCTTCTAACCGCTGGCCCAGGCGCGCGAGGACGGCGGAGGGATCGTCGCGCTCGCCGTAGAGCAGCCGGTTGACCGCGCGCTGCAAGCGCTGGCGCAGGGGATGGAAGAACAGGGCAACCAGGCCCGTCGCCAGGATGGCAATGAGCGGGTTATCACTCGACCGGAACAATATGCCCAAAGAGCCGACGGTGAGCACATACACGCTGACGACGCAGGCGGTGAGCGTTCCGTACACCAGGGTGCGGTTGATAAGGAGGTCAATGTCGTAGAGGCGATACTTGAGGATGGCCAGACCAGTGGCCAGAGGCAAAGCGGCGAACACGAGGGGGTAGACTTTGTCGGTGAATACTGTCCTGATAGACACCGTTTGGAGGGGGAGGAGAGTGAAGAGGAGGAATACTGTGACAAAGAGCACGACCAGCAGAGCA
>WNFA01009765.1_pt1 | contig 14805 bp, 13 predicted proteins | sample 5400481 | NCBI WGS metagenome assembly WNFA01 (sample SAMN13153340, study PRJNA577476) | soil metagenome | isolation source: 120 cm saprolite under Douglas fir tree site 2 hole 1 replicate 2 | place: USA:California | collected 2015-04-18 | reverse complement strand
TCACCGCGACGAGCTCGGGAAAGACGGGAACGTCCAGCATTACGGTGACGGCCGTGTCCGGAGGCGGAACGCTCCTTTTCGAGGAGGATTTCGAAGACGCCAACATTGCGTCACGCGGGTGGTATGACAACACCAGCGTCCAGCTTTCAACCACGGAGCACATCGCCGGCAGCAACAGCTCGGCGCAATATCATTTCCTTGCGGGTGCGACCGGCCCGACCAGCGGCGGCTCACAACGCCACAAATTCACGCCGTCGAACTCGTTCTATCTCAGCTATTACGTGAAGTACAGCACCAACTGGGTTGGATCGGGCCAGGCCTACCATCCGCACGAGTTCTACACCCTCAGCACCTTGGATGGAGACTGGGACGGCCCATCAAACAACTTCCTGGACGTGTACGTCGAGCACAATTACCTGAACGGCGGAAGGCCGCGGATAGAAATCCAGGACAACAAGTCCGTCAACTACAGTTACGGGGCGCTGCCGAATAACCTGATCGCTGTTACTGAAAACCGATCGGCTGGCGGATGCAACGGTGTCGTGGAAACCAACATCTATTCCGAGTGCTTCAACTTCGGGACGTACTGGTACAACGACAAGCAGCTCACCGGTCCCGTCGAGTTCCAGCCAAATCCAGGCCCGGGGTACAAGAACGACTGGAATTTTGTAGAGGCCTATTTCCAGTTGAACACGATTGTAAACGGCATCGGCCAGGCAGACGGCGTCGTGCAATACTGGTTCAACGGTGCGTTAATCATCGACCGCCACGACATTCTGTTCCGCACCGGAGCGCATCCGACACTCCAATTCAACCAGTTCCTGATCGCACCCTATATCGGCGACGGTTCTCCAGTCGACCAGTCGATGTGGGTTGACAATTTGAGGCTTGCGACAGCGCGAATTCCGTAGCGACCTCGCGGAAGATCAGCCCGATCCTTGCCTGGAAGGCAAGGATCGGATTTTTCAGGTCCATCGAGCGGTGGAACTGCGTCTAGAAATGGAACATGACTCCAATCTCCGGTGCGAAATCGGGAGCTTTCGACGTAACGCCGAAAGCGCTGTTCAACTTCAGGTGAACGCGTTGCCCGAGCCAGTATTGTCCCTCGACGATCCACTCGATCTCGTCCTGGTCGCCCTCCATTCCCGTGTAAAAGCGAAACTTTGGTGAAAGGCGCCTCAGGTATTCGAGCGCGTATTCCCCGAATACCACTTGCTGGTCTGCCTCGTCGTACTCGCCGGCGATTCGTGCCGTGAGTGTTCCGAACGAGAATCCCTTGATTGCTCCAGCGCCGAACTTGTAGGCCCAGGTTTGCGTTCCGATGATCCGTCGATCACGCTGAAAGGGGAAATCGACCTCGAGGTAACTGAACAGCTCCGGTCGTGCCCCGGTCTCGTGCGCGAATCGATAACGAATCTCAGCCTGAGTGTCGCCGAAACCTGATTCTTTCAATTCTGCGGGAAGCGCGCTGGGGTCTGATGGATCTTTCCGTAGTCGCGCGGTGGTGAAAAGGGCGCTCTCCAGTTCGAGCGCGATGCGATCGCTCACGCCGTAGGCGAGAAAGAAATTTGCCTCGTGCTCCCGAAATTTCCCGCTGAAATCCTGATCGAGTCCAAATCCAAGCTCGGCTGGCTTGTACTCGAACTGATTGAAAAGCGTGAATTCGTAAAACGGGTAGACCAACAGCTCGCCCTTGCGGACGTACTCGCCGAACATCGATGTCGCAATGCCGGCTCCCCGGTCGGCAAGGTAGGGGGCGAGGCGCTGCGCGTAGGCGACGTTCGATAGCGAGATCGTCGCGGATGCGAGTGCCATGACCGCCACATTGCGGGCTGATAAGCGGACCTTCGACGCACCATAGGGGTCAAAGAGCATGGTTCCTCCTGGTTGCTATGAAGAGCGCGCGAACGCAATCTATTTAGAGGACACGGACGGCAACCCGGACCCTCCGGCAAAGCATTTTCATTTAAAAAGCGATACCAACTGGACAATCGTCCTTGACTAGAAAGCGTCATCACTGGATCGTCCGCGTCACGCACTGGGTGAATGTCGTCGCCATTGTCATCATGGTCGGGAGCGGACTTCGCATCTTCAATGCGTATCCGGCGTTCGCGCGGAAAGGCGAGATGTTCTGCTGCTATCCGTTCGAGCACAAGCCGATTCCGGCGTGGCTGACATTCGGCGGCTGGCTCGGTGGGGCGAGACACTGGCACTTCGCGATGATGTGGGTGCTCGTCGTCAACGGACTCATCTACCTCACATTCATTTATCTCCATGGCGAATGGCGTGATCTCGTTCCCCGCAAGGGTGACATTCGCGACAGCTGGCAGATGGTCAAGTTCTACGCATTCAGGCGCAGGGATCATCCGCACCAGGGAAAGCACAACGCGCTGCAGAAGACGGCGTATTTCCTGTTGCCGGTGTTCGGGGCGCTCGCGGTGGTCACCGGAATCGCCATCTGGAAGCCTGTGCAGCTCTCGTGGCTGACCGCGATGTTCGGTGGGTACGTGTGGGCGCGCTACTGGCACTTCATCGCGATGCTCGCGATCATCATCCTGAGCGTCATTCATGTTTTCATGGTGTTCGCCGTCGATCCGTACTCGCTGACGTCCATGATCACGGGAAACTACGACCCGTCGCTCTCTCCCGAGGCGCGGAACGCGCGGCCCTTCTACCACCTCTTTCCGAAGCGCGCCCCCGCCACGCCAGCGCAGCCTCCACCGGAGGCGACGTGAGCGCGGATCGGCGCAACTTCGTTTCGATCAACGGAATCGACCGTCGCGACTTTCTCGTTCGGGGAAGCGGGCTCGTGTCGGCTGCGTTTCTTGCTGCCTGCAACTCGCGTGGTCCCAAGGCGGCGGACAAGCTGCTGAAGTACGCCGAGCGAAAAAATCTCGTCGTGGAACGGAAGCTTTTTCGCCATACCGCGATGGATGTCGTGCAGCCGGGCGCGCACGATGCCGGTAACAAGCTGCCGAGCTACTTCATCGCGCCGACCGTGCCTGTTTGGGATGAGAGCGCAAGGGGAAAGTGGGCGCTCGAGGTGAGCGGACTCGTCGGAAATCCCGTGCGGCTTACGCTCGAGGATCTGCGAAAGCTTCCGCAGGTCTCCAATCGCGTCAATCACTATTGCGTCGAAGGATGGACGGCGGTCGAAACCTGGTCCGGCGTTCCGTTCACTGAGCTGGCTCGTCTGGTGCGCGTCGACCCCCAAGCTCGGTACGTCGATTTCCAGTCGTTCGACGACGATTACCACGAGAGCTGGGACATCGAGAGCGCGATGCACAAGCAGACGGTCGTCGCCTACGGTCTCGATGGAAAGCCGCTGGAGCCGGCGCACGGCGCACCCGCGCGCGTCTATTCACCGGTGAAGCTCGGCTACAAGAACACGAAGTACCTGACGAAGATCGTGTTCATGCCGAAGATGAATGGCGGATACTGGAGCGACCAGGGCTACGAATGGTACGGCGGCACATAGGGCCGCGTCGTTCAGACCGCGAAGCGATCCGGCGTCCACAAAACTGAAGCAGGGAGCTGAAAGCTTTGCAGCTGATCGCTAGAGAGCTTTCAAACGCTATCTAATCCGCATTCCCTTACTAGGGGTCTGGTTGAGGCGAGAATTCTTCTCACCGACTCCGCGTCGTGCCGGGCCGCGAAACAGCAGTACCTCTCGCAGGTACGCGCGGTTCATGAATGCGCCGACCAGGAGCAGCAGAATGCCGGCGAGCACGGAGATCGTCCCCCACCGCCAGGTGTCCCGCCCCATCAGGGCGGCTGCCATGCAAAGGGTTCCAAGAGCGACGAGCGATTGACCGGCCTTGTGCGGCACTGCACGGGTGCGCCGGCGTCGCTCGCGCAATGGCGCTACTCCGCCCGCCTGCCATGCATCGAGCAGGATCGTAAGTCCTCCGAGGGCCACCAGTACGCCGAGAAGGATTGGGAGCTGTTCCAGCTTCATGGTTGATTGAAGTGCAAGAAGGGGGCGCGCTCGAAGGCACGGTAGCCGCGCCCAGCGTGGCCTAAGGCTGTTATTTTGAAGCGATGAAGGGTAATGAGCTCGACCGCGTGCGGTCGACCACCATCCTCGCGGTGCGCCGCAACGGGAAGGTTGCACTCGGAGGCGACGGGCAGGTCACCGTTGGTCAGACCGTGATGAAGTCGAATGCGCAGAAGGTGCGCACGCTTCACGGCGGCAAGCTGCTCGCGGGATTCGCAGGTGCCGCGGCGGACGCGTTCACGCTATTCGAGAAATTCGAGGAGAAGCTCGAGCGCCATCCGGGCAACCTGCCGCGCGCGGCGGTGGAGCTAGCGAAAGATTGGCGGAGCGATCGCGTGTTGCGGCGCCTCGAAGCGCTGCTCGCGGTCACCGATCGTGAGCACAGCTTCATCATCTCGGGAACGGGTGACATCATCGAGCCCGACGATGGCATTCTCGCGATCGGATCAGGCGGCTCCTACGCGCTCGCCGCGGCCCGCGCGCTCGTCGAGAACACGGATTTCTCGGCGCGCGACATCGTGCAAAAAGGCCTCGAGATCGCGGCCGAGATCTGTGTCTACACCAACGCGAACATCACCGTCCTCGAGGCCAGCTGATGTCGTCCCCGCGCACGCAGCAGACGCTGGACCGCCTGGCCGGACTCACACCGAGACAGATCGTCGAGGAGCTGGATCGCTACATCGTCGGTCAGGCCGACGCAAAAAAGGCGGTGGCGATTGCGCTGAGAAACCGGTGGCGCAGACAACGGGCACCGGACGCAATCCGCGAAGAGATCTCGCCTAACAACATCATCCTCGTCGGACCGACGGGCGTGGGGAAGACGGAGATCGCGCGCAGGCTCGCGCGTCTCGCTGGCGCGCCGTTCGTGAAAGTCGAAGCGTCCAAGTTCACGGAGGTGGGCTACGTTGGCCGCGATGTCGAATCGATGGTCCGCGACCTCGTCGAGAGCGCGATCAACATGGTGCGCGGCGAGCGTGAAACCGAGGTCCAGGAGGCGGCGAAGCAGAAAGTAGAGGATCGGCTTCTCGATCTCCTCCTGCCGACGCCGCCCGACATCAAGCAATCCGCGCCCTCTCCAACAGCTGCCGCCGGCGGCGGGGCGCATCTCTTCGTCGTGTCGCCGGCCGGATCGGTCTCGCACGAAACCGACGCGTCCGAGGTGCGCTACAAGAGAACGCGCGAGAAGCTCAAGCAGCTTCTGGTGGACGGACAGCTCGACGAGCGCGAGATCGAAATCGAGGTGACGCAGCAGGCGCCGGTCATGTTCGACATGATGGTCCCACAGGGCGCGCCGGAAGGCATGGACAATCTCTCCGACATGCTTCAGGACATGCTGCCCAAACGAAAAAAGAAGAGAACCGTCAAGGTCTCCGAGGCGCGACGCATCCTGCTCAGCGAGGAGCTGGAGAAGTTGATCAACAAGGAAGACGTGACCGCCGATGCGCTCGATAGGGTGCAGACGATGGGGATCATCTTCCTCGACGAGATTGACAAGATTGCCGGCCAGCGGGGCGCGAACGTGGGCGGGCCGGATGTCTCACGCGAGGGAGTGCAGCGCGATCTCCTTCCGATCGTCGAAGGCTCCAATGTGCAAACCAAGCACGGGCTGGTGAAGACGGATCACGTTCTCTTCATCGCTGCCGGTGCGTTTCACGTCGCCAAGCCGAGCGATCTCATTCCCGAGCTGCAGGGGAGATTTCCGATTCGCGTCGAGCTCCAGTCTCTCACGGAAGCGGATTTCGTCCGCATCATGACCGAGCCCGAGAACGCGCTCACCAAGCAGTACTCGGCGCTCGTCGAAGCCGAAGGCGCGAAGCTCGAGTTCACGACGGACGGCATCGCCGAGATAGCGAAGATCGCCGCGCACGTGAACGACCGGATGGAGAATATTGGCGCGCGCAGGCTTCACACCGTGATGACGACGCTGCTCGAAGAGGTGCTGTTCGGATTACCCGAGACCGGCGCGAAGACAGTGCGCGTCGATCAGGAGCTGGTGCAGAGCCGTCTCAAAACGATCGCCGACGACGAAGATCTCAGGCGGTACATCCTCTAGCAGACGCGTGAGTCAAGCGGAGGGAGCACGCACCGAGCGGCTCTTCATCGGGGTTCCCACCACGGCTGACGCCCGCGCCGCGATCGCTCGGATTTTGCCGAAGAGTCTCCCCGGAAAGCTGGTCGCACCCGACAAGTGGCACTTCACACTCCGGTTTCTTGGGCCGACTACGCGAGAAGCGAGAGACGCGATCGTTGCGCGACTCTCGGACGCCAAGCTCGGTTCCCAATTCAACGTGCGGTTCGGCGAGCTTGGAGCCTTTCCCAACGCGCGTCGCGCCCGCATCCTGTGGCTCGGCGTAACTCGAGGCGGTGAAAGATTGTCTGAGCTCGCCGCCATCGCCGAGGACGCCGCGTGGAGCGCCGGGTTTGCGCCGGAAGGCAGGGGCTTCAAGCCTCATTTGACTCTCGCCCGGATCGATCCACCCCAGGCGATCTCTGCGCTCCTGGCGCAAAAGCATCGGTACGATATCGAGATGCTGGTCACAGCACTGACTCTGTACCGCAGTAACCTGGGTGGCGGTCCGGCCAGGTACGAGGAAGTCGTGAGGTTCGACCTCTAAGCAAGGTTAGCTAGCGGAAGGGTGGCATCCGAAGACGAGTATCTGCGAGACGACGGTCGAATTTGGGTCTCATTTGTCCTTTCCGAGCCGTTCGCCGCGCCTCATCCTCGACACCACGATCCCGTAGGCGGTGAGATTAGGACCGGCTGAATGTAGTGCTCGATGAATCCGCCGCTGTAGCCCGCTTCGCCACCACGCGCTCTCAATGAATTCTCCAGCGGAGTGAGCGGGCAGATCCAGCCCGTGTACTCGATCAGAACACCCCAGATCGCCGCCGGAATGTGTAGCCACGCCGCCCGCGGCCACCTGAGCACCAGCAATCCTCCGAGCACCACGAAGAGGACGAATGTGAGGTGAACGACGAGTACGAGATCGGCGAGCGCCCGGTAGATCAAGCGGCAGGAATGGCGAGTCCGGCGGTCGCGTCAAAATTCATCTTCTTCACGAGCGCATCGAACCTCGGCTCGGCGCGCAGCGGATCGGCAATCGGATGCACACGAAGGTACGCGGCCCAGCCGCGCCGCTCATCGATCGCACGGTCGGTCCAATCGAGCGCCTTCTCCTTGTCGCCGAGGGCTAGATAAACGAGCACCTGCTCGACGGGAGAGACGTAGTCGCTCTTCATCTTTTCCTCCAACTCTGCAGCTATCTGCTTCGCATAAGCAGGATCGCCGGCGGCCGCGAGCGAGTATCCGAGCGTCGCCTTCGTCATCGTTCCATACTCCGGCGCGAGCGCCAGCGCCTCGCGCAGCACTCTCTCGGCCGCGGGGAATTGCTTATGGAGCGTGAGAATCAACCCCAGGATCCGAAAACTCTCTTCGGCGGTCGGATTCATCGCGATGGCGCGATCGAGGTGATAGCGCGCCTGGTCGTATTTCCGCGCGTAGAGATAGCAATAACCCAGACTACGCCGCACCGACACCGAAGAGGGATCGTTCTCCTGCGCCATGTGCGCTTCGAGCAGCGCCTCATCGAACTTTCCCTGCGACGCGAGCAGGAAGGCGTACCACTGGTGCGCCGGCGCGTAGCGGGGATCCAGCTCGATCGCGCGAGCGAATTCCTTTGCCGCCTCATCCCAGCGCCAATCGTAGATGAAGAGGCTCCACGCGAGCGACGCATGGGCCTCTGCCAGCGTATCATCCAGTTCGATCGCTTTCCGGGCGTAGAACTTTGCCTTCTGATGGCCCTCGTGCACCGGGACGTTCCGATAATCAATGTGGAGAGAATACGAGTCCGCCAGACCCGTGTAAGCCAACGCGTACGTCGGATCTAGCGCGATCGCTTCCTCGAAGTACTTGATGCCTTCGAAGACTCCCTCGGACGTGCGCTTGTTCCAGGCGTAGCGGCCGCGAAGGTATAACCCGTAAGCCGCCACGTTTTCGGTGTGCCGATTCGCTGGAGCGGGCGCGATGTCCGCAAACGAAATCGAGCGCAGCGTCGTGACGATGGTGCGCGCGATCTCGTCCTGAATCGCAAAGACATCGATCAGCCTGCGGTCATAGCGCTCGGACCACATCAGCCGCCCGTCATCCGTCGACGTGAGCTGCACGGTAATGCGAAGGTTCTCCCCCGAGCGGCGCACTGAACCTTCGAGCACTTCCGACGCCTCGAGCAGCGCTCCGATCGCGCGCACATCCTGCGCCTTGCCCTTGAGCGCGAATACAGAAGTGCGCGATGCAACCCGCAGTCCTTCCACCTTCGCCAGCGCGTTGATCAGCTCGTCGGTGATTCCGTCGCTGAGGTACTCGTTGTCCCGGTCCGGGCTGGAGTTAACGAATGGGAGGACGGCGATCGTTCGCGTCGTCGCGGCGGAGGGCTGACTCGGTGCCGACCGGGCGTGGGAGAGGGCGTCGCAGAATTCAGAGATCGTCGCGAACCGTTGCGTCGGATTCTTCGCCAATGCCCGCTCGAGCACTCTGTCGAACCCAACAGGCGCATCCGGGCGCAACGTCCTCACCGGACGCGCCTTTTCAGTGACCTGCTTGGCCATCGTCGCTCGAGCAGTGGCTCCACGGAGAGGCGGCTCGCCCGCAAGCATCTCGTAGAGGACACAGGCGAGACCATACACGTCGCCCGGAACTCCGATCTCTGTTTCACCCGCTGCCTGTTCGGGGCTCATGTAATCCGGAGTGCCGAGCGCGAGTCCCGCGAGCGTGATGGACTCCTCGGCGGTGGTGGAGGCCACGTGAGCGATGCCGAAATCAGCCAGCAGCGCGTGGTCGTCAGCGAACAGAATGTTCTCCGGCTTCACATCGCGATGCACGAACCCGTTGCGATGCGCGTAGTCCAGCGCCGCGCCGATTTCGTTGACGATGCGGAGCGCATCGTCGATCGGAAGCCTTTTCTCGCGGTTGAGCCGGTCGCGCAGCGAGCCGCCCGGGACAAACGGCGATACGTAGTAGAGCGATCCGTCGGATTCACCCGAGTCGATCAAGGGAACGATGTGCGGATGCGAGAGGCGCGCGGCGATGCCGATCTCGCGAAGGAATCGCTCGGCGCCGACCGAGGCGCCGAACTCCTGCTTCAGGATTTTGATCGCGACTTTGCGCTTGTGCTTCTTCTCCTCGGCGAGGTGAACTGTCGCCATGCCACCATGGCCGAGCAAGCGCTCGATCGTGTAACGGTCAGAGAGCGTGTTGGCGAGGGAAGCCGGGGCGTCGCTCATGGCGGGAATATAGCCGCTGAGCGGGCCGCAGGCCTTTCACCCTCTACGCTTGAAGAACTGCACCGCGCGCTCGTGCTTCTTTGCCGCGGTCAGGGTCTTGAAGGTACCAAGATTACGCCGCTTGCCGGTCTTCGAATCCTTCTTTCGGGAATAGAGGCGGTACTCCCCGGATTTCAGCTTGCGAATCATCGAAACGACCTCCTGGTGGATCGTCCCGAATCTAGACGGCCGCGGGGCCTCGTCCCGCGGTGCGGAATGCCCAGATCGACAGAGCGCCCGTCACGATGAACGCGATGCCAGAAAACCAGATCGGAACGGTGAAAAGATCGATCTGTACCGGCCAGCCCAGTACGATGCGCGTGAGCTGGATGAGCGAGACAATTGCAAAGATGGTTCCGGATACTTGCTCGTAACGACGCATGACGACGCCCTCCTGGAATGTGGCGATGCGAATGTGTTCAATGCTTTTTGTTCACGCTATCGGCTGCCGGTGGCATGAGTCGACGCTCGGCGGCCAAGTTACCCGGCCCGAGGATCCCTCCGCCACTCTCCAGACGGCCGATGGCGACGTACCTCGGACGCGCTCTCGACGAGTACCCGTCCGGGCTTCCGAGCGACACCTGACTTACCGAGATTCGGGGCGCGTTGACCTTCCACTCGTCGACGATCCAGGTTCCGGATGGAACGCGGCGAAAATGAGTGAATCCCCAAGCCTCGAACTGGTTAATCACGCCGGCGTTCACGAAACGGAATACAACCTCGCGCAGCTCGGATGTCTCCTGATCGACCCACAGCACGCCGGTGATGTCCGCCACCTCGCGGCGCGGCACGGGCTCGAACGAAACGCCGATCTGCCCATTACGGTCCGGTTGGCGTACCAGCCGGAAGCAGTGAGTCGCGGCAAACTGCTCCGACAGCAACACCATTTCGTCGGGGGCGAAATAATGCCAGCCCGTCTCCAGATCGCCGAGGACGTAACCGTCGTTCGCTAGAGTCCCGGGATCGATCGCGCCGAAGGGTCGCTGGGTGGTGATCAAAAAGACGGTGCTGTCCATGCTGATCACGGTACCATCGTTATTGAGCTCCGTTCGGTAAGTGTGAGCCCGGCCGATACCTTCGAGGTCTTCCGTGGTGAGCTGGCTCGATCGAAGCGCCTTGTTTATCTCGTCCCAAACGGTCGAGAGCGCCGCGGCAGCATTCTCGTTCCGCCCGCACGGGGATTTCGAGTTGACGACGATGCGCTCGAGGACTACGCGCGGGCTCTCGACGTTCAGCGAGAGCTCGCTCTCGCGAGGGAGCGACAGAGGACCCGATAGGAACGGCAAGTATCCGATGCGCCTGACGCGAACGCGGTAGACGCCGGGCGCGCCGCGAAGAACCCGGGCGCCTGATTCTCTGCTCAGCCCCTCCGCTACGACGCTGTCGTGGCTGTCGAGGAGTGCGACCAGTGCGCCACTGACCGGTGTGCCAGCCTCGTTGAGACTGATCCTGAGCTCGGTCGTCGCCTCCTGACCTCGAGCGCTCGATGTCAGAACGCACGCGCCGAAAACCGGACCGTAAAGGAGTCCTCGAAGTCTCATGCAGCCTCCCGCTCTACTGCCGCGCCAAACGACCGGCGCCTAACTCACGGGCGCGATCCTGAGAATGGTGTTGCCCGAGATCATGTACAGCTCTCCCGCAAAATCCACCCCGAAGGACGCCACCGCGCTCGACGTTAGTCCCCAATCTTTCTGATCCACGGCAACGCCGCTCTCATATCTGAGGCTCTTGAGGAAGCCGGCGCAATAGTCAGAATAGAAATAGTGGCCGCGAATCGCCGGAATTGCGCTCCCGCGATACACATATCCGCCCGTGATAGAGCATGGACCATTGTGCCCGTAGTCGATAAGGGGCAGCTCGAATCCGGTTTGATTGCACGTCGACGCGTTGTAGCAGCTCAGTCCTTCCATCACGGGCCAGCCATAGTTGAGGCCCGCGCGGTTTGCGGCGACCGCGTCGACTTCCTCGTGGAGGCCTTGTCCGACGTCGGCGATATAGAGGAGGCCCGTCGGCGCGTCGAACGCATAGCGCCACGGATTTCTCAAACCCTTCGCCCAGACCTCACCGCGGTGGTTGGCCTGCCCGACGAACGGATTGTCCGCCGGGATCGTGTACGGATCGCCGTGATCGACTTCGAGCCTCAGGAGCGAGCCCAGCAACGCATTGAAGTTCTGAGCGTTGCCAAGCGGATCTCCGCCGCCCCCGCCGTCACCGAGTCCGGCGTAGAGCATTCCGTCGGCGCCGAATGTCAGGAGTCCACCGTTGTGATTGGCGTAGGTCGAATGGGGCGCCGTGATTATGAGCTTGGATGTAGTTGGGTCCGCCACCTCCGGATTCGACGTCGTCGTGAATCGCTCGACCCGGATGTCGCCGTTCGTCTGGGTGGTGAAGTAGACGTAAAAGAAATGATTCGTCGCATACTGGGGATGGAACGCGACGCTCAACAATCCGCGTTCTCCGCCGCTCAGGACTCTCGTCGAGATGTCGAGAAACGGTGTCGTCTGGAGCACGCCGTTTCGAATAACGCGGATTCGCCCACCCTGCTCGACAACGAAAATGCGTCCGTCGTTGAGGGGCTGCGCCAGGAAAACGGGACTCGCGAGTCCGGCGGTGATGAAAGGATCCAGCTTGAGACTGATGCCAGGCGGCAATGGAGATCCGCCATCACCAGGACCTGTGGAATCGGAGTGACAGGCCGCGATCGCGAGCGTTGCTACGCTCGCGCACAGCACACGAACCACGCGTGAGATCATCGAGCATCCACTGAAAGAGGGGTTGGCCGGCCATGGTATATTTCCGGCGCACCGAAAGAATACACCAGTCCGCGCAACTCACATGCCCCGACACGTCCAGAAAGAACGACCCCACCGCGATTTCCTTCAGATCGCCGATTATACCGCCAAAGAGCTCGACAAGCTGTTTTCGCTCGCCGAATTGATGCGCGCGGGCAAGTACAAGAAGAAGCCGCTCGCCGGCAAATCACTGGCGATGATCTTCATGAAATCATCGACACGCACGCGCGTCTCGTTCGAAGTCGGCGCCTGGCAGCTTGGCGGACACGCGCTCTTTCTCTCGCCCCGCGACGTACAGCTCGGACGCGGAGAGCCTATCGCCGACACTGCGCGGGTGCTCTCGCGTTACGTCGACGGCATCATGATCAGGACCTTTGCGCATTCCGAGATCGAGGAGCTGGCGCGCTACGCCGACGTGCCGATCATCAACGGCCTCACCGACCTCGTGCATCCTTGCCAGGTCCTCGCCGATGTTCTCACCGTCAGGCAGCACCTTGGCGGCTACAAGGGGAAGCGCGTCGCCTGGATCGGCGATGGCAACAACATGGCGAACTCGTGGCTCAACGCGGCGTACGTGCTCGGGTTCGAGCTCACGCTCGCGTGCCCCGAAGGCTATGACCCGGATCCGATGATCTACCAACGCGCGGCATCAAAAACCAAAGTGCGAATCGTGCGCGATCCCGCCGAAGCAGCCGACAAGGCCGACGTCGTCAACACCGATGTCTGGGCGTCGATGGGACAGGAGGAAGAACAGGCAATCCGCGAGAAAGCGTTCAAGGGCTTCCGCGTCGACGCCGCTATCATGAAGCGCGCAAAGGAGGACGCCATTTTTCTCCACTGCCTGCCCGCGCACCGCGGGGAGGAGGTCACCGCCGAGGTGATTGACGGACCCCAAAGCAGGGTCTGGGATGAGGCCGAAAACAGGCTGCACATCCAGAAAGCGATCATGGCCGTTCTGATGGGCGGGGAGAGGCTCTGAACGGGCCTAACTCCGGTCACAAAGCTGTCTTTCGGAATGGGTCTGTGAGAGTGGATTAAGGCGCTCCAGGAGGCCATAAGTCCTGTTGAGCTTGGTCGGGATGGTCGTCTAAACAGTAACCCTCTTCTTGAGAGTTACGATGCGCCGTTCCACTGGGATTTCAGCCTTTTTAAGCCTGTTTAGAGCGGGTTCCGCTAGTGCCGTTGCCCTGGCGACGATCCTCTCCTGTTCTGATAGCACTGCCCCGGAGCTGCGCATGCCGTACGGCGTCCACTCGATCGACGTCGTCGTTCCTGATTCGCTCAAGGGTTTCTGGTTGAGCACGAGCTCGACGCTATTGACTGCTCCCGTCGACGTCTCAGCCAACGTGCTCACCCCACCGGCTGCTGCATATTCCAGCTCGGTTGGCGCGTTCAAGTACGCGGTTTCGCACGTTCCATTCGAAGTGGAAGCCATCCCCGGCGTGATCATACCGCAAGATTCCCTTAAGGACGACGGCTACCTCACGGACGTGCCCCTTGGATTCAGCTTCGATTTCTACGGGGCCACGTACGACAAGGTCAACGTCTATTCGAACGGCTTCCTTCAGTTCGGGCCGCCTCAGGCGGACCCCGCGCGTGCCGGCTTCTTCAAGGGCGACGGGATTCCTATGTCCAGCCTTCCGAACAACATCATTGCATTCGCATGGACGGACTGGTCGCCGCAACGCGTGTACGGTGGCATCCGGTATGAGACGCGAGGAACCGCTCCAAATCGCCGGTTCCTTCTTCAGTTCAACAACGTCCCGGAGTACAGCTCCAGTGGTACCGCTCCGGGCTTCCTGATGATGCAGCTCGTGCTGAACGAAGGCTCGAACGTCATCACGGTCTACACCAACACGCTGAAGATCACGAACACCAGCCAGCGCATAACGCAAGGCATCGAGAACGCAAACGGTACGGCAGCGGCCTTCGACAGCATCTTCAATCCTCTCAACGGCGTGACAAGCGCGCGTGTAAGGAACTTTTTCTCGCTCACGAGCGACGCCGTTCGGTTCACACCGCCGCAGCCGCCGGTCCTCACCGTTCCTAGGGACACTACAGTTCCAACAGCTCCCCCGCCGACGTCCGCTGACAGGCAGGCGTTCAGCATCACTCCAGCTCTCGGATCCTGCGTCGCAGCCTTCAGCCCTGGCGTTGCCACGGCCACCGACGATGGCAGTGTCGTCTCACTCGTAGGGGTGAGAAGTGACGATCCTACACTCGCGCTCGACGCCCCGTACCCGAAGGGTGTGACCAAGATCACCTGGACGGCGACCGATAACGACGGGATGACGACGAGCGCGACTCAGACTGTAACCGTTGTCGACAAGGAGAACCCGTGGCTCGCGGCGCCCGCCGGCGTAGCTGCTGACAACGATCCGCATCTTCCCTCGGCCGTGGTCTCGGTCGGTTCCGCTCAGGCGGCCGATAACTGCCCGGACGTGAAAGTTTCCAGCGCGCGCAGCGATGGCGCCGCGATGACTGCTCCGTTCATGGTAGGAGTAACGACGGTCACCTGGACTGCCACCGACGCATCTGGCAATACCAATTCGGCGCCGCAGTTGATAACTGTGCGCGACGTCGAAGCGCCGACCCTCTCAGCTCCACTGAACATTTCGGTCAACGCCACGAGCCCAAGTGGCGCCGTGGTCAACTACCAGATCAGCGCCAGCGACAATGTCGCGGTGACTTCACTCA
>WNFA01002644.1_pt1 | contig 14807 bp, 14 predicted proteins | sample 5400481 | NCBI WGS metagenome assembly WNFA01 (sample SAMN13153340, study PRJNA577476) | soil metagenome | isolation source: 120 cm saprolite under Douglas fir tree site 2 hole 1 replicate 2 | place: USA:California | collected 2015-04-18 | reverse complement strand
GGCCGCTCCGCATCCCAATAAATTTCCACGCACCACCACCGCTCGCCATCAAAGAAAAACTCCATGCTGTTGATCCCGCGATCGATCGGTTTCCCATCTTTCGTCTCGCGCGACTCGTAGGTGGAATAAATATGCGTCATTGCGCCATATGAATCCGTCTGGCGACTCAACTCATGCTCGAAAAATCCGTGTTCCAGAAAATATTTCCCCCCTCGCGCCGCATAGTCCGCCGGTGTCATCACCGCCAGATCCGGTTTTCCGCCTTCCTTAGGCACCCGCACCGCAATCAGCCGCGCATCCTTCGCAAACAGTGAATTAAACCGGTTCCAGTCCCGCGCTCCCGGCGGCCCGGAAATCACATCATAAATAGCCGCAACCATCGCATCCAGACCCTGCACATCCTTGGGATTCGCCACCGGCGTCGCGGCAGTCGTTTGCGTACTCGCCGCAGGAGCGTCTTTCTTTTCCTGCGCGACCCCTCGCCGCGCAAATCCATGCAACGCCACACCCACAAGCAGCCCGTCCAATAAAACCGTCCTCAATCGCAACATTCGCGTTCCTTTCCACTGATCTCTGGTCGCTGATCTCTCATCTCTTCCCTCAGTTGAACCGTACCTTCACATCCGGCCGCTTCTCCAATTGCACCGAATCAATAAACCGCACTTGCCGGTCATCCAAAGTCAAAATCATCGACTGCGTGCGAATCCCTTCGCCAAAAAATCTCACCCCGCGTAACAAATTCCCATCCGTCACTCCCGTACAAGCGAAAATCATTTTCTTCCCCGGAGCCAGATCCATCGTGTCGTAAATCCGTTTGTTATCTTTCACGCCCATCTTTTCCAGACGTTCGGCGTCCAGCGGTTTGGCGATCACCAGCCGCCCCAGAATCTGCCCGTTTAGACATCGCAAAGCCGCCGCCGTTAGCACGCCTTCCGGCGCGCCACCCGTGCCCATCACCGCGTGCACTCCGGTGCCAATCACCGCCGCCGAAATTCCCGCCGACAAATCGCCGTCGCCGATCAATCGAATTCGCGCTCCCGCCTTGCGAATATCCTCCACCAGCTTTTCATGCCGTGGCCGGTCCAACACAATCACCACTAAGTCTTCCACATCGCGGTCCAGCCGTTTCGCAATCGCCTTCAGGTTATCCGCCACCGGAGCGTCCAGGTCCACCGCGCCTTTGCACGATGGTCCCACTACAATCTTTTCCATGTACAAGTCCGGCGCGTGCAACAATCCGCCCCGCTCGCTAGCCGCCAGCACTGCAATCGAATTCGCTGCGCCCGTGGCGCATAAATTCGTTCCCTCCAACGGATCGACCGCAATATCCACCGCCGGAAAATTCGCTTTGGGCGCGTGCGTCGCTAGTCCCACCTTCTCCCCGATGTACAACATCGGCGCTTCATCCCTTTCGCCTTCGCCAATCACGATAGTCCCGTCCATCTGTAGCGAATCCATCGTCTTGCGCATTGCTTCCACGGCCACTTCGTCCGCTTTGTGACGGTCGCCAAATCCCATCGTACGCGCCGCCGCAATCGCCGCATTCTCCACCACTCGCAAAAATTCCAAGCTCAACTCAGCTTCCATTGCTCTCTCCATCCCGCCAATACAGCGTCGTTATGCTAGTCCAATCTCGCAATTAATGCGAAGGCTGGTAACAGTTTTTTCTACGTCCACAGTTTTCCCCCGCCGCTACTCACACTCACACTCACACTCAATTAACCTTGTACCTTGCATTTCTTATACTCTCTTTGCGGCTGCCCCAACTCTTTGTAACATTGGTTCTGCCGCGACTAGGAGCGCACCATGCCATCCACACCCCCCGACTTCCGTTGCATTGCCCTAAGCCTCCCCCAAACCGAAGAGCGCAAACACATGAACCATCCCGACTTCCGCGTAGCCGGAAAAATTTTCGCCACTCTCGCGTATCCCAACAAACAATTCGCCATGGTCAAACTCACTCCCATCCAGCAGGAAGACTTCGTCGCCTCTCATCCCGCCGCTTTCCGTCCCGTCAACGGAGCCTGGGGCCGTAAAGGCTGCACAAGCGTCATCCTTGCAAAAACCACTAAGCGCGCCCTCAAAGAAGCTATCCTCGCCGCCTGGCGCAACCACGCCCCGTCCGATCTGGCCTTGGGCTCGCTGCCACAACGCAATTCAAAGCGGAGCTTACCGTCCAGGCGCTAGCACTTGGGTATCTCCATGGACGCACTCTCCAAAAACACTCTAGCCAAGTTGGCGTTCTTTCAGTTGCTCATTGCCGTTTTGCTTTTCTTGCCGGCCTGGACTCTTCATTTCTGGCAAGCCTGGCTCTTTTGGATGGTCTTCACTGCCGCGCAACTCACCATCACGCTTTACTTCCTTCGCACCGATCCGCACCTCATTGAGAACCGCCTCAAGGCTGGCCCTCGCGCTGAATCCCGCCCTGCCCAAAAACTTATCCTATTTTTCGCCGTCATTCTTTCTCTGGCCCTGGTCATCCTGCCGGGACTCGATCACCGCTTCGGCTGGTCCGTCGTTCCCGTCCCATTGGTGCTTCTGGGCGATCTCGGCATCGTCGCCGGCATGTCGATCACATTTTTTGTCTTTCGCGCCAACACCCACGCCGCCGCCACGGTCAAGGTCGAGGAAAACCAGCAAGTCATCTCCACCGGACTCTACGGCATCGTCCGCCATCCCATGTGTTTCGGCGCGCTCGTTCTTTTCATCGCCACGCCGCTCGCTCTTGGCTCTTTCTGGACTATTCTCGTTGTTCCTCTGCTTTTCGCCGTGCTCGCCCTCCGCCTCCTCGACGAAGAGCGCTTCTTACGTGCCAATCTCCCTGGCTACACAGCCTACTGCCAAAAAGTCCGCTTCCACCTGATTCCTTCCCTCTGGTAGCCAGTCTTTTGGGTTGCAAAAACCTTATCCTTATCTCGACGTTGCCTTCGGCTGGCGTGGTTTACAATCGGCTTGGTCACCGCGACAACAGAACATCAACAATCATGTACCAATCAAGTAGCCTTCGTATTCGGCTCGCGGCTTTGTCCGATGCCCCGCAGCTCACTCCCATGCGCCACGCACTGTGGCCGGAATCTTCTCCGTCTCACCACGCGGCCGAACTCACCGCCGTCCTGAACAGAACGTCGCAGCGCGTCTATCCATTGACGATTTTTGTCGCTGAGAAGAGCGACGGCACTCTGATCGGCTTTCTCGAGGCCAATCTTCGTTCCGCCGCCGATGGCTGCGACGAAAAATTACCCGTAGGTTATGTCGAGGGCTGGTTTGTCGCCGAGCCGAATCGCGGCAAAGGTGTGGGTGCCGCGCTTCTGCGAGCGGCAGAAGATTGGGCGCGTGCCCAGGGTTGCCACGAGATGGCCTCTGACACCGACATCGAAAACAAACTCTCCCAGCATGTGCACGAAGCTTCCGGATTCACCATTGCAGCTCGCGCCATCCTCTATCGAAAATCCCTCTGAACGGAATTCTGGTTTATCCACCGCGCGGGCAACCACGCAGTTCCCGCGCACAGAATAAGTTTGGATGAGTGATTGTCGTGAGCGAGAAAAACCCTCTGTAGTCTGATTTCGTGAGCGAGACTTTGTAGAGGCCGCCTTCCGAGACGGGCGATTTTTCCTGTTGCAGGGAGGAATCCGGCTCCACTGTCTTCCTCGATGTGCAATTCCATTCTCCTGCTAAAATGTTTTTATGTTCGATGCCCATCGTTTCGCACTCTTCTTCGCCGCCGCCCTGCTTCTCGCTGTCACTCCCGGCCCCGGCATCTTCTACGTCCTCGCCCGCACTCTCGCCGGAGGCCGCCGCGAAGGTTTTCAATCCTCGATCGGCACTTTCTTCGGTGGACTCTTCCACGTCTTCGCCGCTGCCCTCGGAATCTCCGCCATCCTCGCCGCCTCCGCCGTAGCCTTCCACACAGTCAAGTACGCCGGTGCCGCCTATCTCATCTTCCTCGGCATAAAAATGATCCGCTCGCGTAACGTCCCCTTGCAGGACAACACCGCCGTTGAAGGCTCTACACCTTCTCGCGGCGCTTTCCGTCAAGGCATCCTCACCGAAGCCCTCAACCCAAAAACTGCGCTCTTCTTCCTTTCCTTCATCCCGCAATTCATCGCACCCGAACGCGGCCACATTTTCCTCCAATTCGCCACGCTAGGCATCCTCTCTGTCACTCTCAACACCGCCGCCGACCTCCTGGTCGTTTCCCTAGCCACTCCACTCGAACGCAAACTCAAATCCAGCCCCACCTTCCGGGCACGCCAGCGCACCGCCTCCGGACTCGGCATGATCGGCCTCGGCGCCTACGTCGCCCTTTCCGACGCAAAATAACTGGCCTCGCCATGGAGGTGCTCGAACTTTTTGTGACCCAGCCACTACTGGCTCGATGGATCGGGAAGATGCCCGATTTGTCTGACTTCGGGACCTTGTCGGAAATGTGAAGTTTTTGCTGATTTACCTGGCGTTGGCCTGGGTGCTCGGAGCTTTGGGAGAAGAGTTGGTCTACCGTGGCTACCTGATGAATCGAATAGCCGGTTTATTCCGCAATACGAGAGCGGCTTGGACTGTGAGCTTGGTCGCGGTCAGCGTTGCGTTTGGCTGCGCGCATTTACCCTGAGTCAGAAGGGTGCGGTCTCCGCGTATGTAGCAGCGGCCTGCGATCTTGCCGATGCCAATCGCCGGCCACTGACCACCGATCACCACCCCGTCCGATACTCCCGCTTCAAATAATCATTCGCCATAGCCACATTCGTAACCCGCATGTTCGCGCCGTCGTACTCAATCTTTTTTCCGGCATTCAACGCCACCACACCCAGCAACATCGTTTCCGTCAGCCGCGCAGCATACTCGAACGGACATGACGCCTCCGCCTTGCCTTTCGCCGCCGCCACCCAGTTCAACTCGTGCTGCTGATTCGGAATGCGTGGCAATTTCTTTGCTGGCTCACCAAACGAATCATGCAGCGACTTCGGCAGCAGCCGCGGATTCGCACCATACGTTTCGTGCAAAAGTTTGCCCTTGCTGCCGATCAGCAACGCGCCTCCGCCTTTGTTCAATTCCTCCTCGCCAAGCTCCTCGGGTTTCGGCGGCATCAACCCGCCGTCGTACCAGGTCAGTTTCACCGGTGGCAAATTTCCCTTAAGCAAATTTTCCTCACTAGCCGGGCGTGAAGGAAATTCGTAAACCGTCATCGTCGCACTCGGATACGAAGCCTTATTAAACGGAGTAGAAATCGTCTCAATGCTCGATGGATATCCCAGATTCAACGCCCACATCGAATGATCAATCAAATGTGCGCCCATATCGCCGATCGGACCAACTCCCCAATCCACCCACCCGCGCCAATTAAACGGATGATAGATCGGGTGATACTCCACTTTTGGTCCGACGCCGAGAAACAAATTCCAGTCCAGTTTTTCCGGAACCGGATAATTCCCTGCAATTGCCGCAGCCACCCGCGCGTCCATTCCCGGTCCATTCCACTTCATTTCATCCACGGGCTGACTCGGCTTCACCGGACGCGGCACTCCCTGTGGCCAGAATCCCAGCGGCCTGTTCGTCCAAATATGAATTTCGCCCACTTCTCCAATCGCGCCCGCCCAAACGTACTCCACCGTTTTCCGCGCATCGTCCAGCGAATGTCCCTGGTTTCCCATCTGCGTAGCAACTTTGGTTTCGCGCGCGCGCTTCGCCAATTGCCGCGCTTCCGCCACGCACCACGTCAGCGGCTTCTGCACGTAGACGTGCTTGCCCAGTTCCATCGCCGCCAACGCAATCGGTGCATGCATATGATCCGGCGTCGCAATCAACACACCTTCAATATCTTTTTGCTTCTCCAACATTTCGCGATAGCCCGTGTAGCGCTTCGCTTTCGGCAGATGTACATCGTTCAATCGCTGCATTCCAGCCAGCCGCGCCTTGGCCTGCTCGCGGTCGAAGGGAATCGCCGTTTTTCCTGGCTGCGACTCCGGATCGGGCGCAGCAATGCGCGTGCTCAAGCCAGTAATCATATTGTCCAGTTGCGCAAATCCTTTTTCCGCATAGCCCCAGTCCACATCGCACAGGGCCACGATGTTCTGGCTCGCCAGATTAATCAAATTCGTGCGGCCCATTCCGCCAATTCCCACTCCCGCGATGTTCAGCAAATCGCTCGGCGGAGTCATGCCCTTTCCCAACACATGCCGCGGCACAATCGTGATCGCCGCGCCTGCACTCACCGCAGCAATTGTGGCGTCCTTTACAAATTCCCGCCGCGTCATTTCTCGCTTTTGGTTCATCGCTCCCCCAAACGCCTGGTCAGCTTGCGCCGCTCATTCTTATTGACATGAGTGAACGCGTCACCAAGAATCTTTTTTTCATGCCTTTCTAGATTGCGGGTCACAACACCATGATCATTCATATGTTTGCATTTCGATTGAAGCCTGCAGTAACCGAAGCGCAGCACGAACGCATGATCCGCGAAATTGGCGATTTGAAAAAACAAATTCCGCTGGTGCTGGAATCATATGTCGGCAAAAATGTTTCCCCGCGCGGACAAGGCTTCGCCATCGGCGGCGTGATGAAATTCGCTGATCAGGCTTCTCTCGAAGCCTACAACGCGCATCCCGTGCATCAGGCTTTGTTGAAGTGGCTTTTGCCGCTGATCGACGCGATCGAAGTGGATTTTCCCGTATAGCAAATCCGCTGCCCCTGTTACCGAATGGCTCGCCTATTTTGTCAACGGTTGAATCGTAGCGTTCACCAAAAATGGATCGTCGAACTCTGTCATGTCGCCCGGACCTTTGCCTTTCACCGGTAACAATCTGGCAGAAAGCGGTTTGTGCCATTTGAAAGCGAGTGACGCCATGTCACCGATGATCATATCCAGCTGCTCGATGCTCACGTCTCCGGGCAGCGGCACGGTGTCCAGGCCCGTTCCGCACACCGCTGAGTACGAAAGCAATCCTTCCAGCGACACGCGGCCCTCGCTCCAGCGCTGTGCCAATCGCGAGTCTTCTAGAATCGGCAGCATCAATCCGTTGTAGCCCGTCCGCTTCACCTGAATGTCCTTGATCGCTAAAGTGATCGTCGCGGCCGCGGTCAGCGTTCCGCTCGATCCAAACGGCTGCGCTATTAATTCCTCGATGGCTGCGCCAATCGAAATTTCCTTCAGCGGCGCGGGAGAAAGGTCGATGCCCATATAAGTCCAGCCGGTTTCCTGGTCCACACGTCCTGCATGCCGCTCAATTTCCGAGGCTTGCTCGGACAGCATGTCGGTCAGCCGGTGTTTCGCCGTTTCCAGATCTGGCGCGTCTTTGAACGCAGCGGCCACGATATTTGCGGATTCCAGTCCAATCGCGAATTGGTGTCCGAATCCGGTGTGATACGCAGCGGTGAAAAACGGAGACAGTGGCGGCACCATGGCAATCGCGCCAAGATTGAAATTTCCATGGCTGTGTTCTGTTTCGTCTTCCAGTTTCTTGATGGCGCGCGCCGCTGCGCCCACCGCTTTCCAGCGCACGCCGTCTTCTCCCGCCACCACAATGCTGCCGCAGATATGTTTCGTAGCAGCCAGAATATTTGCTAGCAAGTCCGCTTCCGCTTCGCTGTCTCCGGCGTTCAGCATGGCTGGACCGATTCCCGCGGCAAATTTTTCTCTTTCTGCCAGCGCGTCGTATTCCTTGAAAAAGGCGACCGCCTGCTGTGTGCTCATGCCCTTGGTATATTCGGGAAACGGTTGGGTCGCGATGCGCAGCGTTTGCACTTCGTATCCGCGCGACTCGAAAATTGTCTTGGCGCGCCGCAGCATCTGCATGGTTTCCGCAACCTGCTGTTTGTATTGCGAAGGATCCAGATTGATGAACGCAGTGATGGTGCGGATACGTGGCCGCACTACACCTCTGACCACGGTGCGTTCCGGCCGCTTTGTCTCGGCCTGTTGCTTGGACGGCGCAACACTCTGCTGCGCGCTCGCGATGGCGGTGCAGCTCAAAATCGCAGCGGCGAAGAGCAAGAAATTTCTGAGGCTGAAAAATGAAAAGCGCATGACGAATCTCCCGTGAAAAGGCGCAGCGAACGCGCAAACACAGCTTACAAGATTCGCGGCCAGCAGTGCAGGTTGCCTCTTTTCCAAAAGAGAGCTAGACGTAGGCGGCGATGCCGGTGATTTTTTCGCCGATCACCAGTTTGTGGATGTCGTTGGTGCCTTCGTAGGTGTACACGCTTTCCAGATTGTTCATGTGGCGCATAACGCAGTAATCGTCGACGATGCCGTTGGCGCCGAGAATGTCGCGCGCCTTGCGGGCAATGTCCAACGCGATCGCGACGTTATTCATTTTCAACATGGAGATGTGCGAGGGATCGACTTTTCCATCATCCTTGATTCTTCCCACGTGCAGCGCCAGCAATTGACCTTTCACAATTTCGGTAATCATCCAAGCCAGCTTTTCCTGCACTAACTGATGCGACGCAATCGGCTTATTGGCAAACTGTTTACGCGTTTTCGCGTATTGCAGCGCGGTGTCGTAGCAGGCCATTGCCGCACCCAGAGCGCCCCAGCCGATGCCGTAACGCGCTTGATTCAGACAGCTCAGCGGACCCTTGAGTCCGACGACGCCGGGCAATATATTCTCTTCCGGAATTTCGCAATCGCCAAAAGCCAGTCCGCTGGTCACCGAAGCGCGCAGCGACCATTTGCCGTGTACGTCCCAGGCTTTAAATCCTGGCGTGCCTTTCTCCACCAGGAAGCCGCGGATTTTTTCGTCTTCGCATTTGGCCCACACCACCGCGACATCCGCGATTGAGCCGCTGGTGATCCACATTTTTTCGCCGTTCAGAACGTACTTATTTCCTTTTTTCACGGCGCGGGTCAACATGCCGCCGGGATTCGAGCCGAATTGCGGCTCGGTCAATCCGAAGCAGCCGATTTTTTCCCCCTGCTGCAGCAGCGGCAGCCATTTATTTTTCTGTTCGTCGCTGCCGAACGCATAGATCGGGTACATCACCAGCGCGCTTTGCACGGAAACGAAACTGCGAATTCCAGAATCGCCGCGTTCCAATTCCTGGGTCATCAAACCGTACGCCACGCTGGACATTCCCGCGCAGCCGTAGCCCTGCAAGCTGGCGCCGAAAAATCCCAGTTCGCCCAGTTGCGCAACCAGGTGCATCGGAAAAGTTCCTTCGCGGCTGTGCCTTTCGATAATGGGAATAATTTCGTTCTCGACGAATTCGCGCGCGCTTTGCCGGACGAGTTTTTCCTCGTCGTTGAGCTGCGAATCAAAATCGATAAAATCCACTCCGGCATACTTGGCCATTTCTTCTCCTCCTGATAATCGGCGCAAGACAAAGAACAGCAGCGGTACCCTTCCCGCGTCAGGGCAAGAAGCTTGCCTGCGGCAAGCAGGCCGCTGCTTCATAAATCCTGGTGGCGATTCCACTTCACGCCAGCCCACGCGAAAATATTTCGCGGAATCAATTGCGACGTTCGCAGGGAAAGTTCTTCCGAAATATCGTACCAAGAATCCGCGGCCGAGCCACACCAGCGAAGCAGCAATTCGAATGAAATGGCTGCTCCCGCCGCATCTTGAACCGTAACAATTTGTAACGCACCCCTCCGGCTGTGGTCGGAACATACCTCTCGTAGCTTGCTAACAATATGAAAACACGCATGTTAGAGAAACAAACCAAGTGGGCAGCGTCTTGCGACTCTGATGTAAAGAAACCGCCCCTGCTAACGGGTGCTCCAGGAAAGTGCAAATGAATCGTCGATTGAACAAATGTCGCAAGAAGCGCAACCAGCGTGGGTTCAGCCTGACCGAAATTATCATAGTGGTGCTGGTCATTCTGATTGTGGCGGCAATCTCCATTCCTAACATGGTGAAGGCCTGGTATGACTCGCAGCTGCGCACCTGCGCGTTTGAGATTTCCGATCTTATCCAGCAGGCGCGGATGTACGCAACAAAACAGAACAAAACGGTCACCGTCCGGTTCCAGGTCACCAACGGCGTCACACAGGCTTATATCGACGTCAACAACAATGGCTCCTGGGATGCAAACGCAAATCCTCGCGAGCCCATCATTGATCTTGGACGGCAATTTACCATGGCTGCGGGAGCGCCGGCGGGCAGCGGGGGGAATCCCACTTCCTATGTTCTGCCGGGAGACTCGACGACCGGAACGCCGTGTGACAACACCTGTACTCTTGGCTTCTCCTCGCGCGGATTGCCGTGCAGCTACATTTCCGGAACGCCCGGAACGTGTTCGACACCGGCGGCAAGTTATTTCGTTTACTACATACAAGATGGGCAAAGTAATGGGTGGGGAGCGGTATCGGTGAGCAAGGCCGGAAGGAGCAATGGCCTGCTATGGAACGGTACATCATGGAACTAAAGCCTTTGAAGTACAAAAAGACGTTCAGAAATGAACGCGGCATGTCGCTGATCGAGCTGATGATCGCCATGGTGGTGTTGCTGGTGGGAATCGTCGGCAGTATGGCGCTGATCGCCTATGCAATCGGCGGAAATGGCCGCAGCCGCCAGCAGAGCAATGCCACGGTTATCGCGCAAATGGTGTCCGAGAAAATTTCCAGTCAGAAGGCTAGCCTTTCGAACAGTCTCGCGATCACCGATTGCACCGGAACCAGCTCCACGGTGCAAACCGCCGCAGGCGGCGGCGCATTAACGAGCGCGGGAGACGTGGACATGACGCAAGCCGCGGTCACTGGCTATCAAATGTATTACACAGACTGCGGCACCAGTGACCGGCAAATGATCTACGACGTTCGCTGGACCATCACGCAGCCTTCCACCTACACCAAGATGGTCATCGTTACCGCAAAAATGAAGGGCGCCGGAACCGACGTGAAGACATTCTCGCTGCCAGTTTCCGTGCGCAGTCTGGTAGGACAAGGTACATAATCATGATGAAATTCAAACGGAATTCCCCGTCCGGCAAACAGCGTGGATTCAGCTTGCTGGAACTGTTGCTGGTGATCGCAATTCTAAGTTTGATCGTGGGCGCAGTGTTTTCGCAGATGGGCGACGCGCAACGGCGCCTGAACGCCGAGGAAACAAAACTGGGCGACTTTCAGGAAGCGCGCGACTTCGTGGACCAATTCTTTCGCGACATCAACCAGGCGGGAACTCCCAATATCCGGATGTATGATCCGACTCTGTTTGGCACATCGCCAATGAATGATAGCCGGCTGGCCGTCGGCCTGGTAAGCATCGACAACAACTCCATCACCTTCGAAGGCTCGGTAAACGGAACCGGAACAGTCCAGAGCGTCACTTACAAGATAAACGGTTCGGGGGGGACGACCTGCACTCTGTGCTTACAGCGTAGCCAAGTGGACAAATTAAACAACACGAGCCCGACATTGCAGGGGAAAGACTGGGGCACCGAAATCAATGACATAACTAATACCACGGCATTCCCAATCTTCAGGTACTACAAATACGATGGCACGCAGATCACTTCGTTACCGCAGGATATCAGTACCACGACGGGTGCGAACATTATCGCCAATGTAAAGACCATCCAGATTAACCTGACCATTCGCAATCCCCAGATCATCGACCAGAAGACCGGGCTGCCGATCGAAACAAGTTTTGAGGGTGAAGTTTCGCTGAACAACTGCTCAATGGCTTCCCTGGGGCAGCAAATGAGTTGCCAATAGGAGGCGAAAATAATTATGTCAAAAATAAAGCGTAAGAACACGATATTCAAAATCCGGAATCACGAGGAAGGCGTGGCTTTAATCGCTGCCATTCTCACGCTGCTGCTGCTTTCCGCGATTACCGCGGGAATCATCATCCTCACCAATACCGAGACCAATACCAGCTCGAACTTCAAAGACGAGCAGCGGGCATTTTTCTCCGCGAAAGCTGGCATTGAAGAGGTGCGCGACCGGTTGCGCGACAAGGCGACCGGCACACTGGCAGGAACGTCGCCGGTGTTGCCCACAACACTGCCCGGCCTCAGCACCACCGGTGTAACTTACGTCTTGAACCCCCTGGGCAGCGAGACGGTCGCTCCGTGGACGGCACCAACTACCAGTAGTCCCAATCCGTATGTCGACGACGAAATCTGTAAAGAAACCAGTGCCATCGCCGCCGGCTGCAGTGGTGGCTACCCCTCCAGCAGCGGTTGGTACCGTTCCACTTCCGCGACGGCCAACTCGACTTATGCCGCCTCCCCTGTCCTGGACTGGAAGTGGGTACGAATTCAACTGAAGCAGAGCAATGGCTTTGGCACAAACTATGCAGTAGACGGCAACACGGCGCACGCCTATTACACCTGCTTAAAGGATGGTTCTCCATACGAGGTCATTTCTTCCCCGACACCTACGGCGCCCTGCGTTTCGCCCACCTATCTACCGGTATATGTGTTGACCGCGCTATCCGTGACACCGAGCGGATCGCGGCGCATGCTTCAGGTGGAAGTCGGACAGGACACGTTCCAGTTTAACGCGCCTGCCGCGCTGACCCTGGACGGCGCGGGCGACACATTTGCGACCGGTCCAAGCTCAAAATTTGGCGTCGATGGAAACGACAGCAACTCTGTCTGCGGAGGTTCTGTCGGTCCCAATGTGCCCGCGGTGGGCGTACCCGACGATACCGATAAAACCAGCACCATCACGCAAATCGACAATGCGGTGAATGGCAACACCAATAAAGAGGACAATTATAAGAGTGGGAGCAACACAACACCGGACGTGCAGAATGTTTACAGCGGTCTGCCCACAAGCATGCAGACAAAAACTTCCTTACAAGACCTGATGTCAACGGTCAAAGCGGATGTCACGCAGCCCGTCATCAATGGCCCGGCGACTGACAGCAGCTTCACCAGCCCTGGCACTTTGGCGGCGCCGCAAATCATCTATGTAAACGGAGATCTTACACTCAGCGGCAACTTCACCGGTTACGGAATCCTGGTGGTCACCGGCACGTTTACAGCGAAAGGCAGCAACACCTGGAACGGCCTGATCTTCGTCGTGGGTTCGGGCAACTTTATAGACAAGGGTACGAGCACCTTCAACGGTGCGGTGGTTGTCGCTAACACGACCGGAACAGGATCAGCATTGGGCGTGCCCAATGTCGACGTGAGCGGCGGCGGCATCGGCGGAGTCAACTACAGCAGTGGTTGCATCATGCAGGCATCGCAGCTGACCACGTATCACGTGATCTCGATGCGTGAGTTGCTGAACTAGTTCCTTCGCAGTCGAAAGGACGCCGTCGAAAGTGACGGCGCAGTTATCTCTGAGTTTCTCCTGAAACTGCCGCGTCCTGCAACGGGAACCGAGCAACCCGTCGCAGGACGCGGTCTTTTTTTTCTGCGCGCGCTTTCCCGACTCAGTCGGATTCGGCTTGATGGGTTTGCACGCGCAGCACGTGTAGGCGTGCCTGGGCTTGGACTTCGAATGGATCGACTTAATATTAGAGGGACGGCAGACCTTCAGACCGATGAGGGTTTAGAATGGATTGCGAGGGAATTTGCGGCAGGAACGAGCGCGATACCCAGTGCAATTGTTTATTCTGAAGAGATAAGCCTCGTGAAGATTTCGAACTGAGAGGCGACTCAATCTGGCCTCGACGAGGGTACTGCACCGTCACTCTACAGGATTCCGCCGGCACTGGGCCGCGTCGATATTCTGAGGTACAAGGATGCACCTTGCGGACCAACCCCAGAGCCTGTTTAAGCTGCTGATACAGAATGGTTTATAGCATTTGTGTGATGTATGCAGCTTGGATGCTAGAGCGGCATGGGTAGAAATGTAACGGTTTGATCGCACTAGCAACCAGTACGGTGCCGCACAAGTGCCCGGATTGTATTTGGGTCTTTCGACCCTGAGCCGCTGGGAGACTCGATTTCCTCCCGGCAACAACGAAAGGAACTATTAGAAATCGTGTCGCAATCCGCGCAAAAAATCCTGCCTGATATTTTGATCTTTGACGTGGATGGCGTGCTGGTAGACGTGCGCGACACTTACTGGCGTTCGGCGATCGAGACGATTGGGCGGTTAACGGGAAAGCGAGTGACCCACGCCGAACTGCACCGCTGGAAGGGCCAGCCCGGAAATAACGACGACTGGCAAATGGTGGCGAACTGGGCCACTGCGTTGGGGCGGCCCACGACTTACGCGGAGGCACGCGAAGCTTTCGGCGAATTCTACTGGGGCACGGATTCGAAACCGGGAAATGTGCAGCGAGAAAAAATCATAGTGACGCCGGCGCAAATTGCGCGCTGGGCGGCGCGGTTCGAATTGAATTTATTTACGGGACGCAACCGGCGGGAATTTGCCTACACCTTTGCGAAGTGGCCGGGAACCGCGCACTTCAAAATGATCGTCACGGTGGACGACGTGGTGAAAATGAAGCCGCATCCGGAAGGTCTCTACAATATTTTGGGAAAGCGCGATCCGGCGAGCGCTCTATATCTTGGCGATAACGTTGACGATGCGCTGGCTGCACGCGATGCCGGAGTTCCGTTCGCCGCCATTATTTCCAGGAGCGAACACCATTACCATGAACGCGCTGCGCTGTTTAGAAAACTGGGCGCGATTGCGCTGCTGCCGAGGGCTACGGACGTGAATAAATTACTGGCGAAATTGTCCGCAGCGCCGACCAAGAAAGTGTCCAGGAAAGTTTCCAGGGATAAAACGCAAGCACGTTAAGATCTGTTAAACGCAAGATTCGCGGGGGGTGCACGACAAGAAAGTGATGAGTCATGCGGCCCTGGGTTCTGACCTGCGTTCCCAAAAATCCTGAAAGCGGCCGCTGAGTTTTGAGCAGCGAAGCGCGATGATGGCGTTGGAGCCGGGAACGGTCCAGTGCATC
>WNFA01002643.1_pt1 | contig 14807 bp, 15 predicted proteins | sample 5400481 | NCBI WGS metagenome assembly WNFA01 (sample SAMN13153340, study PRJNA577476) | soil metagenome | isolation source: 120 cm saprolite under Douglas fir tree site 2 hole 1 replicate 2 | place: USA:California | collected 2015-04-18 | reverse complement strand
TCCCCGCTTGACCCAGGGCTTACGCCCTGGGCTGAATTCTTGCGCCGCTGCGCGGCTGTGCGTATGGGGTTTGGTACTGGACGGCACGGAAACGCGAACGAGCGGCAGGAGGACTCTGCCCAGCTGTCGAACTGCCCCACTCAAGGCAAAAGCGGGCCTGAATGGGCCACCCGGACGGGGCGTATAATTTGCGAGTCAGACATCCTAATCGAAAATTCTGTTTTTAAACTCAATCTCACCTAGAAACACAGAGGAAGCCATGTCCCATCATTACTCCGGCCCCGACTTTGGGTTTCCCCATGGGGACGCCCGCCTGGACTTTACCGATCTCTACGCTTTCCCCAAGCCTGGGGATACCGGCAAGTCGATCCTGATTATGAACGTGCATCCGGCCCTCGGCGTCAACCCGCCAGGGCCCACCGCCGCCGCCGCCTTCTCTCCCGAGGCGATTTATGAACTTAAAATCGATACTAACGGCGATAACGTCGCCGATATCGCATACCGGGTGCGATTCAAGTCCTCCGAGGACGGGACTCAGACCGCGACGCTTCGCCGGGTTGAGGGCGCGCAAGCCACTGGGACAGGCGACGACGGGCAGGTCATCGTCGAGGGGGTGCGGGTCTCGACGGGGACAGAGACACGGGTGGCGGCGGCCGGTGACCACCGTTTCTTCGCCGGCTGGCGCAGCGATCCCTTTTTCTTTGACGTAAATGGCGCCTTGAACAACTTGCAATTCACCGGGGACGATTTCTTCGCCGCCGCGGACGTGTGCAGCATCGTGCTGGAAGTGCCCAACTCTGCCCTCAGTAGTAAAAAGATGGGCCTATGGGCTCGCACGCTGGACGGCGCAAGCGGGAAGTGGGTTCAGGCGGATCGCGGTGCGCGGCCGAATCAAACTCCCTTTCTTGCCGGCGATCAGAATGCCGCCTATCTCGCTGCGGAGCCGTCGGACGATGCCCGTTTCGTGCCCGTCTTCGCGCATGCGCTGGAGCACACCGGTGGATATACGCCGGCGGAGGCAACGCGGGTGGCCGGGACTCTGCTGCCGGACGTTCTCCACTATGATCCGACGCGGCCGGCGGCCTTCCCGAACAATGGCCGGGCGCTCGCCGACGACGTCGTAGATTTCTTCCTTCCTCTGCTCACGAACGGAAAGGTGACCCAAGATAAGGTGGGACCCCACAAAGACCTGCTCGCCGAATTCCCGTACGTGGGGCCGCCGCACAAGGCCCGGGCGGCAGAGCTGGTTGCCGCCTAGGCGTGGGGCGGGTGGCCCAGCCTAGCACGTAAGTCTCTACTTTCGGGTAGCCCGCTCAAGCTTTGCTTGGGCGGGGTTTTCTGCGGGCTGGCGCACGTGCACCATCGGAACGATCCCGGCTTGTTCCTTCTTCCGTGCCGGTCAAATGCGGCTATCAGTTATGCGTGAACATCCACGCCCAAGCGGAGCTTGGACGGGGCACCCTCGTGAGTAAGTGGACGAGGATGGGCCGTGCCATCCCAATTTGGGACGCTTTGGAGGGTATCCAGTTGATCACGCGGCGCAAGAAAGGAAGCGGATGTAAACTTGGTCGCCACTTTTGAGGTCAAGAAGGAGCTTTCCGATGAGTAAGTTTCTGGCCATCGTTCTCTGCCTGGCGATACCGCTGACGGTCTTAGCCGGCGACAACGGATACAAAGTCACATACGACGGAGGGTCGATAGCCGATGCTAAAGCAGGAATTGGAATGAAATTGTTTATTGACCCGAACCAAGTTCGACTCGTAAGAGATAAGGGCGACGTCATAACAATTCCGGCTTCGTCCATTACGGAGATCAGTTACGGCCAGGATGTCCATAGAAGAGTCGGGGCAGCGATCGGCCTGGCTGTGGTTTCCCTCGGGATTGGCGCACTAATGGCTCTTACGAAGTCAAAAAAACACTATGTCGGTTTGACTTGGATCGATGGTGACAAGAAGGGCGGCTTTGCGATGCAGTGCGATAAGAACGAATATCGCGGAGTACTGGCGGGGCTTGAAGGCGTTACGGGAAAGAAGGCCATCGACTCCGACGCCATGACAGTGAAGAATTAGCGCACGAGCGTAGGCAGGCCCTCACGCCCCAAAGTACAACCATCCGTCAACCACCCTCTCTCGGCCCTTCCCACCTTTCGAAAAGCGCGAAAGGTGGGGCCCTCGGCCATCCACAAACCAACAATTGCGCAGTAACCTACTTGACGACTCAACGCGACAATCAGTGAAGTCACTTATTGCCACAATTGGTCTTGACAGCGAAGAAGGCGAACGGTATAAGCGCGTCGGTTCCCCCACCTTTTCTTGCCCGCACGCGGACGCTTCGCGAGATTGGTCACTCTCACTCATTTATTGGGCTCACTCTAGGCAGTAACATCACGCTGCAACGGGGTAGGGAGACTTTAAAAGAACTCTATTTCCCGTTCGGCGAAGGGCATCGGTAAATCTGCAATCACCCAGTGGTTAGGCAAATGGAGTTGACACATGACCGGAACAGACTTCCTTGATCTCCTGAATAAGATCGAGCACGACCTGGGACAAGCCGGGCAATTAGCTCCAACCACACTGGCTCTGCTCAAACAAGCCCTGAGCGATCTACGAAACGAGTTCCCCAAGGATGCGCAGAACAACCCAAATGCGCCGGGGTTTGATCAGCTTCCAGCGGTAGAACAGGACCGGCTGGCCGCACGCCTGGCTCGATTGCAGCAGGCGGTAGGAAGCTACGCTGACGGCTCCATCGACCCAACCAGCATAATGTACAAAAAGCTTGCCTCAAACCTGGCGGTATGGACTCTCGGAGGGTTGGTGGCGGCGACTACTCTGGGTCTCATGATCGCCATTTGCTTGCTCTGGAAAGACGCAACCAAAGGCGCGGTACCTTGCGACGCGCACCATCCTCCGGATTTGTCCGCCAAGTCTCCGAGTACGGTTCCGCCGGGCATTCCACCTTCGTCGGCAGGGACCTCGACCACCAGCACAGCTGCGCCGGGCAACGCGGGTGCGGCGGCCGGCCCGGCGCCTGGATCGAGTGCTAAGAGTCCTTCGGAGGGCGGTCCGGCGGACAAGACGACTCCTACGTCAGCTGAGCAGCCAGAAGTTGTGCCGAACCAAGCCACACTCACCACCTGTCAAGTGCTCCGGCTGAAAGTCAGCGGCGCAGCTCAGAAGGATATCTCGTGGCCTGAAGTTTCTACCGGCAGCTTGAGTAACGACGGGCTGTACGCTGCGCCCAGTTCCATCGCAGGTCAACAAATCCTGCGGATCGCGCCCACGGTTACGACCGGCACGCAAAAGCAAACAGCCAAGGCCGCCCTCATCACCTTGGTCCCGCCTGGAGGTCCCGAAGAAGTGTACGTGTTGATCATGATCGCGTTGATGGGGGCCCTCGGCGGCTGCCTGCACTGGATCAGTGGTTTCGTCATATTCGTCGGCAACCGGGAGTTCCTGCGAAGCTGGGTCGCCTATTACTTGCTCATGCCCATTGAAGCGGCAGCGCTCGCCATCATTGTTTACCTGCTGCTAAGAGTAGGAATCCTTGCGCCCAGCTCAAGCGGCGGACAGGCCACTGCAGCCCTGAACACCATCGGTCTGTATGCTTTTGCCGGTATGACCGGGATTTACAGCAAGCAGGCGCTGCAGGCGCTGGGTGAAGTGTTCGCCACTATATTCAAGAAAGTCCAGGCCAAAGACGAATCCAAGGAGGACAAATCTAAAGCGGATAAGTCCAAGAGTTAGGCAGAATTAGCGGCTCAGGTAGATTTGCAGGACGCCGCATCGTCAGACCCGCGCGGGCGAGTCGCCCGCGGCCACATGAGCAGGTTACTGCACGCGCAGAATTAATTGCGTCCCGCTGTCCAGGTGGACGTTTTCCGTGATCGAGCTGACTACCGAAACTTGCCCTGACGTGCTCAGAGAGAATCCCTTCATCCCGACTACTCCTTTGCTTCCGGGATCCAGGGGACTGACGGTTGAACTGGGGGGTGTGGTGTTCTCGGGGCCTGTTCCGGAGGCGCTGCCAACCGGATACAAAGTAGCGTAGGAAGACGGCGGCTGGCTGGGAACTCCCGCCATCGCGGTTCGCTGCCCTTGCGAGGCTGAGGGTATGCCAGCCGTGGCGGGCGACAACCGGTCATCTGAGGGGATGGCGAGCACGGGCTGCAAGGGCCGCGCGATCGCCTGCACGGCGGCTTGCAGGGGTAGTTCGCGTCCATTTTTCATCAGCACGCGATCGAATGCGATTCCCACCGTGGAGTTGGGCGATTCCTTGCTGTGCACTTTGGCTTCGGTCACGTGGCCGAGGATTTTTGTGTTTCTCGGAATCACGATCTGTCCGTGCATAAGCAAATCCATGGAGGTTCTGGCCTCAATCTTGTCGTTCGCCTTGCTTTTCCTGGCATCCAGCGCTTTCGATAGCTCGACCGAAACGATGGTCCCCGACACCAGCTTGTCAGCCGCCGCAGTGGGAGTGGCGGGCGCAGCCGGGTTGGCCAGAGTACTTTGGGCCGGGGCCGGCGCGGGGGCTGGCACAGCTTGCGCAAGGCAGGTTCCAGCGAGAAGAAATATTGCGAGCACTGCGACAAGGGCTGGTTTCATGGTTCGCTCCTCACTTCATCCCGCCGCGACCTGTTTCCCGGGACCTGTTACCTAAGATGCAATCGATCAGGTGTGGGCAACTGACGACACTATTTTATGAATCCCTGGCGCACGCTATGGATAAAATCGGTGTAGGCCGGGGTCAGTCCGGCAGCCCGCATGTCGGCCGCAATCTGTCCCCGATGATAAGCCGAGTGCGTGATCACGTGCATGAGGACGTCGTCCTTGCGGCTGCTCCAGCCTTCACCTTTGCTGTTCTTGTATCGGATCGATTGAGCCAGATCAGCTTCGCTGTTTGCCGCCAGGTAGTTCTTCCAGAGGGCGGCCAATTCCGCCGCTTGCTTCAGGCACTCTTCGACGGTGAACTCCGGCCACACCGGAAGTTTTTCCTCTCGCTGTTCGAGCCGCTCCAGCCACAGCCGCTCCGCCGCAAGAATGTGGGCAATATATTTCAGCGCGCGGGCCGGAGGAGTTGGCGCCGTCCGCAGGTTAGCCAGTACCTCCTGATTGGCCCAGGCATCGTAGGCAAACAGCCGGGTGTAATGTGCGACCGCGTCCATACTTCCCTATATTCAACCACAGACGCAGCCGCTTCGGGGCCGAGAATGGCCCAAACGCCGGTCTCTCACTTCCTACTTCTACCTCCTACCTACGCCGCGGCAAAAAAGCCCCACCGTGGGGTGGGGCGTTGGCGAAGCGACGATACGATACTGCAATTGTTGGTTCTCAGTTGTCAGTTGTCAGTCGTCTGCCTTCAGTCCGGCTTTTCGTCTCTACTGTTCCTTGGCCTCATGCACCGCAGCCTTATGGCTGGCCATCTGGACCGCTGCCATGAATGATGCGGCCGGGGCTGGCGGCTTTACACCGCCGCTCAAAATCCGTTTGAACGGAATATCCTTGCCGTAGATGGCGGTGGTCGAATCGACATCCTGCTCGATCACGGCGCCTTCCAGCGTGAGACCCGCAAAAATGCCCTTGGAGCGGGAGTAGGTCAACAGTTCAGAGTCCATTTTCCAGTCGGTGCCGGCGGAGGCGTGGCGACCCACTGGCCCAGCGGCGGCCGAGCCTTCACCGCTAATCTGGAATTTGCTGGAAAGCAGGTCCTGCAGACCCTTGTCGTTCATGACCAGCATGACCAGGTCGATACCTTCCGCGCCGATCTGAAGTCCCCAGCTTCCGCCACCCACCGAAACGAAAGCGGGAGCGCTCCACCCGGTTGCGGTGCGGCAGCTGGCCACGCCGCGGCCGTGTTTGCCGCCCACAATGAACCCGGCCTTGATCAGGTTCGGGACCACCATGATGCATTTCGCACTATCCAGCACTTCTTCGGGTATGCCTTTGTCGGGCGCGGCCATGATTTCCTTCAGCACGTTAGCGGACTTCTGCAGACGCTCGACCGAATCCTCTTCCGCCGTTGCCCAGGCCATGGTGCCCAGCAACATGATGAAACTAAGCAAAATTGCAACTAGAGATCTTTTCACGTTTTCCTCCTGGAACTTCGATTTTGACTACACCGGGCCGACATCTGCTCGGCCGGATTTCAGGTGAAGGCGCTCCGGCTTAAATCGCTGGCCTGCGCCCGGTGATCAGGTTGATCAGCAACACCACGACGGCTACGACTAAAAGGATGTGGATGTATCCGCCCAGCGTGTATGAACTCACCAGGCCGAGCAACCACAGTACCAGCAGAATCACAAAAATCGTCCAAAGCATGCTGGTCACCTCAGTTCTGAGAATGAAAATAACTGGGCTTCACGACATCACTCTGATCCCGTTTCCGGCACAAGAGTTGCACGCCCATGAGCCGCAAGCACTAAGGGAAATACTGTAGAAATGCGGAAGAGATCACTAAGCGTCGAGCCGGGCTTGAATTCGTCGAGATACAGGGGTAGCGTTGTCTGAAATGGGGGATTCGAGATTTGATATCCAGGCGGACTTGGCTCCGTCCAATTTAAAAGGCCTTCGGATCCCTGAAAATCCGCAGCCAATGTGGAGGCACCATGAAGCGCAGAGATTTCATCATCGGGACAGCCTGCGGCGTGGGAGCAACTTGGATCGGTTCCCGCGGCCTGGCATCCGCCATGAACGCGCTGCCCGCGTTGCCACGCAAGTTCACAGCCGCGGATACGGTCACGTTGGGCAAGACTGGCATCACCACCAGCCGGCTCGCCATGGGAACTGGGACCGTGGGCAGCGGACATCACTCCCACCAGACGGCGCTGGGGGTGAAAGGGCTGTCCGAGCTGCTGCTCAACGGCCACGACAACGGCCTGCGTTTCTTCGACGCCGCCGATGCCTATGGAAGCCATCCCCACGTAGCCGAAGCGTTGAAGCACGTGCCTCGCGACAAGGTCACCGTACTCACCAAGACCTGGGCCCGCGATCCCGCCGAAGCCCGCGCCGATCTCGACCGTTTCCGCAAAGAACTGGGAACGGACTATCTGGATATCTGTCTCATGCACTGCCTCACTGAAGGCGACTGGACCGAGCGCTACCGGGGAGTCATGGACGTATTCTCAGAAGCGAAAGAGAAGGGGATTATCCGGGCGCATGGCTGCTCCTGCCACAGTATCGAGGCGCTGCGCGCCGCCGCCAAGTCTCCCTGGGTGGAAGTCGACCTGGTGCGCATCAATCCAATCGGTTCGCATATGGACGCCGATCCTGAGACCGTGGTCAGCGTGCTGCGCGAAATGAAGGCCGCCGGAAAAGGCATCGTTGGCATGAAGATTCTCGGCCAGGGAGATCTGCGCGGCCGACAGGACGAAGCGCTGAAATACGCTCTGTCTCTGGGCGTCCTCGACGCGTTCACCATCGGTGCCGAGAGCAAGGCCGAGCAGGAAGACCTGGTCCGCAGAATCTCCGCGGCCGCTTAGAAAACAGGCCACGGATTTACACGGATTCACACGGATCTAGACGCAAGAATTTGTTGCATTTTTATGATCCGTGTGACTCCGTGGCCCGCTCTTGTGGCATAGCCAACGACCGCCATCCTCAGTAGCCCCGCTTCTTATCGACAACCGAGAGCAATGGCTGCCCCTTCAGATAGCGACCGAGGTTTTCGGAGATGAACTGGTAGTGCCGTTCCCAAAGCTTCTCCGTAAGACCTGCCGTATGGGGAGTGATGAGAAGGTTTTCAAGATCCCACAAAGGAGAGTCTGCGGGCAGCGGCTCTTCATCGAAGACGTCCAGGGCAGCGCCCCCGATGGTTTGTTCCCGCAAGGCCTGAACCAGCGCGGCTTCATCCACGAGGGGGCCGCGTCCGACGTTAATCAGGCAGGCGTCCGGCTTCATCTTGGCCAGTCGGGAGGCTCCCATCAGACCGACGGTGCTGGGGGTCACGGGAACTGCCAGGGCCACGTAGTCAGATTGTGAGAGCATCTCGTCAAGTTGTGACGAGGCGAAGACTTTTTGCACGCCTTCGGGACTTTCCTTGCCGGGATTTTCGCGGACAGCGATCACGCGCATGCCGAAGTTCGAAGCGTGTCGTGCGACGGCTCTACCGATGCTGCCCAGGCCCACAAGTCCCAACGTGGCCCCTGCCAGTTCTCGCGGGCGAGGGCGCCCGAACCAGATGGGCTTTTGTCCCCAGACATGTTTTTGCTGAAAGCGCACGGCCTGCGGCAGGCACTTGGCCAGAGCGAAGATCAAGGCGATGACATGCTCGGCCACCACTTGACCGTGGACATCGCTAGCGTTGGTAAGAATGACATCACTGTTCACCAGCTCTGGAAACATAAGCTGATGGACCGCGGCCGCGGGCGAATGAATCCAGCGAAGCTTGCGTGCCGCCTTGAATTGCTCCGGACGCAACGACAAAGTAACCGCAATCTCGGCATCGCGGATGTATTCCTCGATTCCCTGGTAGTTGGATCGCTGAACCGCTTCGACGACCGGGAAATCCTGATGCAGCCGCTCGGACAGCCAGGGCGGCGGGTTCCAGAGTTCGAACGGGTGTTGAAGAACAGTGAGCAGCTTCATAAACCCTGTTTCAGGGTTACGCGCAGATCCCGCCCAGTCATCTCCTTCGGTTGCGGGATGCCCAGCATGCCCAGCACGGTAGGCGAGATATCGCGAAGCGAACCCCCAGGCTTCAGCGTGAATTGCCTGCCATTCTCGGCAATCACAATGAACGGCACCGGATTGGTAGTGTGCGCCGTGTGGGGGCCGCCGGTCACGGGATCGATCATCATCTCGGCGTTGCCGTGGTCCGCCGTGATCAGCAGCGCGCCTCCCTTGGCGCGAACCACAGGCTCGATGCGTCCCAGGCAGGCGTCCACGGTTTCAACTGCCTTGACCGTGGGCTCGATCTTCCCGGAATGCCCGACCATATCGGCGTTGGCGAAATTCACGATAATAACATCGAAAGTGCCATCGTCAACCGCCTTGATCACCGCATCGGCAATACCGGACGCGCTCATCTCGGGCTTCAGATCGTAAGTGGCGACTTTGGGCGACGGCACCAGCACCCGGTCTTCACCCGGAAACGGTTGCTCGATTCCTCCGTTGAAGAAGTACGTCACGTGCGCATATTTCTCGGTCTCCGCCACGCGCAGGTTGCGCAAATTCGCCTGCCCCATCACGTTGGCGAGAATATTGTCGAGCGACTCCGGAGGAATCACCACTGGAAGGGAAAATTTCTTGTCGTACTGGGTCATGCAGACGTAGTGGAGGTTCCTGGGTACACGATCGCGGGAGATGGCAGCATCAAGATCTGCTGCGCCCGGCAGATCGCTCCCACCTTGCCGGTTCAGTCCGCTGTTGCGAGCCAGAGCGCGGGTAATCTGGCGGACTCTATCAGCACGGAAGTTGAAACAGATGCAGGAGTCTTCATCGCGGATGGTGGCCAGCGGTTCACCGCGATTGTCCACGCAGACGAAGGGCACGATGAATTCGTCGGTCACGCCTTTGTTGTACGAGTCTTTCACCCCCTGCACCGGATCGACATACTTGCCGCCTTCACCATCGCCGAAGACCATCGCGTTGAATGCCTTGGCAATGCGCTCCCAGCGGCGGTCCCGATCCATGGCGTAATAACGCCCGTTCACGGACGCGATCTTGCCCGTGTTGTACTCACGCATCTTCTGTTGAAGTTGTTCCAGATATCCAGCGCCGTTGGTGGGCAAAGTGTCGCGGCCATCCATGAACGCGTGCACAACAACCCGGTCGACTCCGCTTTGCTTGGCCATTTTCAGCAAGGCGTAAAGATGCGTCTGATATGAGTGCACGCCGCCATCCGAAAGCAGGCCGAAAAGATGCAGCCGGCGGCCGCCCGATCGCGCATTCTTCATGGCACTGAGCAACACCGGATCCGAGAAGAACTCGCCGTTCTGAATCATCAGCTCGATGCGGGTGCTGTCCATGTGTACGATGCGCCCGGCGCCGATGTTGAGGTGCCCGACTTCGCTGTTGCCCATCTGGCCGTCCGGCAAGCCTACGAAGTGGCCGCTGGTCTGGATCAGCGTGTTGGGATATTCCCGCAAAAGCCGGTCGTAGGTGGGCTTGCGGGCCAGCGCGATGGCGTTGGCTTTGGTTTCGGCGCGGTAGCCCCAGCCGTCAAGGATGACCAGGACTAGAGGTTTGGGAGGGTTCATTGATTTCCTGAAAAACGATTTCCTGAAAAATATTCCTGATAAAGATTTACTGCCAACGAGTTCACGGAACTGAAAGAATCAAGAAAATCGAGAACAATAGAATCTATAAGACGGTGACCGGGTTTTCAAATGCCCAACAGTCGTAATATAGTTTTGAGGCAACGCTGACCGCTAATGGAGATGATGGAGAATTTATGACGATGAACAAACTCCTGCTATCCGAATTCAACGAAGAGATGAAAAAGACCCGCACCACGCTGGAACGCATTCCGGTGGACAAGAAGGACTTCGCTCCACATCCCAAATCAATGCCGCTGGGCAAGCTCGCGCCTCATGTCGCTCAACTTCCCGGCTTCGGGCTCACGATTTTGACCACTCCTGAACTTGACTTCTCCAAAGGCAGCTTCAAGCCGCTGCCCTTCGAATCGTCGGCACAACTTTTAAGCGCCTTTGACGAACTCGCTGACAAGGTCCGCGCCGCGCTCCAGAACACATCCGAAGAAGCGTGGGAGCAAAACTGGAAACTGAGCTTTCAAGGCAAGCCCATCTTCGACGGATCGCGCTTTCTCGCCTACCGGCAGATGTTCCTGAACCACCTGGTGCATCACCGCGCCCAGCTTGGGGTTTACCTGCGATTGAACGAGAAGGCAGTTCCGGCGACCTACGGGCCCTCGGCGGATGACACGATGGGGTTTTGATCAGCATCGTGATTGACGTGCGGAAATCGAAGCGCCAAGTTGTCACCGGTTACGTTTTGTGAATTCAGCCGTTGTAATTTAGCGCTTTGATTCCCAAGAACCGCGCTGCTGCTCCCAGTTCCTCCTCAATCCTGAGCAGTTGGTTGTACTTTGCGATGCGATCAGTGCGCGAAGCTGAACCGGTCTTGATCTGCCCGGCCCCGGTCGCCACGGCCAGGTCGGCGATGAACGTGTCTTCGGTTTCGCCCGAGCGGTGCGAGATGATAGACGTGTAACCGTTGCGCCGGGCCAGGTCGATGGCGTCCAGGGTTTCGCTGACCGTCCCGATCTGGTTGACTTTGATAAGGATCGAATTGGCTACGTGCTTATCAATGCCCTCTTGCAGGAACGTGACATTGGTGACGAACAGATCGTCGCCTACGAGTTGAATCTTGCCGCCGAGCTCTTTGGTTAGGTTCTGCCAGCCGTCCCAGTCACTTTCGGACAAACCGTCCTCCAGAGAAACGATGGGATAGTCGTTCGCCCATTTCGCCCAGAAGCGGACCATGTCATCCGAACTCTTCGCCGACTTGTCGGATTTCTTGAACACGTACTTGCCGTCCTGATAAAACTCGCTGGCTGCAGGGTCAAGCGCGATGGCGATTTCTTCTCCCGGCTTGTAGCCCGCCTGCTGGATCGCCTCGAGAACTACCTCAATGGCTTCGACGTTCGATTTCACCGATGGCGCGAATCCGCCTTCATCGCCAACCGCAGTGTTGTAGCCGCGCTTTTTGAGCACGCCTTTTAGAGTGTGGAAGACCTCAACGCCCCAGCGCAGCGCGTCAGAGAAATTCTCTGCCCCAACCGGCATGACCATGAATTCCTGAAAGTCCACGTTGTTGTCGGCATGCGCGCCCCCGTTCAGGATGTTCATCATCGGTGTCGGCAAGATGTTGGCGCCTGCTCCGCCAAGATAACGGTAGAGTGGCAGGCTGAAGGCGGCCGCTGCGGCGCGGGCTGCCGCCATCGAAACTGCCAGGATGGCATTGGCGCCCAGGCGGCTCTTGGTTTCGGTGCCATCGAGTTCGATCATTTTCTGGTCGAGAGCGCGCTGGTCGGCGGCGTCCAGGTTGGCCAGGGCGTCGGCGATTTCGCCGTTCACGTTCTCAACCGCCTTGAGCACACCCTTGCCTACATAGCGCTGCTTGTCGCCATCGCGCAGCTCCACGGCCTCGTGCTCGCCCGTGGACGCCCCACTGGGAACCGCCGCCCGACCTTTGGCGCCGCCTCCGAGAGTCACTTCCGCTTCCACTGTGGGATTGCCACGAGAATCGAGAATCTCCCGCGCCTGAATTTCCTGTATTTGGGTTATGACTTCCATGATTCCTCTTTCATTCGACTCATCGTCGCTAAAACTCGTGATTATAACGGATGCTCACCGTGACCCTGTCGCCTTTGCGTCCTCTGCGATTTCCTCTGCGCTCTTTGCGGTTAAAAGCTCTTAAAGATTTTGACCGCAAAGAGCGCAGAGGCAAACACAGAGGACGCGGAGAAACCCTTCCCTGAGGTCGCCGCGCCGGTGCCTCTCGTGGTTCATCGAGTTTTTCACAGGCTCTTCTCTGACCGTTGTGCCCTAGAGTCAGTTCAGGATGTTGGAGCGCACAGAAACGCTCACCGTCGGCTCGCGAGCGCCGGAATTTTTATTATCGGCCGCGAACCGGGACGGGCTCCTGTCGCTTTCCGGCTTCCTGTCTCGCGGAACCTTGATTGTGGAGTTTCTGCGCGGCACCTGGTGACCGAACTGCGTGCAACGCATGGCTCAGTTAGAGCTGACGAAGCAGGAAATCGAACAGGTGGCCGCGGAACTGGTGTACATCGCGGCGGAGAAGGCCACGGGGGTGTGGAAGCCAGCGAAGTTTTTGCAGTCGCATCCCGTGTCATTCCCGTTTCTGCTGGACGAGGATCGGTCGGTGACCAAGGCGTACGGGCTGTATCACCGGCTCGGGTTGGACGCGCTCAACATCGCGCACCCGGCGACGTTAGTCATCCAACGCGACCGGGTGGTGAGGTACATCTATCGCGGAGACAATCAGACGGACCGGGCACCGTTCAATCTGGTGTTGGACGCGGCAAGAAAGTTATCGGTTTCGAATTGAGGAATCTGGCATCGACCGGGTCGGCTATTTGATACAACTTCAGGAGGCGGAATGAAAAAACTATTTGTACTGCTGTTCGCGATATCGCTGGCGGCTGCGGCTGTGGCGCAGACCAATATGTCTTTGCCCACCGGCACTGCGTTCAAAGTCAAACTGGAAAACACGCTGGCGACTTTCTCCAGCAAGGAAGGCGATCCCTTTTCGGGGCGGGTGACCGAGGCCGTAATGCTCGATGGCAAGACCGTGATTCCGGTCGGCGCCACGGTGCAGGGACGCGTCACCAAGGTCAATGAACCGCGCCGCATCGCGGGCAAGCCGACCATTGGCATCTTCCCCGAGGCAGTCATCCTGCCCAATGGCGAACGCTACACGCTCAACGCGGTCATGGTAGACACCAGTCTGCACAACAACGGAACTGACGTGAATACCGAAGGCCAGTTCAAGGGTGACGGCATTGACGGAAAAAACCTCACCGAAATCGGCATGGGCACCGGCGGCGGCATGCTGGTGGGCGGCTTGGCCGGCGGAGGCAAGGGTCTTCTCATCGGCGGAGGGGTTGGCGCTACGCTTACGGTTGCGCATTGGCTGGGGAAGAAACGCTCCGCGGTATTACCGTCGGGCACCGAGCTAATGATGGAATTGAGCCGTCCGCTGGAGATGACGGCGGCGACTGGCGGACAGTAACTACGCACCCCGGGCGTTAGACTTAGATCGGAGCAAGAGAGTTGCGCCGCCGTCCCGGCGGCTGTCCGGTGGGCGTCTCGCCCACCGCGCCGAGGGCGAGACGCCCTCGAGACAGCCGGCAAAGCCTGCCCTGAGCGAAGCCGAAGGGATGCCGGCGCTACAAAAGGCAACTCCGAGGTTTTCTGAGGTCCGACGCCCGACGCCTGCCCTCCCGCTACCACAACGCCATCAAGTCTTCCTGACTTAACAATTGCAACTCCAGCCATCCTTCCACCGGAAGCGCGTCTGTGGGGAGGCCGTTCTGCCACAGGCTGAATCGCAGCTGGAGCTTTGTTGCTACGGGCGAGGCCGGCTTGCGATCGGAACTGTCCTTGTTCAGGGAGGCAAGGGCCGAGGCCACAGGAGCGGCAAGCAACCAGGCCAGCGGCAGCTTGAATTCAAAGTTTCGGACCAAAGCAAGCGCGACTTGCTCCGATGGCCGTTCGGCGCTGGCCAGAACCTCGTCCGCTTCGGGGACACTGACCTTCCAAATCCGGATCTTGCCTGCCAACACTGCAACGTCAAAGCGCAGCGCTCGTCGAGGCCTCTGCCCTTCCGCCGCCCATGACTCCAGGTTGACTACCAGTTCGAAGTCCGCGGCCGGAACCTGGTTTTCGGCGAAGTCCAGGCGGCCGTACACGTAAGTTTCGTCGATTCCGGCGTGAACGGCGTCCAGCAGGAACTGTTTGCCGTGCATGGCACCGGCGCGGCGGTCGGCGGTGTAGACTGCAGCCCCCATCCACTCGAAGTAGCGCACCAGGTCGCCGGTGATTCGAGGATGGATGTAGGCGGTTTGTGGAACAACCGACGGCCGCATCACGCCGCCGAGAATGGGCTGCGCCAGATAGTCAGGAGGGCGGGCACCGAGGGCCTGATACACGTTAGAAAGATGTTTGCGGTAGAGTTCGTCGAATTCACGGTCGTTGGCGGAATGATGCTCGGGGCCGTACCACCAGTTCCAGTCGCTGCCTTCGGCGATGAGTATCTCTTCAAACGCCAGTTGGCGCTGCGTCGCGCTTGCCGCGGGGGCGGCCTGAGAGTAAAAGTTGCGTGCGTTGT
>WNFA01002641.1_pt1 | contig 14809 bp, 12 predicted proteins | sample 5400481 | NCBI WGS metagenome assembly WNFA01 (sample SAMN13153340, study PRJNA577476) | soil metagenome | isolation source: 120 cm saprolite under Douglas fir tree site 2 hole 1 replicate 2 | place: USA:California | collected 2015-04-18 | reverse complement strand
TAGAAAATGTCCCCGTGCATCGCGGCGATGTACGGCATGCCGCCAAAGAGATACGGATTCCAGAGCGGGAAATGTCCCGTTGCCCTGAGCATGCTCGCCGCAAACTCGCGGAAAGCATAACCGGCTTTGTACTGATCGCTCTGCGGGTTCACCAGAAACTTCCCAGCCAACGCTGGATACCCCAGTGTGAGCGTCGCCAATGCGTACACGAGTGCGGCCCAACCCAACGCGAAACGCGGCGCCGGGTGCGCCGCGGATGTGTCAGCGGAATTCGCAGAGTGCCGCGGTGACTTATCTCGTAGCTTGGCCATTGTCGTTCAGGTCGGTGAGGACGTTCGGTTTGGGCCTGCGGCAATATACAACCCACTCGGCACCAGCTCGATGACTGTCAGCCAAAGCCGTGCTGCTATCGCGACGAGCGCGGCGTCAGCTTCGTTGGCAAGTCCGAGCTGCACCATGAACGCGGCGAGCGTGAACTCTCTTACGCCCAGGCCGGCCGGCGCGATCGGCGAGATGAAGCCGAGGATGTACGCGGCGGTGTAAACCGCGATGTACGAGGAGACTTCGCCAGGCGCCACGCCGAGCAGACCGTGCACAAAGAGCTGAAACGCGACTCCATAGAACAACCACGAGAGAGCGCTCGCGAGAGCGGCCGTCCAGATGCTTGTTGCGGGAACGGTCGGAGGCGCGATCTCCCGCCCAATCAGATTGCTCAACCAGATCGCGAGCGGCGGAAGGAATCGCGGCGCGCTGAATAGCACCGCTACCAGCAGCAGCACGCTGGCGCCAACGAGCAGCGGCTGGCCGAGAAGCTTCGCGCCGGTGATCAGGACGATGGCGGTGCCGGTGGCGAGACTCACGGCCTGCATTATCACCGACGAGCCGGCCGCGGCAATCGCCGAAAGTCCGCGCTTTCTCGCCATCACGCCCATCGCGGTGAGCGACCACACATTTCCTGGAACGTACTTTCCGAGGTTCGACAGGAACCAGATCCGCGCTGCATCAATGAACGGGACGTGCGAATCCCAGGCTTCGAGTACGCGGCGCCAACCTTCAATGAGCAGCGCGTAGGTAACGAGGATCAGCGCGGTCGCGGCGGCGATCCATTCCCATCCGAACTGGATGTGGGTGAGTCTCGATTCAACCTTGTTCCACTGAATCGCCAGCGTGCGCGCGGCGAACAACAACACCGCCGCGGCAAAGATCCACTGCGCGACCTTGAATAGGTTACGACGTCCTGGCGCCAAGTACCTGTCGGTATATCTCTGCGTAGCGGCGCGCCGCGGACTCCGGCGCAAAGGCAGAGAGTGCGTAGAGGCGCCCTGCCCTGCCCAGCTGACTTCCGCGGCCATCGCGGGCGAGCAAATCGTCGAGTGTACCGGCGAGGGCGGCTCTGTCACCGGGCTCGACGAGCAGTCCGGTCTTCTCGTGCTGGATCACGTCGCGAAGCCCACCGGAATCGAACGCGACCACCGGTGTCTCGCAGAGGAGCGCTTCCACGGCGACGAGGCCGAGGCCTTCGTCAACCGATGGAATGACGACCGCGGCGGCGCGCTGATAGAGCGGAGCAAGGTCCGATTGAGAGACCTGTCCATGCCAGCGGATACGCGAAGCGACACCGAGTTGTTGCGCGAGCTGCTTCAGGGCCTCACGATCTGGTCCGTCGCCCACGATGTCGAGTGAAGCGGCAGGCGTCTTCATCGAAGCCAGCGCGTACAGGAGGTGATCCACTCCCTTCTGCTCGGTGAGGCGGCCAACGAAAAGAAGGCGCTGACCATCGCGCGACGAACCGGGCGCGAAGAGATCGGTGGCGACCGGCATCGGCGCGACCGTCGGCTGAACACCGGGAGCGAGTGCTTCCGTCTCATCCTTGAGCCAGTGCGAGACGGTTGTGACGGCGGCGGAATGCTTGAGAACGTGCACAAAGAGCGGCTTGGCGATACCAACTTTGCGAACCAGGCGGACGTCTGTCCCGTGAAGCGTCGTCACCAGAGGAATGCGCGCGAGGCCGCCAACCCACGTTCCAACCACGCCGTTGGGGAACCACCAGTGCGCATGAACCAGCTCCGGCTCGAAGCTTCGTCTGGCGCGAACAGCATGGACGAAATCGGAACCGAGGAATCCGACCAGAGCGAGTCTCGCGGTCCAGGACGAGCCGACGTCAGCCGCCATGTTTCCCGTGTAGGCAAGCTTCTCATAGCGGCGAGGCGCGTATCTGAATCGCTCGACGCTGACGCCCTCGATCTCGGCGGACGCCGGGAGACCAGGTCCGGCCGGCGCTACGACGCGAACGTTCACGTTTTCCCCGCGAAGCGCGACCGCCAGGCGCAGGATGAACGAGCCGGCCGCATCTCCTTCCGATCGCGGGAACGAGTGCGTGAGGAACAGTACGTTCATTTGCTCAGAGATTCTGCGTCGTGTCGCGTTCCCGCGATTGATCTTCGATGCGCGCGCGGAGCTCTCTCAGCTCGGCGCGCTGGGCGGCGATCATCTCTCCGAGGAGACCAGTGGCGAAGAACACGCTGCCCACCGTCACGCAGGTCTCGACGAGATTCACCAACGGGCGAAACCCGACTCCTCCGATCACGCGCCAGAGGATGGCCACGATTCCAACGACGACTCCAATGATGAACAGCGCCGCGCCCAGCAATCCAAACAGGAGCAGCGGCTTCCTGGCAAAGCGGAGCTCGAACCAGACGGCCAGCATGTCGAGCACGCCGACGGGAATGCGTCCGATCCCGAACTTGGACTGCCCTGCGTTGCGTGGATAAAGCGGCACCGGAACCTCCGACAAGGAGAAACCATCGGCAACGGCCATCACAACCATGTAGCGATGCCAATCGGGCCGGTTCGGAAGGTTATCCATCACTTCCCGTCTGTACGCCTTGACGGAATTGAGATCGCGGACACCGACCCTGAAGAGCGAGCGACTGAGCCTGTTGTAGATGCCGGAGACAAACGCCTTCTCGTATTTCCCTTCCTTGTAGCCGGTGACGATATCCGACTCCCCGGCAAGGATTGGCGCGACGAGGCGCGGAATGTCTTCAGGCCTGTACTGCAGATCGGCGGGATAGAATACGAGGACGCTTCCGCGCGAATGCAGGTACCCGGTACGGAGAGCGTCGGCAACTCCACGCCGAATGCTGTGCCTCACTGGCCGGAGAAATGGATACTCGACAGCAAGTCGCTGGAGAACGTTCCATGAATCGTCCACCGACCCATCGTCGATGACGACGACCTCGTAGCGTCCTGGCGCCGACGCGAACGCGACACGCGCCTGCTCCATGAAGAGTGGAAGATTCTCCGCCTCGTCCTTGGCGGGAACCAGCACGCTCACATCGGGCCGGCTCGCTACGGGCTGAAGCGCCCGGCCGCTCTTCATGCGTTGCGCCGCGTCAGCCTGTGGAGCGGAGGTCATACGCGCTTACGCATCCGGGCGGAGAGGACGCCGAGCTGGTCGCGATACTTGGCGACAGTGCGGCGGGCGATCTGTACCCCGCTCTCGCGGAGGATGTTGACGATCGCCTGATCGGTGAGCGGGTGCTTCGGATCTTCTTCCTGAACGAGCTTTTGGAGCTGCGCCTTGATGCCGCGAGCAGAGACGTCCTCGCCGTCCGAGGTGGCGAGACCCGAGGAGAAGAAGAATTTGAGTGGGAGGACGCCCCGTGGCGTTTGAACGAATTTTTCGTTCGTCACTCTGCTGACCGTCGACTCGTGCATGTTGATCACTTCAGCGACTTCGCGCAGCGTGAGCGGTTTGAGGTGCTGGATTCCTTTCTCGAAAAACTCCCGCTGCCTCTCCACGATGTAGTTCATAACCTTGAGCATCGTCTGTCGGCGCTGCTCGATCGCCTGAATCATCCAGTTCGCGGAATTGAGCTTGTTGGAAATGAACTCCTTGTTCTCGCCATCAAACTTCTTCTTGTCGCGGGCGATCTCCTGGTAGGCGCGGCTCAGCTTGAGACGTGGAAGATTCGCGTCGTTCAAAAAGACGTGATAACGGTCGTCGATCTTCTCGACGATGAGATCCGGGATGATGTAGTTGTCGTCTCGGGAACCGTATTGCAGACCCGGCTTGGGGTCGAGCTTGGCGATCTCGTCAGCCGCCTTTTGGACGTCGGTGGCGCTGATGCCGAAGCGCTTCGAGATCTCGCTCCAGCGGTGGTTGATCAGCTCCTCGAAGCAATCTCTTACGAGGCGATACGGGACCGATTGCTCCAGGCCCGATTCCCTGAGCTGCAACAACAAGCATTCGCGGAGATTCTGGGCGCCAACTCCAGGCGGGTCGAGTGTCTGGATCGTGGCCAACATCTTCACGCCTTCCTCCTCAGTATAGAGAGGAAGGTCGTCGGTTTGGCGACCCGCATCCTCCGCCGCCTTGGTCACCACTTCGTTCAAGGCACGGACGATATCTTCCACTCCGCACGCGAGATAGCCATCGTCGTTGATGTTGCCTATGAACTCGTCGGCGAGCAGAGTCTGGCGCGGAGTGAGCTCGAGAAGGCTGACCTGATCCCGGAGGTGATCGCTTAGATCGCGGGTGGCGACGGTGACCGGCTCGAAGTACTCGCGCTCCTCGTGCTCTTCGCGGCGGCCGCCGGCGGTATCGAAGCCATCGAGCAGGATCTCCTCCCAGTCGATCTCGCCGGATCGCTCATCCTCGGTTTCTGCTTGCGCCGGCTCGGCCGCTTCGCCCTCCTGCTCCTCCTCTTCCTCCTCCTCGGCCTCGACGAGATCGAGGAAGGGATTGTTGAGAAGCTCTTGCTTGAGGTGCTGCTGGAGGTCGAGCAGCGGCATGTAGAGCAAGTCCATCGCCTGATAGAGGCGTGGATTGATCTTGAGCTCCTGACGGAGCTGCGTCGACTGATTAAGACCAGGCTTCAAGAGGCGGCTACCTCGTCTCTATCGCGAGCGAATCTCTCGCGCAGCCGTGCGGTGAGCGTTGGACCAAGATAGATGTCAGCCACTGTGTCGTCGAAAACGAGATCCCGGACCGTTCCGGAGACCTTAACCTGCCCATCGAACATAATGTATGCACGGTCCACGATGTCGAGCGTTTGTTCCACGTTGTGATCGCTAATGAGCACGCCAATGCCACGGTGACGCAGTCCGGCAACGATTGTTTGTATGTCGTGCACAGCAATCGGATCGACCCCCGCGAACGGCTCGTCGAGCATCATGAACTTCGGAGCCGTGACGAGCGCTCGCGTTATTTCGAGGCGCCGTCGCTCGCCGCCGGAGAGTGCGTACGCCTTGCTCTTGCGCAGCCTCTTGATGCTCAGCTCATCGAGCAGCTTCTCGAGGCGCGCCGAGCGTTCTGCGGCAGAGAGTGGAAGCGTCTCCAAAATCGCCAGAATGTTGTCCTCGACCGACAGCTTCCGAAAGATCGAAGGCTCCTGCGAAAGATAACCAATGCCTCGCCGCGCCCGCTCGTACATCGGGAGCTTGGTGATATCTATTCCGTCCAGCAGTATTCGGCCGGAGTCCGGCTGAATGAGGCCAACGATCATGTAGAAGGTGGTCGTCTTTCCAGCCCCGTTCGGGCCGAGCAGTCCGACAATCTCACCCTGCTGTAGCCGGAGCGCGACGTCGTTCACGACCTTTCTGCCGCGGTAAATCTTTGTCAATCCGTCCGCCTCCAGCACGCTCCCGCCGATGAGTGTGGGGCGCGGGGGCGTCGAGAGCGCGAGGCGCGAGTGTTCACCGGTCTCCCGCATCGCTTCGGCGAATTCGGCGCGACGGGGGGCGATGTCCTTCCAGAGGGACGGTGCAATACGGACCGTGTCGGTATCGCGGTGGAGGTCGCCGTTCAACGGCAGAATCACCCCGCATTCGGCCAGTCGGGGCAGGATCGACGCGGTGAGATAGGCGCGAACCTCGTCCTGGCCCAGGCGCCCGGCTTCGCGGTCCGCGTCGACTCCCTTCGCGCGCAAGGCGTGGATGTAGTCATTCCTGTAATTCGCAGCGACATCGCGAACTCTGGCGACGCCGTCTTCGTCGGCGGCGCGGACGATGGCGTGCAGCGCCAGGCCATCGAGCTGGTCCTTCTGCGAAACTCCGGCAATGAGCGCGCGCACGCTCTCGCGCAGCTGGTCGCTATCGCTCATCGCTTGATAACAGGGGGCTTTGCCGCAGGAGGCGCCTTCTTGGTTTGTGTCCCGGCCGCGCCCGGCTTTTCTCCGGTCGACGCAGCGGCGGGCTCGATCAATACGCCCGTCGCCTTGTCGGTCACGGTAACCGTAGCCACCTTGCCCTCCTCGAACATGATATCGATGATCCTTCCCCGCACATAGTTGACGGTCGGCTCGGTCTGGGGGCCTTTGGAGTTCTTCATCTGATAAAAGGATCTGGCGTTGCCCTCAGCGATAATCTCGCGAATTTTGGGCTTGCTCGATGTGTCGGTGGTGACCAGGGAGTCGAAGTGAGCGACGATGGTATCGCCCCTCATCCAGTCTCTCTGCGTGGAAACGACACCCGAATCAGGATTGCTTTCAGCGTAGGCCTTACGCAATGCTCGGACCTCCCGGATGCGCTGCCCCGGCATTATCGCATCGATCGAGTCTGCAATGATCTCGCGCTCGGGTGAAACGGCGTGTGCGCGGCTCTTGCCCCACGCCATCGCGCGCTCGAGCTGGTTGTTCTGCATCCTGAGATCGATTGAATCAGCCACCAATTCGAGATCCTTACTGAGCGCATGCCCATTGGGAGTTGCGACTACGCGCTCGACCTGGCGGTTGCGTGAGTATACATCGATCACCCCGCCGGTGAGCGTGAAGGTGCGAGTACCCTTGCCCTGAACAGATGGCTGACGCATTAGTCGCGCGAAATCGCGCCCGCTATCCATGAATGCCGAATCGCCAGTTGCCAGAAGGTCCGGCCGGGTGATTTCAACGCGTCCCGAAGCGTAGACGAGACTGTCGCCTTCCATCACGATCTGATTGGTGATGACGCGGGCAGTGTCGGCTGGTCTGCCGCGTCCGGTAGTGTCCTTTTGAATCAGGGTGACCGTCGGACGTCCGGGCGCGAACATTCGCGCGAGTGGACGCTGAGGCGTACTTCGGTAGTAATCGGCGACTGGGCCGCGGAGCGTGCTGCCGTTTGACTGCACCGCCACTACATCTCCTTCGGCGTGAAGGTGGTCGTCGTTCTGGTAGTAGGTCATCGTGCGCGAGTCTACTTTGGCGCGCGGCTCGGTGTAATGCACATTGCCAACGAGATACAACCGTCCCTCGGCTTCGTAATACTCCGCACTGTCAGCGGTGAGAGTGTTGCCCTGGCCAATGCAGTGCGCGATGATGCCGCCTCCCAGGTACGTGGTCCTCTTGCCGGTAACAGGATCGGTTTTGATATTCGCGGGATTCCCAGGCTTATTGACGAAATCCAGATCGCAATTGCGTGGAAGGTTCTGTGCTCTCGCCATCCCCGCGAAGGCACACGAAGACACTGCTGCCAGGAACCATTTCGCGCTGCTCACCGTTTGGGAGGAGGCGTTGTGAGCGGCGTCTTGCTCGGCGTTGTGGACGATGCGGGAGCAACAGGCCCCGTCGATACACCTCTCGCAATTCCCTTCGCGCCGCTCAGGATCTGGATGTTCTTCATGTTGGGGTCGGATCGGAAGCCGACTCCCTCGAGCCGACGATTCGGCTCGGTCATCACGAACGCGCTGTCGCTCGAGATCTGGTTCTTCTGCTGATTGTAAATCAGCTCCGGAGTCGTGAGCCGGCGGCCATCTTCGGATACCACCACGACGTTCCCCCGCGCGATCATGTTGTTCGTGCGATTGTTGATGGTACCGTGCCGCGATGTGAGCACCGCGTCTTTGGCGCCCGTGACCGTATAGAACGTCGTGTGCACGTTCTCCAGCTCCTGGCGGGTGTTGTCGTCGAAGAAATAAGCGGTGTCGGCCTCAAGCTGTGCTCTCGCCAATCCCTGGTCAGTGAGCTTGAATCGCGCGCCGTACATTATCTGGTCAGCCGAGTCAGCGAGGGGCGAGTGTGTTGCAACCGGCGGCTGCTTCTTGGAGCTGCAGGCGCCAGCGCTCGCGACGGCAAGCATCCCAGTGACGAAAAACACGCGCACTAGACGACTCCGGCGCGCATGAGATCGTGCAGGTGGATCACTCCGCTAATCCGGTCGTCTTCGTTCAGCACCGGCATGGCGATGATGCCGTGCGTCTCCATACGATAAACGACCGCACTTCCGAGCTCGTCGGCGCGCGCCACCTTTGGCGTCCGGTTCATGACCTTCGTAACCAGAATCGGGAAGACGTTGTCCTCATGCTCCATCAGCCGTGAGAGATCGCCGGTAGTGATGACTCCCGACACCGCTCCTGTTCCATTAGTGACGATCGCGATTCCCCGGCGCTCCGCGAGCTGCACGACCGCATCGCGCATCGTGGCTGATTCGGGAAGAATAGGAAGGTTGTCGGTGATCATCACGTCGGATACCCTCGTCAGCAGACGTTTTCCAATCGCGCCACCGGGATGAAGCCGGGCGAAATCGTTCGCGTCGAACCCCTTTTCCTCGAGGAGTGCGATCGCCAGCGCATCACCCAGTGCGAGGGCCACTGTCGTGCTGGTCGTGGGCGCGAGATCGTGCGGGCACGCCTCCTCCTTCACCCACCCATCGAGGGTCACATCGCTGTGCCGCGAGAGCGTCGATTTCGTATCACCGGTGAGCGCAATCGTGCATACACCGAGGCGCTTTAAATGATCGAGGAGTCCAAGAACTTCATCCGACTCGCCGCTCTTTGAGATGAGAATCGCCACGTCCGATTGGCCGACGATCCCCAGGTCGCCGTGCACGCTGTCGGCGGGATGAAGGAATGTCGCGGGCGTTCCCGTCGATGTCAGTGTCGCGGCGATCTTGCGCCCTACCAGGCCCGATTTTCCAACGCCCGATACGATGACCCGCCCCTTGGAGCGGGCGATGGTCTCGACGGCGCGCGCAAATTCATCTCCGATGCGACGCTCCGCCTCGCCGAGCGCTTCAGTCTCCATACGGAGAACTCGCCGTCCGCGCTCGACGATGTCCTTGTGGGTCATCGGTGGATGCGCGCCCAGATGTCGACGGCGCGCTCGAGCAACGACGCCATCTCGGCTAGCGGCACCATGTTGGGCCCGTCACTTGGCGCGCAATCAGGATCGGGATGTGTCTCGAGGAAAAGTCCCTGAGCTCCGGCAGCGATGGCGGAGAGGGCGAGAATCGGAACGAATTCCCGCGCGCCGCCGCTAGCGCCTTCGGGTCCCTGCCCCGGTTTCTGGACGCTGTGTGTGGCGTCGAAGATCACCGGTGCGTCACACGCTTCGCGCAGTCGCGTGAATGAGCGCATGTCGACGACGAGGTCACCGTATCCGAAGAACGTTCCGCGCTCCGTGACAGCGATGTCCCGGGAGCGGTCGTTCGACTTTGGGCCGCCGCGGACTTTCTGCACCGCGCCGCGCATACCCTCTGGCTGAAGCCACTGCCCCTTCTTGACGTTGACAGGCTTTCCCGTCGCGCCGGCGGCTTCCAGCAGGTCGGTCTGTCTGCAGAGAAAGGCCGGAATCTGCAAGACATCCACGACGCTCGCGGCAGGCGCGCATTGCTCCGGCGTGTGGACGTCGGTGAGCACCGGGAGGCCGGTTTCTCTGCGCACTCTATCGAGCGCTTCGAGACCAGCATCGAGTCCCGGGCCGCGAGCGGCTCCGCGGTTGGATCTGTTCGCCTTGTCGAAGCTCGCCTTGTAGATGATGCCGCCAGGAATCTTTTCGGCGAGCTTCGCCAGCGCTTCACCCACGCGCAGGTTGAGCTCGTCGCTTTCCAGCACGCATGGACCGGCGATCAGAAAGAGCTTGTCTGCCGGGAAGAGTTCCGCCACGCTATTCCGCCGCTTCTATGGGCGCGCGCTTCCGGCTGATTCTGATTGGCGACTTCGCCTGAACGGCCGCACCGATGAAGCTTGCAAAAAGCGGATGCGGACGTGTGGGGCGCGACTGAAGCTCGGGGTGGAACTGGCAGCCAATGAACCAGGGGTGCGTCTGCAGCTCCACCATCTCGACCAGCGATCCGTCCGGCGAAAGGCCGCTCAGGTTGAGCCCGTGCTCGATGAACTGATCACGGTATTTGTTGTTGACCTCATAGCGGTGCCGATGGCGCTCGCTGACCTGCGGTGCTGCATAGATCGCCGCTGCCTGCGTTCCTGGTCCGAGTTTGCATGGATACGCCCCGAGACGCATCGTCCCGCCCATGTCCGTGACGTGCTGTTGGTCTTCCATCAACGAGATGACGGCATTGTCGCATTCGGGCGCGAACTCGCTCGAATGGCTGTCGGTCAGCCCGATCACGTTGCGGGCGAACTCGATGATCGCCGTCTGCATTCCCAGGCAGATTCCAAAGAACGGCAAGCCCGACTCCCGTGCGTAACGAATCGCTTCGAGCATTCCCTCGACGCCGCGCACTCCGAATCCGCCGGGAACCAGCACGCCATGGAAATCTGCGAGTAGCTCGCGCGTCTTCTCACGGTTAGTTAACAGGTCGCTGGCAAGCCATGAAATCTCGACCCCGACATCGTTCGCTATTCCGCCGTGAATGAGCGCTTCCTGCACGCTCTTGTAAGCGTCGACGAGGCCGGTGTACTTGCCGATGACGGCGATTCTCACGCGGCCCTTCGGATGCAGAACGCGCTCCACCATGTTGCGCCAGTTGGATAGATCGGGAGCGCGGCGCCCCAACAGGCCAAGCTTGTGCATCACGCGCTCGTCGAGTCCCTGTTCATGAAACAGGAGCGGGATCTCGTAAATGGTCGGCACATCCCGGCTCTCGATTACCGCCCCGAACTCGACATTGCAGAAAAGCGCGATCTTGCGCTTCACTTCCTCGGAAAGAGCCCGCTCGGTTCTGCAGATCAGGATGTCGGGCTGGATTCCGATCTCCATCAGCTCTCGCACCGAATGCTGCGTCGGCTTCGTCTTCACTTCGCCGGCGGCAGCGATGAATGGCACGAGTGTAAGGTGAATGAAGATCGCATTCTCGCGTCCGATCTCGTGACGGAACTGGCGAATCGCCTCGAGGAACGGGAGCGATTCGATGTCGCCAACGGTGCCGCCGATCTCGACGATGACCACATCGCTCTCGGGCCCAAGCCGCTTCATCGCGCCCTTGATCTCGTCGGTGACGTGCGGAATCACCTGCACCGTCGATCCGAGGTATTCGCCCCGCCGCTCTTTCGTGATCACGTTGAGGTAGATGCGGCCGGTCGTGATGTTGTTCGCCTGCGCGAGCGATCGATCGATGAACCTCTCGTAGTGGCCGAGATCGAGATCCGTCTCGGCGCCGTCGTCCGTGACGAACACCTCACCGTGCTGGAATGGCGACATCGTCCCCGGATCCACGTTAAGGTAGGGGTCGAACTTCATGATGGTGACGCGCATTCCTCGCTCGACGAGAAGCCGTCCGAGGGACGCCGCCGCAATTCCCTTCCCGAGCGAGGAAACAACTCCGCCCGTGATGAAGATGTAGCGTGTCTGCTGGCTGGAATTACCCTGCATTTGTCACGGCTCCCGTCATAAAGGCATCCCAGCGCTCATTGGCGTGCGCAAGGTCTTCTTCAGTGTCAATCCCGCTCGCCGGCGCTTCACTGGTGATTGCCACCCCAATGGGCAAGCCGGCGGCCAGTGGCCGCAGCTGCTCAAGTCGCTCGATCTCTTCCAGCGGATGGGGAGGCAACGAGACCCATTCTCGAAGAGCCTCCCGCGAATACGCGTACACTCCAATGTGCTGCAACGTCCGCTGCGCCAGCTTGGCCCGGTCCGCCTGGTCGCGGAGATAAGGGATGGGTGCGCGCGAGAAATACATCGCCCGACCATCGTCGGCTACCACAACCTTAACAAGGCTTGCCGTATCGAGTATCTCCTTGCTGGCATGCGAAGCTGCCGTCCCCAGCGGGAACGCCCCGGACGAGACCAGCTGCGCTGCTCCACGCACAGCTCCGGGACCAATGAACGGCTCGTCTCCCTGGACGTTCACGATCGTGGTGTACCCCTGAAATCGCGGCTGAGCTGCGACCTCTGCTACCCGCTCGGTTCCTGATGTGTGTTTGTCGCTCGTCATGACGCATTCGGCTCCCTCCTGGCGGACCACGGACGCCACGGACTCGTCGTCTGTAGCAACGACGACGGTATCAGCCACGTTCATTTGAGAGATTCTTTGCCAGACCCGGACTATAAGGGGAAGTCCGGAAAGGAGACGGAGTGGTTTGCGGGGAAGGCGCATGGCGCCAAGGCGCGCCGGAATTACTACTAGCGTCCCCATTACCCGCCCGTTTTAGCGCGACACGATGCAAAAGTCACGCTCAGTAATATACCAACGGGGCACAACTGGAGCAAACTGAATTTCTCGCTCAGAGCGAGAGCGAAACTCCGACCGTAAACGCCGATTTCCGCGAGAATGGCGATCGGTTTTGCGCCGGATCGATGCTGTAATCCGCCCGGAAGAAGCTGACGCCCAACCCAACACCAAGATTCTGGATGAGCGCTGGAAGCCCTCCCACACCGGCGTTACCGGCGGCGTATCTGAGTCCGACGTAGGGGCTGCCGACGAACGGAAGCTGAATCGGGTCGATCGGAATTATGTAATCGCCCTGCACAAAAAGAAGGCGATCACCACCAAGGGCGAGCAGGTTTACCGTCGCGAGAGTGGACGAGCCTCCGAGATAAGCGAACCTTTGAACCGGTGTGATTCCTGAGCCCCCAGTAACTACAGCGTGGCCCTTGAACGCGAATGTCTGGGTGCCAAAGGTCGGAAAGGAAACGCGCCCATCTAGTGTGGCCTGGGTAAAGGAATCTCCCGGTAGCGGCTGGGCACACCCTCCCCCGACCGGGACGCCCGCACAATCTGGCTTGAGTGCGGTGCGGACGGACTGTTCCAAATTCGCATCGAGCTTCCCTTCCAGGTCGCCTCGTACGACCTGGATAGCGGCTCCGCCGACGACCGAGGTGATGCTTCCCCGCGCCACGCGCGGATTCGGCCTCCGCATCCTCAGGTCACCCTTCCGGCCGTAGAAGCTCCAGGGAGACTTGGCGGGCGCGAGCGATCCCGTTGACCAATCGCGCTCGATATTTCCGCCGATGAAGGGCGCGAAGGTGACGGAAGTGCTCGTGAAGTTACGCGCAAAGCGGGCCGTGCCGCGATCGGCTTGATAATAGTTGCGCGAGTCACTGCCTGCGAATAAGGCCGCGGCCGAATTTGTCAGATCGCCACGAATCCATGCGTCGTTGGTGAAGGTCCCACGTCCGGCGAAAAACCTGAGCTCATTCTCATCGCCCGGACGGATGCTACCTTCGAGCGAAGGATCCCACTTCCCCAGGTTCGAGCGGTAGGTGACGAGACCATCGACGTCGAGCCTGCCATCGCCAAGCTCGAGTTTCGGACCCCACGGCAGAGCGAGGCCATTCACGCGATCATACGAGGGAATTCGCAGGCCGGCGCCAAGTGGGAGCGATATCGGCGAGTCGTGATACGCCGCGTAAGTCGTGTCGGGCGCCGCGGTGGTGGTGTCCTGGGCGTGTGACACGGACGTAAGACCCGCGACTGCGACCAATACAGCAATGGCAAGTGCCCTCATCGTCCGATTGTTAGAAAGTTTCGAAGAATCTCCTTACCGCTTTCAGTAAGGATGGATTCGGGGTGGAATTGCACACCCCATACCGGATACTCACGGTGCCTGATCGCGTGAATCTCGCTGGCATCATCCTTCGCCCGCGCAACTATCTCCAGCTCGGTTGGTAGCGAGTCGGTCTGGACCACCAATGAGTGGTACCTCATCACCTCGAGTGGACTGGGGATACCGCGGAATATCCCCTTCCCGTCGTGCGTGATGCGTGAAGTCTTACCGTGCATCAACGTCCGCGCGCGTACGACTTTCCCGCCGTAAGCTTCACCAATGGCCTGGTGGCCGAGACAGACGCCAAGGATCGGAATCGACTTTCCCCAGCGCCTTATCGCGGCGACACTGATTCCCGCCTCTGATGGAGTGCAGGGTCCCGGCGAAATAACGATGCGCGTCACGCCCATACTTCCAATGTCGTCGACGCTGATCTCGTCGTTGCGCCTCACGACGGGATTCTCGCCCAGCTCGCCCAGATACTGAACGAGATTGTAGGTGAACGAATCGTAGTTATCGAGGACGAGGAGCATGGCTAATCTTACGCGATCTCTATCACGAGCGCGGGTGGAACTGCTTGTGAACCGAGCGCAGGTACTCGCGATCGACGTGGGTGTAGATCTGCGTGGTCGAGATGTCGACGTGGCCGAGCATCTCCTGCACCGCCCGGAGGTCGGCGCCGCCTTCCAGCAAATGCGTCGCGAATGAATGGCGCAGCGTGTGGGGCGACACCGGTTTGGTGATTCCGGCCTGGTTCACGTACTTGCGCAGGATCTTCCACGCGCCCATGCGCGACAACGGCTGTCCGCGCGCATTGAGGAACAGGATTCCCTTGCCCTCACCCTTCTCCAGCTTTGGGCGGAGCTCGCGCAGATAGATCGCAATTGCGCCAATCGCGCGGCGGCCGATGGGAACGAGGCGCTCCTTGGCGCCCTTACCGAATACGCGGACGAGGTGGTCCTGGAGCATCACGTCGCGAACGCTCAGCGAAATCCATTCCGAGACCCTGAGCCCGGCGCCATACGCAAGCTCGAGCATTGCCCTGTCGCGAAACGCCAGCGGCTCGTCAAGCGAAGGAGCGGCAAGAAGCTTCTCGACCTCTTCAACGCCGAGCACTTCCGGAAGCGTGCGCCACTTCTTTGGCGTTTCGAGGCGCTCGCTGGGATC
>WNFA01002638.1_pt1 | contig 14818 bp, 16 predicted proteins | sample 5400481 | NCBI WGS metagenome assembly WNFA01 (sample SAMN13153340, study PRJNA577476) | soil metagenome | isolation source: 120 cm saprolite under Douglas fir tree site 2 hole 1 replicate 2 | place: USA:California | collected 2015-04-18 | reverse complement strand
AGCAAGAGCCACCACAAGCTCTCCGCGGGCGCATGAAGTGGACCTAGTCGGCGAATCGAGCCTTGGTTTACTTCGGCATCGACGCCGTTCCTTATCCGCGTACTCCTCTTTCCTCAATTCACGGTCAGAGTAAACGGATAATTGTGTGTCGCCGTACCGGATGTGGCAGTAAGCGTAATCGTGTAGGTGCCCACCGGTGTTCCGCCCACGGCGGGGGTGGTGCTCTTGCTCGAGCATGCGGGCTGAAGCAACAGCAGCGCAAACAGCATGCACAGCAATAGAGCCAGGATTTTGCCCCGACGATTGCGTTCTCCCGCACCAATCCCTAAGAAAGCGATTCCCGGTAGTCCGAGCCAAATCGCATCTATCGGCCCACGTAACGGCGCGGCAGCGGTGGTAACTGGCCGCGCTGTCGTAGTGAGATTCAGAGTGGAAGTGACGGGACTGATTGAAGGAATCATCACTGGATTTGTGGTGAAGTTGCAACTGGCTTGACTGGGTACGTTGGCGCTGCAGCTGAGGGATACGTTGCCTCCGTACACAGGTTGTGGCGTCAGGGCGACGGTGTAGATGGCGGTCTGGCCGGCTGACACATTTTGGTTCGAAGGGCCGACCGTGACCTGGAAATCGGAAGCCAGAGCTGTGACGATCGGTGCCGAGACGATGTTCAACGGGTTACCCCAGGTAACCGTGACCGCGCCTCCATTGAAACTGAACGGACCCCCTGATACGGAACTATTCGGCGTCAAGACTACTTTGACGGTAGCCGTTGAACCAGACTGCAGCGGCGGGATGCTGCACTGCACGGGGACGGTGTTTGTCGACGGTTGCGTGCAAGTGCCCGGTGTAGCGCTGGCGGAGTTGAAGGCTACGGGAAGACCGAGCCAGTTATCGTTAAAAGTAATGCCGGTGGCGAGGTCCGGACCGTTATTTGTGATCGTGTAGCTAAAAGTCGCCTGGCTGCCAGCGCTCACGTACTGCTGTCCCGATCCGAGCAACAGCGTACCCGTAACGGAGAGAACCGCCGCTGTACCTAACTTCGCCACGAAGGCATCTTTAGGACCGTTGAGGGCACTCTGCACAGGGACCGCTAGAGTAAGGTTTGCGGACGACGTTGTGTCGCCCGCAATGTAAGCGTTGAGGCCCAAGTCGAGAGCGATTGAAGTGCCATTGTCGGTCCCATTCCCGCCGAAGTAGGTCACGTACTCTCCGACAGGCGTCTGACCTGTAACAGTGGTGGTATTGATATGGGCAAAAAAGGCGTTTTGTGCGCCGGCCAGGTGGCTTTGAATTACGCATGGGTTGAGCGCGCAATTTGAGTTAGAAAAGATGGGAAAGTCTGTCGAATTCGTCGATCCAGTGAGTAGGGCACCGTTAGCCGTATCCACGGTGATCGCAGACCCAGTGTCGTTGCCAGTGCCGCCAAGGTAGGAGAAATAGGTCAGAGATGTGTTCCCAGTTGCTGGATTGTTGAGCCGCGCCACGTAGGCATCAGTCGGAGCGGGGGGCGGCGGAGACACACATGTCGTCGGGTTGACCGGGGTGTCCAAACACTTCTGGTAAGCAGCGATGCCAGTGGGAATCGTGATGTCGGGCGAATTGGTGGTTCCGGTGATGTAAATGTTCGCCGCCCCCGAATCGAGCGCGATGCCGGTTCCAGAATCGTCGGTGCTGCCACCGAAGTAAGTCGACCACACCAACTGCGACTGTGGTGCAGCAACGTTCGGATTCAACTTGGCGATAAAAGCATCGGTGGCCGTCGGCGTCGCGCTGTAGGTGCATGTCACCGGATTGACTATGGTGGTCGGAGGAGCCTGATCCAGACAGGGCTGGTAGGCATTAAGAATCGGGAAGTCGGGTGGGCGACCGATGCCCGTGAAGAGAAAGTTGGTAGTGCCAGTAAAGTACACGTTGCCCGTGGAATCGACCGCGATTGCTCCACCTGTGGCGGTCGCGGTAATCGGGTTTCCTCCGCCGAAGTATGTGGAGTAAGCAATGCTGAACACACCCGCGCTCGCTGTGTTCACCTTGGTCACGAAAAACTGGATCGGCGCGAATGGAAGTGACTGAAAGGCCGGCTGCTTCGCAGTCGGAGGCATAGCAGCAGGAAAAGCATCGGTAATGCTAGCCGCATCCTTCGATGTGGTCGTGCCGGTGACGAAAAGATTGTTGAGGTTGTCGATCGTCATGCCGCTGGCGATGTCGTTACCATTGCCGGAAAGATAGGAGGAATAATTAAGGGCTGAGCCAGCCGAATTCAGCACGCTCACAAAGACTGACGTGCAAGCCGACGTACATTGAGGACCTTTCGCAGCAGGTGCCGTTTGGTAGGCCGTGGGAGTGGTGGGAAAGCCTGTTGAAGATGTGGTACCCGCGATGAAGGCGTTGCCACCACCGTCAACTGCGATACCCGTGCTGGTGTCGGCGCCGCTGCTACCCAGGAAGGTCAAGTACTCGACGCCACTGGTTCCACCCTGTGGATTTAGCTTGGCCACGAAAATGTGAGGATTTACTCCGATCTGTGTCGGCGATCCAACCGCAGGTTGCGGAAAACTGTTGATGGCTGAGTCAGTGGTGCCAACAACGTAGATATTGCCAGCGGTGTCCACCGCAACTGAGGCGTTGCTCTCCGATCCACTGCCGCCGAAATAAGTGGAATATGTCAGCACCGGGTCGATAATCAACTCGCGGCTATGATCGTAGCGGCCCACCTCAAATCCAACGCGGTTGGCGGCGCGGAGCGCGAAGTGGCCTTCAACTGATTGCTCGCGACTGCCGAGCCGCTGGTAGACATGCGGGGCATGAAGTCGGACGTTGTCGCCTTCGCCATGCAGGACTAAATCTCCGCCTTCCAACTCCAGCTTGGTGGAACCATCAAATTCCAACTCCGGCCGTGCGGGATTGGCTCCGGGTGCGACTTCAAAATCGTATTCCAGTTGGCCCTGGCTTCCGTAGAAAACGAGATTGATTCCGGGATAAATATTCTCGTAGCGGACACGGGCAAACTGCGGGATGTCGCGGTGCCATTTTGCGGGATCGCTGCCAATGAAGTAATTGCTCTTACCCGGAAGCTGTTCCGCTCCATTTACAAAGGCGCTGCGGTTTGCGCCGGCCAGCTTCATGCGCAATAACTTGGCTCCCGAGTCCGGATGCGATGAATTACGTGCGCGCTGCGAAGCCAGAACCGCGCCATCGGCGTCAAGCAAGAGGCTATAGCCGGCTCCGCGCGCCAGGAACTTCACGTTGGGGTTGCTCTGCCCGCGGTTCGGTTCAAACATTATGGGCAGTTTGACGAAGGCTGCCCTGGGGTCGCGTGCTCTCCGCCCAGAACTGTCAGGAACTCTTGAGTCAAGGGTTGATCCGACTGTGGGGGACACTGCGGGGAAGAAAGCGGCCGGGATCGCTGACGCTTCCATGGCACTTTGGCGGGACGGGCGTGGGCGAGAACTCAGCCCGAGAACCATGTACCCAACCAGCAACAGCACTGTCCCCACACCCAGCACCCGAACCCACACCAGACTTTTCCCTGACAAACGGCCATTTACGTTCACGCATTCCTCCGAATCGATCAGATCAGTGGAGAGAGTAGAAGCGGCACACGAATCAGTTCGGCCCAGACGCTGGCGAAAGCCGCCTGCCGCTTACCTTGTTCCCTGGAACTGGCGGAAAAAATAAATAACTACTTAATCACCTGACGGATAGCATGTCAAGCAACGCTCCACGCCAGCAATTCGCCCAGGTGCATCTCTCCCACCGTTTATTCAGAGTCCAAGTCTCGTCAGATGCACTGCAGCCCTACCAGAGATGGCCGCCCACTGGCACAAAGTGGGATGAAGAAAATTGCGAGCCTCAGTTGTTGCTGCACAGGCTCTGCAAAGGGTTGCGTGAGAACGACGGCAATCTCTCTCAGAAGCATCCCGAAGCGTTTCATTTCCAGCGGAAAAGCAATCCCATCGCCCCATTCGAGATGGCCTCGGGATTGCCTCAAGTTTCGAGTCCTAGCGTGGAGAAACGCCTCCCTTGGTCGCACGTATCGCACGTAGGCTTTCATGGGGATGGGGCGGCGCGTTTACCGATTCAGTTCCAATCGGCGCTTTTGCTCTTGCAAAGCGTCGATAAATCTATAGATTGAGCTTAGGACGGCCGCCGGCTGGGACGCATGGAGACTTCAAACCCGCGGCCCGCCGCTGAATTCCCTGGCAATTCGAATTCTTCTGGAAGAATTAATGATCTCGGAAAGCGCGTTAAGAATGCGAGAGAGCTCCCAGGAACGGCGGATGATGCGGCGCTTTGATATGCGTCTTCCCGCACTGGTCAGGCTCGAGGGCGCCGACGAATTTCAAACGGAAACTCAGAACGTCAGCGCGCGCGGTGTATTTTTTTATCTCGACCGGGCGGTGGCAAAAGGGACTCCGGTCGAAGTGACGCTGACTTTTCCTCCCCACATAACTCTCACGGACGCCGTCCGGGTGCGCTTCGCCGCTCGGGTTATTCGCGTCGAGTCACCCTCGCCATCGTTGCGAGTTGGTACAGCCGCCATGATCGAGGATTACGAATTCCTGCGCTCCGGAGGCGGCACAGACTTCCTCAGCACCCTGCAAACGGACTGGAAAGCATTGTAAATTCGGCCCCCCGCTCGAAAGGGCTTCCCCCTTATCCTGTCGCCGTAAAACACGACGCGATCTGTTAAACCTCTTCTCCTGGCCGCCCCCGCACCTAAGTTGTTCCATAAGAACAGGCAGCGAATTCTTGACCGGTGACAGGCCTATAGTGGCTTAAGCCAAACGGGTTAGCCCCATGCGCATGCGCGCTCTGTTCGCGTTCTTGATCGCCCTGTTCCTCTCACCGCCGCCCACGTCAGCTTGGCAACAAGCGCTCCCACCTCGGCCGGGGAAAGGTCAAGCAATCTGCGTGGCTGTGGTCGCCAACGCGAGTGCGAAATCTGCATTTGTGGAGCGCATGACGGAGCGTCTGACCAAAAGTTTAAAGCACAACAAGCTCATCGCCCTGATGATGGATTCCTCAACCACCACACAGCACAAACTCGATCCGACCGCTGAGAACGGCGAAGAATCGCGTCAGAAAGACTGCGACTACATACTGCTAACCCAAATCCTGGATCCGAAAGCTCATCCGCTTGAACCGCAGATGCCTACGATCTCAATCGGCGGCCGGGCTCCGAGCGACGATGCCAGCGATCCCATGGACGGATCGTCCGGACCGGTGTACCGGGACAATCTAAAAATTAGCTTTGCACTATTTCGCAGAGGGCAATGGAGACCGGTTTTGGATACCTTTATTCAGGAACGTCCGTCTGGAAATGTTTCGGAAGGCCTCTTGCCAGCAATGGATCGCGAGGCCAACCGCGTGAGTCATGAGGTCAACAAGAACTAAAAAGAGATAGGCTCGGCTCGTGGAAGGCGGGTTCTGTTATGCAGTAATTTTGCCACGAGCGTTTCGTTCTTACTTCTGCTTCAGCTCACTGAGTTCCTGTTTCAACCGGCGATAGCGTCGCACCAAACTTCCAATATAAAGCAGGTGAATGGTCCAGGTGGCGGCGTAAGCGGCGTAAAGAAACTTTATGGAGTTCATTGTCCGCTCCGATTCGGCGCGACTTTCGGGTTTCTAATCTCAGCGGACGGTCCTCTGTCATCACCAAGTAAAGATTCCAGCGCCTGGGCTTCCTCCACCTCCCGGCGCATGCTCTCGAGTCGATAGCGCGACCAACCCATAAGAAGCGCAAAACACAGAAATGCCATCCAGTTGATCAGCAGCACGCGCCACATGCGCGGATCGATTGAACCGCCGCCACCGATGACTGGCTGCGGATGCTGAGTGCGGAAGAACCAGATGGAAAAGTAGACCAGGGGGATATCCAGAGCGCCAAAGACAGCGAGCACGGCCGCGAGCACGGGGGCTTGGGCGCTGTCGGAGAAGCGCCGCAAAAGGAGATAGCTGACGTAAATCAGCCACAATACCAGCGTCGAGGTCAGGCGAACGTCCCAGGTCCACCAGATGCCCCACACCGGCCGCGCCCAGATCGGCCCGGTGACGAGCACAACCGTGCAGAAGACCACACCCACTTCCGCCGAGACCATGGCCAAAGCGTCTACCTTCGGATTGCGCTTTACGAGATACCCGACAGAGGCAACCAGGTTGACAAAGAAAAGCAGAAACGCCGTCCATGCTGACGGAACGTGGTAATAGAAGATACGTTGCACGTCGCCCATGGTGCGCTCAGTGGGCGCAACCACCAGCGCTTGATAAAGAGCATAGACCAGCATCAGCGCCGTGAGCACCGCGAGGATGGGAAACAGACGCTTCATTCCGCCTCTAACACTTTTTCAAACAATGCCAGACAGGCAGTAGTAAACACCACATCGTAGGTGAGAAGCAATACGATCCAGAAGTGCGCGGAATTTTCGCCAGTGAGAATCGCGGTGGTACCCGCGACCATTCCGAGCACAGCCGGAATTGACATAGGAAACAACAGCAACGGCAACATCAATTCCCGGCTGCGGGTGCGCAGCGAGATGGCCGCGAAGAATGTCCCATTCACGACCAGCGCCCACGTCCCCAGAAGCGCAATGGGAATCAGTTGCCAGGCCGGTCCAAGCGCGCGCAGATTGTAAAAAATGATAAACAAAGGAGTCATCAGGGCTTCGAGTAAGCTGACGAAAAAAAAGTTGCCTAGCGCCTTTGCCATGAATAACGCATTGGGCGGTGCGGGAGAAACTCGGTACGCATCGAGCACTTGATTGCGCAGTTCGCGCGCCCAAGTTTGGTTCAGAGCGACCACCGCCGCGAACAAAAATGCCACCCAAACCAAACCGCCGGCAATGCGACGCGACTCTTCCGCCAGCGGATCGAAAGCAAAACTAAAGATCACCACCACCAGCAAAGAGAAAAACAACATGGAGTTGAGTGCGTCTTTGGAGCGCCACTCCAGCCGGATGTCCTTAGTCAGTGTCGCCCGCGTTATCGTCCCCCGCGTTGTCGACGACAGCAAACTCATAGCGTCCCCGCCGGTGAAAGACTGTTTGTGCATTCGACGACCTGTCCGGCGCACATCCACACGAATTTGTTGGCCGCGCCTTCCAGCAGTGAAGCCTGATGCGTGACCAGCAGGATCGTCTTTCCAGCGTCGCGCATGCGCGTCAATAGTGTCACCATCTCGCGCGCGGACTGGGCGTCCACGTTCGAAAAGGGCTCATCCAAAAGCAATATTCTCGGATCATGCAGAATCGCTCGCGCCAGCGACATGCGCTGCCGCATACCTTGCGAGTACTGTCCTACGGGACGACTTAGCGTGGGGTCGAGTGCGACCATACGAATCGCCTGGTCACAATGCTTGTCATCGTCAATACCGTAGAGGCGGGCAAAGTAGCGAAGGTTTTCGATGCCGCTCATTTCGTCGTAGAGCAGCGACGGATGTGCCATGTATCCAATTTCACGGCATGCGTCTCGTGGACTCATACCGAGAATGGAAATGTAGCCACCCGTGGGCCGAGCCAGGCCGGCGATAATGCGCAGCAGAGTTGTCTTTCCTGCTCCGTTGTCCCCCAGGATGGCGTAGAACTTACCCGCACCAAACTCAGTGGTCACGCCGCGTAACGCGGCAAAGCGCCCGAACTGCTTGATGACGTTGGTGGCGGTGATGATGGGAGCGGCGTCGGTCACAGTTGTCGGATGAAAACGAGCGATCTCGTTCCGTCCAAGAGTGTACTGGAGGTCGGAGCTTCAATGCAGAGATCCTTGGCTTCGCTGGGGACAAAGAGAAGAAAAACTCAGTTAGCCACACCGCTTGCCGTTGGCGGTTGCGCCTGCGTTACGTTTTTGGCCGGCTGGCCTGGCTGCATGCCGTTGGCGGGAATCCCCTGCTGCGGCGCGTACTTAGACGCACACTTGGCTTGCAATTGTTTCGCATGAAAGACACCGTCGCGGCCAAAGCTGCCATCGGCCAGCGCCTGGGACTCATCTTTGAAGGTATCGGGCGGAGCCTCTGTACCGTTGTAGTCCACGGAGAGAGTCTGATCCTGCTCTACAAGCACAAACTGCACGTGAGTTCCGGCGCGTTTAATTGATCCGGACTGTACATTTCCTGCCACGCGGAGTCGCTTGCTATAAGCCTGGTCCCCCAACCTGCGCAATTCTTTGATAGTGACGTAGTAACTCTTGCTGTCTTGCACTCCGGTGTAGGCCAGGTATCCCAGCATTAGCAGGATGACCACTGTCGCTGCGCCGAATTTTAGATATATCTTCCCCTGGCTTGACATAGGCACCTTACCGCAGCAATCTGCTATTCACTAAGACTACGCGCCGCCGACCCCGGAATCAAGGTTCCCCAAGGTCCGGTCACCGTCTGTCAATCCGTCGACTCTTGAGTCAATCGAGCAGCCCAGCCCGGGGAATCGAAGCGTTTCTCCGCTAAAATTAAGATCGGTTCGAAATCAATCCGATGATTCATCCTTGGCACGACGTAACTCCCGGCGACAAGCTACCACAGGAATTCGACTGCGTCGTCGAGATCCCATTCGGTTCGAGCGTCAAGTACGAACTGGACAAAACGAGCGGACTCATTAAGCTGGATCGCGTCCTCTATTCTGCGGTTTATTATCCCGCCAACTACGGTTTCATCCCGCAAACGCTGGCAGAAGACGATGATCCGCTCGATGTCCTCGTGCTCTGCCAAGAAAGCGTGGTGCCGCTCACCATCATTCATGGGCGAGCCATCGGGCTGATGACGATGATCGACGCCGGCAAGCCGGACCATAAAATCATCGCCATCGCCACCGAGGATCCCGAGTTTAACTCCTACCACGAGGCCACGGAAATGCCGCCGCACCGCCTGATTATGCTGCGACGGTTTTTCCAGGACTACAAGCTGCTCGAAGGCAAGGCCGTCGAGGTGGATGAGATACGCCCCGCGGGCGAAGCGTATCCCATTATCCTCGATGCATTGCACCGCTACAGCGAACACCGCCGCAAGGGCTTCAAAGGGCTGGGGAAGAATTGAGTCAGATTACATTCCCTTGAAGACGAAGCTAAGCTCTTTGGTTTCGTTTGCGCCAATGGTGATGGTCTGGCTCGAAGTACCTAGTTTTTCGTGCCAGGCTTTGATCGTGTAAGTGCCGGGGGGCAGATTGGACAGATCAAAGGTGCCGTTATCCTTCGTCACCACGAAGTAGGGGTGCTTGAAGACTGCGATATATCCCCGCATCCAGGGATGAATGTTGCACTTCACCGGAATGCGATTTCTTCGCGAGCGAAAGCCTCCTCAACTTTAGCCCCCGGGAGTTCAGCCTTGTTCCATTCCCGTGGGCGGTGGAATCATTGTTCACTACTTCCAAAGGCTGATTCGCGCGCACGGCTATCACATGCGGCTGATACAGGCATCCTTTTTGAGCAATGACTACCGGCTCCGTAGGTGGATCGAAGGTTCGATCGCCCAGTCCATCCGCGACAAAAACGATCGCATTCTGTAGTCCACCCGTCGAATCGACAACGACTTCCTTGGCAAGAAACGGTGCCGGATGCTGCTTGGCACAGCTCGGGTCCGCTGACATGCTGATCGGCTTGGCCACCGGCACAGCGCCCGTGAACTTAACCACGCCTCTTATTGCTGCTGCTCCGGCACTGGTTGCAGACGAGGGGGGACTCCCGGCCTTCACCACTTGACGTCCAGAAATGCAAATCATGAGCGTGAGAACAATTATAAGAAGAAAGTTCTTGATTTTCACACGGCACCTCGGGGAGGGTCTACCCTCAAAATTTGCTTCGTGAGCGAAGTCGCGCCGCAGGGGCCTACTCGGCTTGGCCCACTGGTTTGTCGGACATAGCGCGGCTGGCAAGAACTTCCTTGTATCCTCGCTCGTAGCCAGCCGTGAAAGACGCTTGATCCTCTGCCGTTGCCCAGCGGCCGCGTGCGACACGCGGCGCCATGCCGCGTTCGGCAGCAAGTCGTCCCAAGTACAATCCGTCGCGGAAGGCGCCATTTGTCGTCTGGGCAACGTTGTCATTTGCGCTGAAATACGCGACGCGACGGTCGCCACGTAGCAATGACGCCGTTCCCATACCGAGCGCGATCACCGATGCGAACAATGAAAGCCTTTTCATCTGTTTTTTCTCCTGACCATCTTCCTGAACTAAAAGTCCAAGTTGATCGGAATTTTTGCGTCGCTGGGATGAGCGTAAGACGGTTGGCACGTGACCGTGTCATTGACCAGTCACGCGCCAGTCAATTTGTCGTTATCTCTTTGTCAGAGACTTGTCACTTTTGATTTAACAACTGAGGGACACCTTGCGGAGAACACAAAAGCCAGGGAAAATACGTCCCTGGCTTGCGCCATCTAACCTACCCACACGATTTTTTATCTGACTCGTTCAACCTCACCAAACGTGGCAGGCGTTCTCTGCCACCATGGGTTGGCTGGCTTTGCAGCCCCAAACCTTCTGAAACTCAAGCATGTTCTGTACCACGCCGTTCACGCGATACTTGCCCGGTGAGTGCGGATCGGTAAGCACTCTCAACCGCGCAACCTCCGGACGCCGCTTCTCGCACCATACTCGCCCGAATCCCAGGAAGAAGCGCTGCTCAGGCGTGTAGCCATCGATCTTCTGGCCTTCTTTTCCAGTCTTATCGTCGGCAATCATGTGCTCAAGCGCCGCCAGTGCGATGCGAGCTCCGCCGTTGTCAGCAGTATTCTCGCCCAGCGTGAGTTTGCCATTTAATTTCAAGTCATCCACGGCAACGAAGTTTGAATACTCATCGGCAATACAGCTCGCTCGTTTCTCGAATTCCTTACCGTCCTGTTCGGTCCACCAATCGTGCAGGTTGCCTTGCGGATCGAATTTCCTGCCCTGATCGTCAAAGCCGTGGGTAAGTTCGTGGCCAATCACCAGGCCAATGCCTCCGAAGTTCACGGCATTATCCATAGCTTTATCGAAGAAGGGCGGCTGCAGGATGCCTGCGGGAAAAACAATCTCGTTGAATGACGAGCTGTAGTATGCGTTCACCGTGGGAGGAGTCATGCCCCACTCCTTGCGGTCGAGCGGCTTGTCTATCTTTACAATCTGACGCTTGGCCTCGAATGCGTTCGCTCGTTCGACATTTCCTAATAGATCGCCGGGCTTGATCACGACCGAACCGTAATCTCTCCACATCTCGGGATAGCCAATCTTATTGTGAATCGCCTCCAGCTTCACCTTGGCCTGCTTCTTGGTTTCGTCGCTCATCCAAGACAGGCCGTGAATGTCTTCGTCAAGAGACTTCTCCAATGCGTCCACCATTTTCAGCATGCGCTGCTTACTTTCAGGACCGAAGGTCACATCGACATATCTTTGTCCCAGCGCTTCGCCCAGCTCGTGGTCGGTAAGGTTCACGCAGCGCTTCCAACGCGCCTGAATTTGTTCTTGACCCGTGAGCTTCTGCTGAAGCTTGAAGTTGGCATCCACGAATGGCTGAGAAAGCCACGGAGCGGCAGCATTCAGCACATGCCAGCTCACGTAAGTTTTCAACGCATCCAGCGGCTCCGATTCCAGCACGCCGTTCACTTGCTTGAAGAAATCAGGATTCGTGACATTGAGTTGCGTAAAGCTGGGTGCGCCGACCGCCGTGAAGTAGCGATTCAGATAGAAATTGGGACCGAGGGCCGCCGCCTCGTCGCGGCTCATCTTATGGTCGCGGTTCTTCGGATCACGGCGCTTGGTGCGGTCCATGGAGTCTGCCGCAAGCAAGGTTTCAATCACCAGGACGGTTTGCGCCGACTTAGCCGCCAGCTGTGGACTTTGGCCTGCCAGGGTAAACAATTGCGTGGCGTAGTCGACCAGAATCTGACGCTTCTCAACTTTGTCGGCATCATCCTTGATATAGTAATCGCGGTCGGGCAGCGTGAGCCCTCCCTGGTCGATGTAGGCAATGACTTGGTCCGCATTGTGCAGGTCCGACTGCGAGTAGAAATTGAACAGAGGGTTCGGCCCCATCAGGTGTACGTGGGCGATCTCATCAATCAGCGCACTCTTATCGTTGACCGCAGCAATGCGGTCCAACTCCGGCTTCACTGGCGCAACTCCCTTAGCGTCGACCGATTTCTCGTCCATGCATGAGCCGTAGAGATCCCCAATCTTCTGGTCGACCGCATTGCGGCTCGCGCCCCCCGCAGCAGCCTTCTCCAGGATGCCGTGCTCGATGTCAAGATTGCGTTCGTGGAGCTCGACGAAACTCACCCACTGCGACTGGTCTGGCGGAATCTCAGAATTCTTGATCCAGTTGCCACAGGCGTATTGGTAAAAGTCCACACAGGGATCGATCGTCTGGTCGATGGTATTTATGCTGAAGCCGGGGGCCGGCTTGTTGCCTTGCGCGGATTGGGCCAAGCTGGCAATGGCTAAGAGCAGCAGTAGCGGGAAGAAAAGAAACGAACGCATGGGAAGGTCTCTCCTTTTGGATAACGGCTGATTTTAAGCCCGGCCTGGCGGGTGAGCAAACTAGGAAGCGGCGTACAGAACGCTCGGGATGCCCGCGATTCAGCATACGTCGGTTTCGCAACCCACCAGCCGCTGTTGAAGAGCCAATCGTGGATCTCCGCTTGCTTTGGCGGAGGACGCCGTCGCTGTAATTCTTGTCGTTAACGCCCTGTCTACTTCCACGGCACGCCGATGACGTCCCACTCCGCGCGCTGAAATCGCCAGCTCGAATGCATCTCACAGTTATCCACGTTGGCCTTGGCCACGCATTTGCACAAACCGCACCAAGCGAATTGCAGCCCGCGTACTCGAACACCCTCAGCGAGCCTCCGCCCAACGCTCCGTCCGCTGGCCGCAAGCGGCCGCGGGTGATCGACGTTCATCGTCGTCATGAGCGCACTGGGAGTGGCTGAGAGTCTGCGGTTCATAACGCGAGCCTTGGGGGTGGAGCACGAATATGGGGCAGGCGCTCCATGGGTCAACAGCGTGCCGTCACACCCCAACCTAATTGCGAAGCACGCAGCCTTGTACGCGAGCGAGTTGCTCGTCGCCTACGAGATCAAAAAGGCACTCCACTGGCTTCCCGGAAGACAAGATCATCCGTTAGCTCTGGTGGGCCTACCCGTTGGCAAGGGCGGTGATCTATTTGAAAAACGGGGTCGCCAACATCAGGACTCAGCCTCCGTCGCAGTGTCCTTTGCCCGAGTGCCAGATGCCTTAGCCTTGCTTTTGCCTCGGAGCCAGAATGTTCGTGCTTCTGACAAGGTAGGTACCCTGTCAGCTGCCTTCGGAGGAAAGCGAGGAGCCAGGTATAATTTCGAAATAAGGAAAGTGTGGACCCGATGACTTCCCCCAATGGAACGAACGGCAATGACGGCAACGGTTACAGCGTCCCCAGCCCGCGCGCCGAGTGGCTTGCACGGCGTAAGCAAAAAAACTCGAACGGCAACTTCTCGCAGATGCACTATGCGCGCCAAGGTGCCATCACCGAAGAGATGGGCTACGTTGCCCACCGCGAGAAGCTGACGCCCGAGCTTGTGCGCGACGAAGTGGCCCGCGGCCGCATGATCATTCCCGCCAACATCAATCATCCTGAGCTTGAACCAATGGCCATCGGCGTGGCGTCGCTGTGCAAGATCAATGCCAACATCGGAAACTCCGCCGTCACCTCAGAAATCAACGAAGAACTCAAGAAGCTCCACACCGCCGTCCACTATGGCGCCGACACGGTGATGGATCTTTCCACGGGTGGCAACATTCACGAAATTCGAGAGGCCATTCTGCGACATTCTCCGGTTCCAATCGGCACGGTCCCGATTTATGAAGCGATCGCCCGCGTGAAACGAGTCGAGGATTTGAACGCAGACGTAATGCTCGAAGTCATCGAAGAGCAGGCCGTGCAAGGCGTGGACTACATGACCATCCACGCTGGCGTCCTCATTCAATATCTGCCGCTCATTGCAAAGCGCATCACCGGCATCGTAAGCCGCGGCGGCGCCATCCTCGCTCAGTGGATGGCCTACAACCACAAGCAGAATTTCCTCTACGAGCGCTTCGACGATATCTGCAACATTTTCAAGAAATACGACGTCAGCTTTTCACTGGGCGACGGCCTGCGTCCCGGCTGCGTCGCCGACGCCAGCGACGAAGCCCAGTTCGCTGAACTAAGAACTCTCGGCGAGTTGACCAAGAAAGCCTGGGAGCACGACGTACAGGTAATGATCGAGGGTCCCGGCCATGTCTCCATGGACAAGATCAAGGAGCAGGTCGAAAAAGAAGTCGAGCTTTGTTACGAAGCCCCGTTCTACACCCTGGGACCGCTGGTCACTGACATTGCTCCCGGCTACGACCACATCACCTCCGCCATCGGCGCGGCCATGATCGGTTGGTACGGTGCGGCCATGCTCTGTTACGTCACGCCGAAAGAGCATCTCGGCCTGCCCAACGAAAAAGACGTGAAAGACGGCATCATCGCCTACAAGATTTCCGCCCACGCCGCGGACATCGCCCGCCAGCGTCCCGGAGCCCGCGACCGCGACGACGCCCTCAGCTTCGCCCGCTACAAATTCGACTGGGAGAAACAGTTCGCCCTCTCGCTCGATCCCGAAACCGCCCGCTCCATGCACGATGAAACCCTCCCCGACGACTATTACAAAGAAGCCGCTTTCTGCTCCATGTGCGGCCCGAAGTTCTGCTCCATGAATTATTCCTCGAAAGTCGACGAATACAACAAGCAGGTCCACGGCATCGAGAAGAAGGATTACTCGGAACTGGTGGAAAGGCTGGTATCGCTGAAGTAGCGCTGCATGTGTGGGGATAGCCGCTGTCCGGCCGAGCGAAACTCGGCTGCGGT